>OLPT01000587.1_pt1 | contig 26556 bp, 20 predicted proteins | sample 1673051 | NCBI WGS metagenome assembly OLPT01 (sample SAMEA3136750, study PRJEB25190) | human gut metagenome | biome: human gut; feature: human-associated habitat; material: faeces | place: Austria | collected 2013
CGGTGGCTCAGCTGGTTAGAGCGCCGCCCTGTCACGGCGGAGGTCGTGGGTTCGATTCCCATCCGGGTCGCTAGATTGTGTTTAAATCAATCGTTTGGGATCATAGCTCAGCTGGGAGAGCATCTGCCTTACAAGCAGAGGGTCATAGGTTCGAGTCCTATTGGTCCCACTTATATGCCAGATAATTAAGGTATGTATATGCCGCAGTGGCGGAACTGGCAGACGCGCAGGACTTAAAATCCTGTTCGAGTTAAATCGAGTACCGGTTCGATTCCGGTCTGCGGCATTTAGATGTGAATAACATCTGAATTGTCAAATATGACAATTGAATATGTGGGCGTAGCTCAGCTGGATAGAGCGTCTGGCTACGGACCAGAAGGCCGGGAGTTCGAATCTTCTCGCCCACGCTGAAGAGATCTGATTTATCAGGTCTCTTTTTGTATGTAAAAAAAGAACACAATGATACAAATTTTACAATTATTTCATTTGTTAATTATAAAATTCAAAACAATACACTATTTCCTTTACATTTGTGTCGTTATATGGTAAAATTCTTCAAGTATGTAACAGAAGTGTAACAATTGAAAGGGTTATCAATGAAATCACGATTAAAGAAAATAACAATTTTCTCATTAGTCTTTTTATTTATATTTGGTACAGCAATCACAACAACACCAAAACAGCAGGTTAAGGCTGATGATGGATATAATGGAAAAATCTTCAGACACTGGTGCAAATTAAGAGCCAGCAAATCAAAAAGATCAAAAGTTTTAAAGAGATTAGAGATTGGAACACCTGTCACAGTCTATTCAACAAGTGGAAAGTGGAGAAAGGTTTCTGTAAACGGTAAGACAGGATATGTCTTAAAGAAATATGTTTATATTAACACAGATGCTCCTGCATTAGAAGGAACAACATATGACAAAGGACAGACCGTAGCACAATTTGCACAGCGTTTTGTTGGAAACTCCTACGTATGGGGTGGAACAGACTTAAACAGAGGAGCTGACTGTTCAGGATTTATCGGATCAGTTTACAGATCATTTGGATATAATCTTCCAAGAACTTCTTCTGAATTAAGAAGAGCAGGAAGAAAAGTTTCTTATAATGAGAAACAGCCAGGAGATATCATCTGTTATAATGGACATGTAGCGATGTATATTGGAAATGGAAAGATCGTACATGCAAGTAACAGAAGAACAGGAATCAAAATTTCGCCAAGAGCAAACTACCGTAGAATTGTTTGTGTAAGACGAGTAGTGGAATAATTACATAAAGAATTGGAAGAACCTTTACAGGATCAGATTAGATTATGTAGAGGTTCTTTTTTTCGATTTATAGGAAATTCCCCTATGAATTGTAATGAATTAGTAAAAGTAATCTTTGCTATTAATGAGTTGCAATTGTATAATATTGACTAGAAGCAGGTAGAAAGGAAGACAAAGATGAAAACATACAAAGGAATTATTTTTGATTTAGATGGTACTTTATTAGATACGATCAATGATCTTACAGACAGTGTCAATGATGTAATGAAAATCTATGGATGGAAAGAATATGATAGCGAAGCATGTAAGATGATGGTTGGAAATGGATTTCGTAAATTAATCCAGAGAGCATTGCCAGAAGAGAAACAGAAAGACGAAATGTTTCTTGATGAGGCAGTTGATCAATTTTCAAAAGCATATCAGAAGAGATATTTAAACAAAACGATTCCGTATGAAGGAATTCTTAAGTTACTGGGAACTTTAGAAGAAAAAGGAATTAAAATTGCAGTAAATTCCAATAAACGAGGAGATTATACTAGTGCATTGGTAAATAAATATTTTTCACAGTTTCCATGGGTTGCAGTGTATGGGGAACGTGAAAGAGAAGGAATTCCTAAGAAACCGAATCCAAGCGCGGCATTAGAGATTGCTAATCATATGAATTTGCCAGCAGAAGAAGTTTTATATATTGGTGATTCAAAAACAGATATGGAAACAGGACAGAATGCCAAGATGGATACGATAGGTGTAGCATGGGGATTTCGAGGAGCAGAGGAGTTAAGAGAGAATAATGCTACATATATTGTAGAGAAACCGGAAGCGATTTTAGAGTACGTTATATAAACCAACAACAACCCAAAGTGAAACATAGCGCCATAATGAGTGCCATATTTGAACTGAAAATCATTTCAGGTAAAAAAGATTGTATGTTAAAATAAACATAGATAAGAAAAGTACAACATTAATTCAAAGAGGTGGAAATTATGACAAGTTTTAAAAATGCCGATGCAGGAGTTATCGTAGACCAGCTGATCAAGACAATTCAGAAAGAAAGAGATTACTTAAGTGAGATTGATGGTAAGATCGGAGACGGAGATCATGGGATCAACATGAACAAAGGTTTTACGATGTGCGAGAAGAAATTAGAAGGAACTACATATAATTTGTCAGAAGGACTGACAACATTAGGTGAGACACTGTTAGAAGATATCGGTGGATCAATGGGACCCCTGTATGGAATGTTATTTGATGAGATGGCTCAGGCATGTGAAGATGAAGAAGAGATCACAGCAGATGTATTCGCAGAAATGATCACAGCCTCTGTAGAAGGAATTCAGGATATCAGCCCTGCACAGGTAGGAGACAAATCACTGCTAGATACATTGATTCCAGCAAAAGAAGCATTTGTAGAAGCAAAAGAAGCAGGAAAAGACTTTGCAGAATGTTTGGATGCTATGAATGCCGCAGCAGAAAAAGGATGGCAGTCTACAAAAGATCTTGTAGCCAAGATCGGACGAGCAAGCCGCCTTGGAGAACGCTCTCGAGGTGTTCTTGATGCAGGAGCAACCAGCTGTTATTTCATCATCACAACCATTGGAAGCACAGCAAAGAGCCTGTTATAAGAATGATTTATATTGCGAAAGCAATGAACCCTCTATATATTCATACAATTTGTTTAGGAAGAACCTCAAAGTTTCGGAAAGAAGCTTTGAGGTTTTTTCATTTCATAGGAAATTTTCTTGACATTTTTAAAAAAGTTATTGACAAATAAGAAAAAAGTATATAAACTAACTGTATCATATGAAATGGTACAGTTAGTACAGCTAATACAGTATGGCATACAGTACGACAAAAACAATAAGGAGGTACAGATGTGTTTCGAATCAACCCTGCCAGTGGCAAGGCAATTTATGAACAGATCATGGAACAAGTAAAAGAAGCAGCGTGGAAAGGATATCTAAAACCTGGAGATGCTTTGCCGTCCGTTCGTAAATTAGCATTAAGTCTCAGTGTAACACCCAACACCGTAGCGAAAGCATATCAGTTGTTGGAGAAAGAGAAAGTAATTATAACAATACGAGGAAAGGGAGCATTTTTGGCAGAGAATGCTTCACAAGAGGTAGACAAAGGAAAGATGCAGGAGATCAAGACAAGTTTAAAAGAGATATTAAGTGAGCTTCGTTATGAAGGGTATGATGAAGAGAAGATAGCAAGCCTGATACATGAGATCTATCAGGATCTGGAGGGATAGGATATGAAAGTAATCGAACTAAAGGACGTGAAAAAATCATATGGAAAGAATGAGATTCTTCATGGAATCAGCCTGGATATAGAAGAGGGAAGCATTCATGGACTGGTAGGACGCAATGGATGTGGAAAGACAACACTGATCAAATGTCTAACAGGAATTTATGAACAGGATCAAGGACAGATTCTGGTCTGTGGAGAAGAAATTTTCGAGAATCCAAAAGTAAAAGCACAGGTAGGATATGTTGCGGACAGCAACCAGTATTTTGAAGGGTATCATATCGATGAGATGGTGGAATTTTATAAACAGATCTACCCAACATTCGATGAGAAAGTATTTAGGGACTACAATCAGAGTATCGGATTAGATGTAAGCAAAAGAATCAAAGAATTATCTAAAGGACAGGCAATGTCATTAGCTTCGATGTTGAATCTGTCCATCCATCCAAAAGTGATGATCATGGATGAACCAATGTCAGGACTGGATGTGATCGCACAGAAACAGATCAAAGATTTTATTGTCAATGAAGTCGATATGAATGGGATGAGTGTTCTGATCTCATCACACGATTTAAAGGATTTAGAAAGTTTCTGCGATTCCGCAAGTATGATGAAGGACGGAAAGATCCTTTATCATGGAACAATGGATCAGATGAAAGAACGATTTACAAAATTACAGGTTGTATTTGAAGAATCAAGAAGCGAGATTTTCAAAGAACTTCCGGGAGTGATCACGTATTCTAATCTTGGAAGTGTATACACAGTAATATTAGAAGGGTATGGAGAGCCAATTCATGAGGCATTAAAACAAGCAGGAGCGATTGTAGTAGAGGAAATTCCATTAAGTTTAGAAGAAGTATTCGTCTACAGCAACCGCTAAGAGGAGGAACTTGGAGATGAGATTTTTTAGAAAATATGATTTGGTACTTCCACCAGCAGCATTGTTATATGGGATTTTCGCATGGAATATGAAATATCCAGGGGATGGACTGCCACAGACGATGATGGATAATCTTGTCAATGGCTGGCTTTTGATCACAGTTTTATTTGCAGCATTATCAGTAGGAATTGTATATCAGTTGCAGCAAAATAAGAAACAGCAATATATTTACAGCTTTCCATGGACAAAGAAAGATATTTACCAAAAGAGTCTTACCAAACTGCATATATCACTTTTGTTTGCAGAGATCATCTATGGAATTTTCTTTGCAATGAAGATCGCAACGATTCCGAATGCGGAATCAATCACGAATGTGATCATATGCACATTATGGAATGCAGTAATGTGTTTTGCATTTTGTGCACTGATACAGATTTCATTGATCGTGACAGCATATATCTGGCAAGGGCTTATCATAGCAGTCGTTACATTTTATGTGATATTGCCGATGATCCTTCAGAATCTGGCATTTTTAATCCAGTTGCTGTTTAAGATAAGATCTTCTAGATTTGCGATACTCGAGTGGGTTATCTATGGAAGATTCGGCAGAACATTTTTATATCCATTAAATTATCAGCTTGATGCGAATGTCTTGGATAGCAATCCGATCTGGAAAGTACAATATGTAAATTCTGCTATTATCTGTATTGCCGTTTTATTTGCAGCTGGAGTCTTTAGTATCTGGTTTGCAAAACGACAGTTTATCAAGCAGGATCAGGCACAGAATCGAATGTTAACAAGATTATCAGAGATACAGAATAAAGTCATCACGACGATAGTGATCACGATCCTATGTTTTAATGCATTAAGTAATCATGAGATATATGTTCATATATTTAAGTATGACAAGACACTTCGAACCATAATTTATGGATTGATCGCATGGGGAAAAGAATTTATGTCTTCATCAGACAGTTATAAACTGATCATACAGAAATTAAATGCAGTACATTGGCTTATATATTTGGTAGTAATATTAGTGATCACATATTTTGCTGTATCGATCATTCAGACAATAAGGAGGAAATGTTATGAGAGGGCTTGTTAATCATGAAAAACGAAATCTGCTAGCCATAACATTAGTGTATACCATAGTGATATGTTTTATATTACAATATGTGATCGCAAACGATATTTCAGGAACTGCAGATCAGATCAATAATTTTTATGGAGGAACTTATAATGATTATGGCAATCTGTTTTTAGGAACATTAGATCAATACTATGAAATGTTCATTATCGTTCTTATGATACCGGTTAGTTTTGTAGCGGTAATACAGTATCGGGAAAGCAGTACATCAAAATGTGGAGAATTTTTAATGCAGCTTCCGATCAAAAGAGGTCAGATTTTTCTGACAAGGACGATCACAGGAATGATGACATATACGATTCCATGGCTTTTTCTTTCATTCGGAATGATCATGATGAGAACAAAAGCACAGTCATGGTATGAGATGAATCTATCCGTATGTAAAAACGGAGCAGTACTTCTTGGAAATGATAACATCATACATTTGTGTGCGTATCTTCTATTTATATGGGTATCATTGACACTCATCTATGCCATTGCTATATTTTTTCAGAATATCTGCAAAAGACCATGGATCGCAGGAGCGATCGGAATCGGAGCAATGTTATTTCCAAACTTTATGGATTATATGATGCCAAAAGTATTATCATTCCCAGATACAATATATCATGGCTGGTGGATGGCTGCAATTTTTGAAAATGGACCGATCACAAAACAGTTTATATGGGATAAAGGTGTGAACCAGCTGGTGACGATGGCTTCGTTTGATCATTTTGCACAGATCCTTCTGATTCAGATCGTATTGATCGCAGTATTTTTTGGAGTTGCATTTTATGTATTTCAAAAGTCGGATATGGCAAAGAGGAATAATTTTATGTATTTTCCATGGATGGAGCATCTGTTTGTATGGATCTTCCCATTCTGTGTTTCATTATTCATTGTAGTGACAGGGTTCAAGATTCAGTCATACACAGGCGGCATTCTGGCAGCAGTGATCGCAACGATCATATATTATATAGTAGAAAAGCGTAAGAAAAGGAGGGCAGTATAATGTATTATTCAACTGCAACTGGTTATATTATCATATTATCACCACTGATCCTTCTAGCTTTATTGGCAACGATCGGAATCGTGCTTTACCGTCATCCGTCAAAATTACAGAGAAAATGGTATAGCATATCATTTAAGAAAAGAAAAAGAGTCAAACAAATAGCGATCCTTCTTGGATTTTGTATGGTAGCAGGACTATTTATCTATCCGCTGACAAGCAAAAAGCAGTTTGTATCAACGATCAGTCTGTCAGCAAATGAAAATAATTTTATCACAGAAGATAAGATCAATCAGATTTCAGAAGACAGAAGAGAAATAAAAAATGAGAAATGGCTGAAAGAATTTTATAAGATGATGAAATCAGATGATGAAAGTTCGTCTCTTTTAGATGACAGTGGAAGTTACGAAGTATGGAAAACGAGTATCATGGAAGATAAAACGGGTGAGTATGAGCTGCGTTTAAGAGCAGAAGACACAGTTCTTCATAGATTTTCAATACAGCAATCGGATGAAGATATTGATTCCGACGGAGATTCCGACAGCTACGATACCGACGGATTTTACGATATCATTCAAAGACCAGACAATACATTTGAAGAAAATTATCAAAATCTTACAGATTCAGAAAAAAAAGAAATTCAGGATCTCAATTGGAATTACAAAGATGGTCTTTTGTATGCAACAAATAGAAATCATAAGAGATGTATCAATGGAACAGCTCAGTATTATATGAAGAACTCTAAATTGATCAATACGATGGAGAATTCAGGATATAAAGGGATCAAAAAATGGATGGAACAATGCGAAAAAGACACAGCAGGAATTAAAGTAAAGGCTGGAGATAAAACATACTTGTTTCATAATACAGACAAATGGCATACATTCAAGAAAAATGGATTAACATGTCTTTATAATTACAAACGTTTTATCATTCGATTTGATATTAACAAAGTGATTGGAATCAGGAGTAATCTATCTGACCTGCCACAAAATGGCAGAGAGATGTGGACGGCTATAACGGATCATAGTGGATCAGCTGCGAATGAAGTTATTCTTCGTTCTTATAATGATGAAGAATTATATGTAAGGAAAAATATCCAGATCTTTTTGCAAGATCACAAGATCAAACAGATGTTGATCTACTGGGATGAAACAGAAGCATTCAAAGGATTCACAAAAGAAGAAAAGATATTCTTAAAAGGCTGTTTCGAAAAAATGGGTATATCATCCAAGGATGCACAAGAATGGTTAAACACATTTATGATCAAGAAAACGCCACAGAGCGGTAAGTTAGGAAGCTGGACATACAGCAAAGGAAATAGTAAAAATCAGGTGATATCATTGATCAATAATAATGAAAATGATAATTATGTAAACTTTTACAAAAAAAGTAAAGGAAATAATTGACAAATATAAAATGATATGGTAAATTATGGGTAGAAAGTGCTTACAGCACAAACTCCCCTTAATAAACAGTTCGAGAACTACGGTTTTCCTGCGATCGTTCATCGCCCATACCCCATAGAATCTCGAAAGAATTGTATTTTAGATTATCATCATCAACAATCATTTTATATTATCTGCAATCCTCTATCTAAGTTGTGATGTGAGCACTTTCGATTTTTAAAATATGACAATAAGGATTCCTATGATTCTATGATATAGAAACATAAGAATCCTTTTCATTATTTTTAACAAATCACAATGACAAATCAAAAAGAATATGATATGATATTATTTTGAATGGGATAATATAAGAAAGTAGTAGAAATTCACATATAGGAGGAAGAAACATGCCAGTAAAGTATGTATTTGTTACAGGAGGAGTTGTATCTGGATTAGGTAAAGGAATCACAGCAGCTTCTCTGGGACGATTACTAAAAGCCAGAGGCTATCATGTCACAAGCCAGAAGTTTGATCCGTATATCAACATTGACCCAGGAACAATGAACCCAATCCAGCACGGAGAAGTTTTCGTAACAGATGACGGAGCAGAGACTGACTTAGACCTTGGACATTATGAAAGATTTATCGATGAAGGACTGAATAAGAAATCAAACGTTACAACAGGTAAAGTATATTGGAGTATCTTATCCAAAGAACGTCGTGGAGATTATGGTGGTAACACAGTACAGGTAATCCCACACGTAACAAACGAGATCAAGAGCCGTTTTTACAGAAGTGAAGACCCAAGCGATCAGGAAGTAGCGATCATTGAGATCGGAGGAACTGTAGGAGATATCGAAAGTCAGCCATTCTTAGAGGCATTAAGACAGTTCCAGCATGAAGTAGGACATGAAAACTGTATTTTAATTCATGTAACATTAATTCCATACTTAAAGAGTTCAGGAGAATTAAAGACAAAACCAACACAGGCAAGTGTCAAAGACTTACAGGGAATGGGAATCCAGCCAGATATCCTTGTATGCCGTTCTGATTATCCATTAGATGATGGAATCAAGAGAAAGATCGCACAGTTCTGTAACGTTGAACGTTCAAGAGTTATTCAGAACTTAGATGCAGAAGTATTATACGAAGTACCTTTGATGATGGAGAAAGAACATCTAGCACATGAAGTATGTGAATGTCTGAACATGCCATGCCCAGATCCAGATCTTGATGACTGGAAGAAGATGATCAATGCATGGAAACATCCAGAACATAAAGTAGAGATTGCATTAGTTGGTAAATATGTATCTTTACACGATGCTTACATCAGTGTCGTAGAATCCTTAGAGCATGCCGGAGTCGCGAATTCAGCAGATGTTAAGATCCGCTGGGTAGATTCAGAGAGAATCAGCTCTTACAATGTCGATGAGATGTTAGGTGGAGTTCATGGAATCTTAGTTCCAGGTGGATTCGGAGATCGTGGAATTGAAGGAATGATCTGTGCGATCAAATACGCAAGAGAAAACAAGATCCCATATCTTGGACTATGCTTAGGAATGCAGCTTACATTAGTAGAATTCGGAAGACATGTCTTAGGATTCTCTGATGCACACAGTCAGGAATTTAATCCAGACACAACACATCCGATGGTTCATATCATGCCAGATCAGGACGGAGTCACAGATCTTGGTGGAACATTACGTTTAGGATCTTACCCATGTGTATTAACAGAAGGATCCAAAGCATATGAATTATATGGAGAGAAAGAGATTCACGAAAGACATCGTCATAGATATGAAGTAAATAACGAATATCGTGACATCCTTCAGGAGAATGGAATGATGTTATCCGGATGCTCACCAGACGGAAGAATCGTAGAGATGGTAGAGATTCCAGAACATCCATGGTTTGTGGCAACACAGGCACATCCTGAGTTTAAATCAAGACCTAATAAAGCACATCCATTATTTAAAGGATTTGTAGAAGCGGCCTTAGAACATCAAGGTAAATAACACAAAAAGTTAATATAACATCATCAAAAAGATTCTGAGATAGCTTAATATCTCAGAATCTTTTTACATATTATTTACAATTCAATACAATTAGAATTTACATATATATGATAGAATCCTTTAAGAGCCAGAAAGATATGAAAAGACAAAGGTATCAGGAGGTATATATGAGATCTAATTGGAGAAAACAAATGATGATCAGTGCATTAGCATTGACACTTTCTGCAACAAATGTAGCACCAGTATTTGCAAGTGCCGCTCCAGATGGCAAGACAAATGCAGCAGATATTGCACAGACAATGGGAACAACGGCACAGTGGAATCGTTGGGAGAAAGAATGGGAAACTTTAAAAAATGACTGGACACAAATTTCATTGTCACCAGGAAGCAATGCAACGGAGTTGAATTTTGCATGGTATACACCAAAGCAGACAAATGATGATCATTCAAATGCAAATGTTCCAAAACTGATCATTGGTGAAGGACATAATATGAAAAATGCCAAGGTGTACGAGGCAGAACAAACAGCAGTAAAAGATGAACAGGATAACAATGGGGAAACTTATAATTCTAATAAAGTAACAGCAACAGGATTAAAAGAAAACAAAACATATTATTATAGTTACGACAATGGAAATGGGTACACAAAGCCAGCTGAATACACGACAAAATCTACAAACAATTTCTCATTTGCATTTGTAGGTGACCCACAGATCGGATCTTCAAATGAATTAAAGGGAAAAGATACGAAAGAATTTTACGATGCACAGTCAAATGCAGTAAAGAGTGATGCATTTAACTGGTCTTCTACGTTAAACGCAGCATTAGAAAAGACAGATGATCAGTTAAGTTTTGTTGTATCCGCAGGTGACCAGATTCAGACAACAAAGAAAAAGTTACCAAACAAAGATGCATCAAAAAGTGAAATTGAGTATACAGGATATTTAAGTCCAGAAGCATTAAAATCACTTCCAGTGGCAACGACAGTAGGTAACCATGATGCAGATAATGCAAACTATACATACCATTTTAACAGAACAAATGCAAGTGAACTTGGAAGTAATAAGGTAGTCGGTGGAGATTATTATTTCAAATATGGAAATGCATTATTTATCATGTTAAATACACAGGATACAAATGTAGCAGAACATAAACAGTTTATTGAGCAGACAGTTGCAGCGAATAAAGACTGCAAATGGAGAATCGTAACACTGCATCAGGATATTTATGGATCAGCAGAACATTCTAATGAGCCAGAGATCACAAATTTAAGATATCAGTTAACACCGATTTTCGAACAAAATGATATTGATGCTGTATTAACAGGTCATGATCATGCTTATTCAAGATCTAAAATGTTATTAGGTGGAACAAAAGCGAATGATTATACAGATGACGAATTTGATGCAGAATTAGAGAAAGATATGGATGCGGGTGAAAATCCAACGACAAAAACAGTGGCACCAGGAAATATTAAAAATGACAGCACAGATGAAAAAGATCAGAAATATTTAGCATATCTTAAAAGTATCATGGATGAAAAAGCAATTGAGACCGTCAAAAAACAGGGAAGCTCTGTAATCAATCCAGAAGGTGTCCTTTATATGACAGCAGGTTCTTCTTCAGGAAGTAAATATTATGATCTGGTACCAAGACAGCAGACATATATTGCACACCGTTGGCAGGAAGATGTCCCAACATATTCAGTTGTTGATGTAACAGAAAATAGTTTAACGATCAATACATATCGTACAGATAATGATGAAAAGATTGATGAAACATTTTCTATCACAAAGAGCAAAGGGGATACGACATCACTTAATGCAGAAATTAAAGCATCTGAAAGCATTGTAAAGCAAAAAGATGCATATACAACGGAAAGCTATAGAGTCTTTGAACAGGCACTTACAGGAGCCAAAGAAGTTGCAGCAGACAAAAAAGCAACAAAAGATGAAGTTGAAAATGCATTAAAAGTTCTGACAAATGCAAAAGCAGGATTAGAAAAGAAAGTTGTAGTAGCAAAAGCATCTGCAAAATTAAAAGCTGGTAAAAAGAAAGTAACAGTTAAGATCAAAAAAGCATCTGTATCTGGATATCAGATTAAATATGCATCAAACAAGAACTTTAAAAAAGCAAAGACAAGAAATACAAGAAAAACGATTTATACGATCAAGTCATTAAGATCAAAGAAAAAATGTTATGTAAAGGTTCGTGCATACAAAATAGTTAAAGGTAAGAAAATCTACGGTTCTTACAGCAAAATTCTGAAAGTGACTGTGAAATAACAATGAAACAAAAACAGATGAAAGGAGTGTGTCTGCTGATCGCAGGCATTCTCTTTCTTCTGCTGTTTTTTTCTTTTTCTGGAATTGAGAAGACAAAACTTCTAGATACAGATGGAAGAAATTTTGAAAAAGCAGAAGTAACAAACGTGATCTCTGGAAACTTATCAAATAGTGGAAGTGGAAAACAAACCGTAGAATTAAAACTTCTCTCAGGGGATCATAAAGGAAAAATAATACAGGCAACAAGCTCTCAAAGTTATTTATTTGGTGCAAAATGTAAAAAAGGAATGAAAGTCATAGCGATCATTAATGAATCGAAAGGAGAGTTGCTGGCGTCTGTATATAGTGTAAACAGAGGACCTATGGTATGGCTGATGGCAGCAGTGTTTGTAGCAATCGTGGTTGCAGTCGGTGGAAGAAAAGGAATTTCATCAATATTAAGCTTGGTATTTACAATGCTTTGTATCTTTTTTATTTTTCTTCCGATGATCTACAAAGGAATATCCCCGATACTGGCGGCTGTATTAGTGGTCGCATTTACAACAGTTGTGACGATGTGTATGGTTGATGGAATTACGAAGAAATCAGTAGCCGCGATGCTTGGAACGATCATAGGTGTGGTATTTTCTGGAGCATTTGCATTGATCTTTGGACAAGTGACATCGATCACCGGATATAATGTGTCTGATATAGAGAATCTGGTCTATGTCGGAGAAATGACAGACATAAAAATTGGTGAATTGTTATTTGCAGGAATCTTGATCGCATCATTAGGTGCAGTCATGGACGTTGGAATGTCAATCGCCTCTACACTCAATGAATTAAAAGAACAAAATCCACAGATGATGTTAAAAGAACTGTTTCAATCAGGAATGAATGTCGGAAGAGATATGATGGGAACAATGACCAATACACTGATTCTTGCATTTACGGGTGGATCAATCAACACATTAGTATTTATCTTTGCATACAATTACGAATATCAACAGGTGATCAATATGTATTCCGTAGGGATTGAAATCATGCAGGGATTATCATCAAGTCTCGGAGTTATCATCGCAGTTCCAGTGACCTCCTGGATCGCAGCATTTTTATATAGTAAAAATCAAAAATAAAGAAAAGACTCCATAACAATTCAGATCTTTATGAATTCGCAGACAGAAGTTTGAGAATATGTTATAATGAAAAAAATTAATTAAATTTAACAAGACATAAATATTTGACTAAGTTTAGGGGGCGAAGGTTATGAAAGTTAAAGGAGTCAGACTTTATGGAGTCAAAGATATACGTCTGGAAGAATTTGAGATCCCTGAGATAGCTGAAGATGAGATTCTCTTGAAGATAGAATGTAACGGAATTGCAGTGTCAACTTTAAAAGAGATCACATTGGCACAGAGACATTTAAGAGTACCAAAGAATATTAAAAAGAATCCTGTACTGATCGGACATGAATTTTCTGGAACGATAGCAAAAGTCGGAACAAGATGGAAAGAGGATTATCAGGAAGGAAAACAATTTGTATTAGTACCAGAGATTCCTCACCAGATCGAATCACCAGGATATTCTTACCCTTATTTTGGAGGTGCAGCAACATACTGTATCATACCAGCAGATGTAATTGAGAAAGGATGTTTGTTGCAATATGAAGCAGATTCATTCTATGAACTTGCACAGGCTCAGGCTTTATATAGTATAGTGGGAAGTTTTCATTCAAACTATCACAGTAAAGAGGGAACCCACGATCATATATCTGGAATTAAAGAAGGTGGGAATACCATCATCCTTGGAGGAGCCGGTCCCATGGGACTAATGGCAATCCGTTATGTCCTTGGAATGAAGAAAAAGCCAAGAAGACTCGTGATCACAGATACGAATCAAGAGCGTTTGGAAAAAGTAAGGAAAATGATACCGATGCAGGAAGGAACCAGGCATGGAATAGAGCTTTATTATATCAATCCATCGATGTTTACAGACTCCGTTCCAGTGTTACTGGCAATAACCAATGAAAAAGGATACGATGATGTGTTTGTCTATGCACCACCCAAATGTGTAGCTGAAATAGGGAATCGTATTATGGCAATGGATGGCTGCATGAATATTTATGCATCAACAGCAGATAAAAATTATCGTGCTGGAATGAATATATACGGAAGCCATTATTTAAAAACTAAACTGATCGGTTCATCTGGAGGACTTCGTTCAGACCTAATCGAAGCCTTAGACCTGATCACAACAGGCAAGATCAATCCAGCAGTTGGAATCACACACATTGGAGGAATCAATGCGATTGTCGATACCACATTATATTTAAAGAAGATACCAGGATCAAAGAAGATTACATACCCACAGATCAACCTGCCATTGACAGCAATAGAGGACTTTGGGAAATTAGCTGAGAAAGATCCAGTCTTTGGAGAATTAGATGAATCTTGTAAACGACATGGTGGATTGTGGAATCCAGAAGCAGAGAAGATACTGCTTGATCATTTTAAAAAGTTTTAATTTGTGTGTTGGCCAACTGTAGATTTTGAGTATATGATAAAAAATAAATAAGCAACCGAAAGCGATGCGGTGGAATTTTGCTCATATTTTGAACAAATCGCTGATTCGCCCAATTTCCTACGAAAACTCGCTCTGAAGTTTGGTCTAAGACCAAAGTCTTTGAAGCTCAGACATTCGTCCAATTGGGCTGCGAATTTATTCAAAATATGGCAAAATTCCAATGCATCGCTTTCGGTTGCTTATTTATTTTTTATCATATAACTGAAGTCTATAGAGTGGACGATTCACAAGATTGGAAAATTTAAGTAGATGTGTAAGGAGGACAGCATTGATTGTAAAATAGTGGATTTTCAGACAGAAGGTAATGTTATTATGCTTCATAAACATTCCAACAAATTGGTGTTGTAGAAGTCCTGTTACCTTCTGTTAATAAATACAAAAATCATCAACCAATACCGTATAACATACACACCGTGTAGTGGTTTGAATCACGTAAATTATTTGAATATTATAAAAAGAGATCATGTGTCAGCAACCGTACGGACACGTCTGCACTTAGCGAGTGGATGGTCGTTAGACCATTCAGGAGCTTAGTACAGTTACGTGGGGGTCCGAACGCGAGTGGGTTGCAGGCACATGATCTCTTTTTATAATATTCCACCAATAATTTCTGTCTTCAAACTACAAATCACAATTTCATTGCACGTATAGAGTTTATTACGCATAGCATTGCGACTCCGCTATCTGCGAACACAGCCATCCACATATTTGCGAATCCAAGCAGTCCAAGGATCATTACTAATGCCTTGATCGCCAATGCAAATACAACATTCTGCCAAGCGATCTTACAAGCTTTTTTGCCGATAGAGATTGCCTGTGGAATTGCTTCAACGTTTGAGGTCATGAATACAACATCTGCTGCTTCGATTGCAGCATCAGCACCGCTTCCCATGGCAGCACCGCAATCAGCACCAGCTAATACAGGGGCATCGTTGATACCGTCACCAACAAACATAACAGCTCCATGTTTGCTTCTCTGTTCCTGAAGTTTGGCAAGTTTTTCATCAGGAAGAAGTCTTGAGTAAACTTCGTCAATTCCAGTTTCTTTTGCAATCGCATTTGCAGTTGTTTCGGAATCTCCTGTTAACATAACCGTGTGAAGATTCTGTGCTTTTAAGGAAGCAATGGCGGATTTCGCATCGTCTTTTAATGTATCTGCAATAACGATTGCACCAATTAACACACCATCTTTTGCAAGAAAAACTTCAGTTCCATAAGAAGTTGTTTTTGGATAGTCTCCAGTTACATGATACTGAGCCATCAATTTTTTATTGCCAGCTAAGATTTCTGAGTTATCAATTGTGATAACAGAACCATGTCCAGCGATTTCTTTTGCGTTTTCAGGTGTTTTATAAGTTACATTTTCATCTTTGGCAGCTTCCATGATACTCTTTCCGATTGGATGAGTAGAAGATTCTTCGCAGGAAGCAGCAAGTGATAATATTTCATGTCTGGTTGCATTTCCGAGAGGGATCACATCCTGAACTTTGAAGTTTCCTTTTGTGATCGTTCCAGTCTTATCCATGACAACAGAAGTAATATCTTTTAATGTTTCAAGTGCAGCCCCGCCTTTAAATAAGATACCGATCTTAGATCCAGCCCCGATTCCAGAGAAGAATGCAAGAGGTACACTTAATACAAGGGCACAAGGACAGCTGATTACAAGGAAAGTTAAAGCTGTGTATATCCAGTGTGTCCAGTTTCCTGTCACTAAAGAAGGAATGATCGCAGTTGCAAGGGCAAGAAGTACGACAAATGGAGTATATACACGAGAAAAACGTGTGATAAAACGATCCATCTTTGGTTTGCTTGCGGCTGCATTTTCTACGGAATCCATGATTCTTGTGACCATAGATTCTTCCAGTACTTTTTCTACCTTGATCTTAATAACACCAGAAGTATTTAAACATCCAGAAGTTACATCTGTTCCGACAGAGGCAGAAACAGGAATGGGTTCTCCGGTAACAGGAGAAGTATCGATCATCGTTTTCCCATCTGTGATGATACCATCTAATGGAATACGGTCACCAGGACGTACTAATAAGATATCTCCGATTTCAGCTTCTTCGGCATCAATTATAGTGACATCTCCATGATCATCAACAAGGTTGACAACTTCAGGTCGCATATCAATGACATCCATGATCTGGGAACGACTTCGTTCCACAGCTTTTTCTTCAAATAATTCACCAATACGATAAAACATCATAACACCGACCGCTTCCGCAAATTCTCCGACGCCGAAAGCACCGATCGTTGCGATACTCATTAAGAAGTTTTCATCAAAAACCTGACCTTTAGAGATATTTTTAAGAGCGGTCCATACGATCTTAATTCCTAAGATTAAATATGCAAGGATAAAACATACCATACTGTATACAGGCTTGGAAGATTCCAATGCTTTTCCGGCAATAAATAAAACGATACCAACACCAAGTTCCCAGAATTCTCTGTTATCTTCAGAATTCTCTTTGGCTTTTTTCGCTTCTTTTTGTGCACGGACAGTATTTTCACGGACAACGACTTTGACATCTGGTTCGATAGAAGTACAAATATCTTGAATCTGAGGCAATAATGTTTTGGCATCATCAGACCATACACGTAACTGTTTTGTTGCAAATGTCAGATTGACGGCTTCAACACCGGGAAGATGAGAAATCTGTTCTTCCATTTTACCTGCACAATGAGCACAGCCTAATTTCTCGACAATAAATACGGTTGCCTGACCATTTCCTTCACGATTTGCAGCAGCTGCAATTGATTCATCATCGTCATCATCACAGCAGCCACAATCGCAGTGGTCATCATGATGGTGATGATGTTTGTGGTGTTCATGTTCTTCATGATCGTGTTCACACCCGCAGTCGCAGTGGTCATCATGATGGTGATGATGTTCGAGGTGCTCATGTTCATTATGGTTGTGATCACATCCACAGTCACAGTGTTCATCGTGATGGTGATGATGTTCATGACTTTCATGAGAATCTTCTTCCACATGTTTTCTCCGTTTAGATGATTTTTTCGTAACTTCCGTCACAATAACATCCGGTTCAATATCCGTACAAATCTTTTGAATCTCAGGAAGCAGATCTTCACGAGAAGTTTCAACATACATTTTTTTCATAGGAAATGAAAGATTTACACTTTCAACATCAGGAAGTTTCCCGATTTTTTCTTCCATTTTACCTGCACAATGAGCACAGCCAAGATTCTCAAACTCATAAGTCTTCTTCATAAATACCCCTCCTTTCAAATACAGTCTTTAACAGATCAGATACAAGCTCTCCGTCAGCAGTGTCTGCGATCGTATAATGAACTTCTTTCCCAATTCGTCTGCTTGTGATCACACCTAATTGCTTCAAAGAGCGAAGATGATGAGACACTGCTGGTGGGCTCATCTCAATCGCTTCTGCGATATTTCTAACACAGACTTCACGGTGGTATAAAAGATACAAAATACGAAGTCTGGTACTGTCACTTAACAGACCAAATAAACTGGCAGTTTCAATGGCAAATTCTTCTGGTGGAAGAACATGTTTTAATTCTGTAACATCACATCCATGACCATGAATATCCATAGAAGTAATGTTATATTTCTCCGTTTTATCCATAGAAATCTCCTTTTTGTAAGATTAAATGATTGCTTAATTGTTTATGTTTTAAATATAATACTTTTAAATATTGATGTCAACAGAAATGAGAAAAATAGTTAATAGAAGTATTGTTTGGTGTAATCTTGGAATTATACATAATAGTTTTTCCTAACTAGAAATTAAAAAAATATAGGATAATCAAAAAAAATATGATATACTAAAAACTACTTATACGAATTTATTAGATCAAAAAATCACATTTCGATAAAAGCAAAGATAAACAAAAACAGAAAAGGAAGTGTATCATGGAAGAGTTAAAGAACATCAAAGTAGCCCTCCTTGGTTCTGGAACTGTCGGAACAGGAGTATACAAACTGATCGAACGCCAGAGAGAAGAATTACCTCACAAAGTTGGTGCAGGTCTGACTGTCAGCAAAGTTCTAGTTAGAGACAAGAACAAGAAGAGAGAAGGAATTGACCCTTCTGTATTAACTGACCAGTGGGAAGATATTATCACAGATGATGAGATTCAGATCGTAGTGGAAGTTATGGGGGGAATCGAACCCGCCCGTACTTATATTACAGAAGCTCTTCAGGCAGGTAAGAATGTTGTCACAGCGAACAAAGACTTAATGGCAGTGCATGGTGGTGAATTATTAGATATCGCTTCCCATAATGGATGTGACTTATTATTTGAAGCATCTGTTGCAGGTGGAATTCCAATTATCCGTCCATTAAAACAGTGTCTGGCAGGAAACTATATTTCAGAAGCAATGGGTATTGTCAATGGAACAACAAACTTCATTCTGACAAAGATGACACACGAAGGAATGGAATTTGATGAAGCTTTGGCACTCGCAACAGAATTAGGATATGCAGAAGCAGATCCAACAGCTGATATCGAAGGATATGATGCAGGACGTAAGATGGCGATCATGGCATCCATTGCGTTTAACTCTAGAGTCACATTTGATGATGTATACACAGAAGGAATCACAAATATCACAGCAAAAGATATCAAATATGCAGAAGCAATGGGATGTACGATCAAATTGTTAGGGGTAGCAAAGAACACAGAATCTGGAATTGAAGTACGTGTTCATCCAATGCTGATTCCAAGTGATCATCCATTGGCAACTGTCAATGATTCATTTAACGCAGTTTTTGTACATGGAGATGCAGTTGACGATGCAATGTTCTATGGAAGAGGAGCAGGAGAATTCCCAACAGCAAGTGCAGTTATGGGAGATATCATTGATGTCGCACGTAATATTCAGTTCTATTGCACAGGAAGAATCCATTGTACATGCTACAAAGACCTTCCAATCAAGAAGATCACAGAGATTGAAAGCAAATATTTCATGAGATTGTTAGTTGATGACAAACCAGGAGTTCTTGCTCGAATCGCAGATACATTAGGAAAGAATCAAGTAAGTATCGCACAGGTGATTCAGAAGAACAAGGTTAATGATATGGCAGAATTAGTTGTTATCACGGATCTTGTACTGGAGCAGAACTTTGCAGATGCTTTGGTTGAGATTAAGGGAATGGAACATACTCGTGAGATTTCTACAGTAATCAGAGTGTATTAAATTTTAATTGTAGTTGGCCAACTGTAGATTTTGAGTATATGATAAAAAATAAATAAACGATCGGAAGAGCAGCTAGAGAATTTTCCTCACGTTTTTTACAGATCGCTGATCCGCCGGCTTTCCTTGCGTAACTCGCCTTCAAGGGTATTGAAAACAGAACTCTTTGAGGCTCAAACAACGCACCAAGCCGGCTGCGAATCCGTAAAAAACGTGGCAAAATTCTAATGCTGTTCTTCCGATCGTTTATTTATTTTTTATCATATACCAGATGTCTAGAGTGTGGACAATTTAAGATTGAAAAATTCAAGTGGGTGTGTATGGAGGACTACTATAGTAGTAAATTTCAATTCCATGTGATAGAATTAAGTAAAATAGAAACAACAAAAGGAAAAGAAAGCAAGAACTTTACCGATGGCGAGATTAATTTCAGCTAGTACTTGGGAAGAAGTCAGAGAAGAATCTGAAGGAAATCATTACATGGAAAAGGCGAGGGACGAGATGATTAAGATGAGCAGGGATGAAAGTGAAAGATAATCTTCTGTTAGCGAATACAAAAATGATTAGCCAATACCGTTAAATATACACACAGTGTAGTGGTTTGAATAACGTAAATTATTTGAATATTATAAAAAGAAATCATGTGTTGGCAACCGTACGGACACGTCTGCACTTAGCGAGTGGGTTGCTGACACATGATTTCTTTTTATAATATTCCACCAATAATTTCCGTCATCAAACTACAAATCACAATATATGATTCTGTATGATCAACCGAATTGACTGATACAAATAAGGCTTCAATTCATCAACTGAAACAGGCTCCCCAGTCAAAATAACATTATAGCAAGACCCTGCGACCATCTCGATGATCATATAGATCATAACTTCCGGATGATCAAATTCATGACCAGAATTCTTCAAAAGATCCATATAGATATCATAAATATTTCTCTGGGCATCATCGATCGGTTCTACCAAGGAATTCTTAAACATTCCCCAGCTTAGATGCTTGGAGATCAGTTTTAACAGAGTCGGATTAGCATTTAATGCTCCGATGACCTGGTCAACGATAAAGATCAGTTGGTCTTCAAAATGATCAATGGATTGTTTTTGAAGTTCCTGATAGGCGTGTTTAAATACTTCCGCAGATTTTTTGGCGATTAATTTATATCGGATGTCTAATTTATCTTTAAAATATAAATAAAAAGTACCCTTAGCAACGCCAGCTTCATTTACGATATCGGAGATGGAGGTCTTCTGGAATCCCTTTTCTGTAAACAGTTGGTATGCCGTATTCAAAAGGGCATCTTGTTTCTTTTTCTTATTTAATTCGACCTTTTTCATAGTAATTTCTCCTTTCATCTTCTTTAGTATAACGAAAAAATGACCAAAAGTCAAAAAACTTTTAAGAAGTTTATTGACTTTTGGTCATTTTTGGTGTATACCATTATATAGATTAAAAAATGACTATTCGTCATAAATGTAAATGGGAGGATGCTATGATACAATTTGCAAAGAAATTAGTACATCATCGAAAATTCATCGTCTTCCTGGCTTTCATTTTATTGATTCCATCAACCATTGGAATCGTGAAGACAAGGATCAATTATGACATCTTAAGTTACCTTCCAGACTCTTTGGAGACGGTGAAGGGGCAGGATATCATGGTAGATCAGTTTGGAGCCGGAGCCTATTCGATGATCATTGTCGAAGATATGAATCTTCATGACGTACAGAAATTAAAACAGAAACTAGAGAAAGTCAATCACGTTGATAAGATCATCTGGTATGATGACATCGCTGATCTAAGCGTTCCCAAAGAGATGCTTCCTGAGAAAGTAAGGAAAGTTTTCTTTAATAAGAACGCAACAATGATGATCGCAATGTTTAAAGAAACAACATCATCTGATAACACGATGGAAGCAGTCACACAGATGCGTAAGATTGTTGGAAAACAGTGCTTTATCAGTGGCATGTCAGGGGTAGTTACCGATATTAAGAACCTGGTTATGCAGGAGATTCCAATCTATGTAACGATCGCAGCAGTACTTTCTCTGATCGTATTATTTGTCACAATGGAATCCTTTGCAGTTGCTTTTTTATTCCTGTTAAGTATCGGAATGGCAATTCTTTATAACCTGGGAACGAATATTTTCCTAAGCGATGTGTCCTATCTTACAATGGCATTGACTGCGATCTTGCAGTTAGGAGTTACGATGGATTATTCGATCTTCCTTCTGCACAGTTATGAGAGTAATAAGATCAGATTTGAAGGTGACAAAGAACGTGCGATGGCACATGCGATTTCGAATACATTTAAGTCCATTACAGGAAGTTCCGTTACAACGGTCGCTGGATTCGCAGCACTGTGCTTTATGACATTTGCATTAGGAGCTAACTTAGGTATCGTTATGGCGAAAGGTGTTATTATCGGGGTTATCTGTTGTGTAACAGTTTTGCCATCATTGATCCTGATCTGTGATAAATTAATTGAGAAGACACACCATCGTTCACTGATGCCAGATCTTACGAATGCATCACACTTTATCACAAAACATTATAAAACAACGATTGTAGTATTTTTAATTTTGCTGTTCCCAGCAATTTATGGAAATAATCATACAGAGATTTACTATAATATTGACAAATCACTTCCACAAAGCTTACCGAGTAATGTGGCGAATAAGAAATTAAGTGACGAATTTGGAATGAGTAACATCCATATGGTCATGATCAAGAACGGCATGAGTCAGAAGGAATTAAGCAACATGCAGAAAGAGATCGATAAAGTCGACGGAGTTGAATGGTGTCTCGGAATGAACTCCGTGATCGGTTCTAGTATTCCATCCGATATGATTCCTTCTTCCATGAAAGAAATGTTACAAAGTGATGAGTATGAGATGCAGTTTATCTGTTCAAATTACAAATCAGCAACCGAGAAAGTAAATAAACAGATCAACGAGATCAACAACATTGTGAAGAAATACAGTCCAGGTTCTATGGTCATTGGAGAAGCACCGTTGATGAATGACTTGGAGACAGTAACCAATGTTGACCTTAGAAATGTAAATATCGCATCGATCGCGGCAATCTTTGTGATCATTTTAATTGTATTTAAATCCATTTCCTTACCAGTGATCCTGGTAGCCGTGATCGAATTTGCAATCTGTGTCAATATGGCAGTTCCATATTACACGGGATTATCACTGCCGTTTGTTGCAAGTATCGTTATCGGAACGATTCAGTTAGGTGCAACCGTTGACTACGCGATCCTGATGACAAGCCGTTATCAGAAAGAGCGTATAAATGGCAAGAAGAAAATGGAAGCGATCCGTATTGCACATGAAACATCCATGCAGTCTATCATTACAAGTGGATTAAGTTTCTTCGCAGCAACGATCGGTATTGCGATTTACTCAAATATTGATATGATCAGTGCGATCTGTACCTTACTTGCACGAGGAGCTGTGATCAGTACCGTTGCCGTAATCTTTATTCTGCCGGCAATGTTTATGATATTTGATAAATTGATCTGTAAAACAACCCTCAAGATGGGTCATTTAGAATAGGAGAGCGATTGTTATGAGAAAAAGAAGATTATCGAAAGCATTAGCAATGTTTCTCGCTGCAGCTCTTACAATTCCGGCAGCAGTACCGGTAGCAGCCAGCGAGTCCACTGCAGATAAAGAAGAAACCGTATACGTAAAAACGGATGCGAATGGAGAAGAGAAAACAGTTATTGTCAGTGACTGGTTAAAGAATTTCTCAGGTGAAGCAAAGATCAAAGATGCTACAGACCTGACAGACGTTGAGAATGTTAAAGGGAATGAGACATATAAACGAGGAAAAAAGGACAGTATTACATGGAATGCCAATGGAAAAGATATTTACTATCAGGGAACAAGTGACAAAAATCTGCCAGTATCCATGAAAGTCACATACTATCTGGATGGAAAAGAAATTTCACCAAAGAAACTGGTTGGTAAATCAGGAAAAGTAAAGATTCGTTATGAATATGAAAATCATTCCGCCGTAACTAAAACGATCAATGGAAAACAGACAACAGTCTATACACCATTTACAATGATCACAGCAGCAATCTTAAATACAGATAACTTCTCTAATGTCAAAGCAACAAACGGAAAAGTTATCTCCGATGGTAACAAACATATCGTTATCGGAGTTGCAATGCCAGGATTAGCAGACAGCTTAAACCTTAAGAATACAAGTATTGGGTCAAACTTCGATATTCCAGAAGATTTCGAGATCACAGCTGATGTAGAAGACTTCCAGATGACAGTCACAGCGACAGTTGCGAATTCCGATACATTATCAGAGTTTGGTTTAGATGATGCAGGAGATTTAAGTGAATTAACAGATTCCTTAAAGGACCTTGAAAATGCGACAGATAAGTTATGCGATGGTTCTGGAGATTTAGTAAAGGGAATTGAAAAATTAGTCACAGCCTCTGGAAAATTAAAATCAGGAACAAAACAGATTGCAGTCAGTTCCAAACAGTTAGCAACAGGACTTGACAAACTGGTTAATGGATCTACAACATTAAAGAAAGGAACCAGTCAGTTAGCGAAAGGAACCAGTGCTTTACCATCATCTACAGAGAAGTTAGATAATGGAGTGAGACAGATTCTCAAAGAACTGCAGAATAGTACACCAAGCGAAAGTGATCAGGCAAAATTACAGTCTAACTTACAGAGTGCACAGACAGGAATCACAAAAGAATTAATGAATATTAAGACACAGACAGAAAGTGTTGGTGTGTCAGCGAAGACATTAGGTGCATTAGCAGAGTCTATTGGAGTATCAGCAGCAGATGTTGGAGATCAGGCAGGAGCAATTGGAGAATTTATCAAGAATAATTATAGTTCTCTTACAGATGAGCAGAAAGCACAGCTTACAACGATTGCAGGTTCTTTAAAGACAGATGCAGAAAACTTAGGCGGTTATGCACAATCCGTAGGAGGTCAGGCAAAGAATTTAGGAACCTACGCAGGATCTATCGGAACAAGCTTGCAAGAAACACAGACAGACCTTCAGATCGTATCAGGGTGCTTAACCCAGATTCAGAATCTGCTAACAAAGACAAAGACATCCACAGCACAGTTAGAAGCTGCATTAAAACAGATTGCGGAAGGAACTGGACAGTTAAAGACATCATCTAAGACACTGGCATCTTCTATCAAGAAATTAGATGAAGGAGCCAAGACGTTAAACAGTGGAACAAAAACAGCAGCAAGTGGAGCGAAGAAATTAAGTAAAGGTGCAAAAACACTGGATAATGGAATGGGACAGATGACAACAGGAATTGCAACTCTGAAAAATGGAGCTGTTACATTGAACAAAGGAATGTTAACCTTCAGAAAAGACGGTATTGAGAAACTTGTCAATACGATCAATGATGATGCAAAAGATATCTTAGACAGAGCTGATGCAGTGATGGATGAAGGAGAAAACTATCAGACATTTACGAAGAAGGCTAGTGGAACGAAGGGTAGTGTGAAGTTTATTATTGAGACGGAAGAATTGGAAAAATAAAAGTGCGTAGGATATAATGATGTGTGTTAGGACAGGAGTTTATTTGGCTCCTGTCTTTTTACAAGTTTGATATTACAATTTTTTACAAAAAAGTAATTGTAGAAGGATTTTTAATAGCATTATTGTATTTGAAGGAAACAGATATTGAAACTCACTGCAAGACGATAAAACAGGTAAATTGTACAGTAGTAAATTTCAATTCCATGTGATAGAATTAAGTAAATTAAAAAGTACAAAAGGAAAGGCAAAGAAGCAAGAATTATATCGATGGGCAAAATTAATTTCAGCCAGTACTTGGGAAGAAGTCAGAGAAGAATCTGAAGGAAATCATTACATGGAAAAGGTGAGGGATGAAATGATTAAGATGAGTCGAGATGAGAGTGAAAGATATTTATATCTGAGAAAACAAATGGCAATCAGAGATAAGGTAAGCCAGTTGCGAAGCGCGGAGAATCGTGGGAGACGAGAGGGAAGAGAAGAAGGAAGAAAACAGGGAGAAGTTTTAAAATTAATAACGATGGTAAAGAAAAAGATTGAAAATGGCGATTCTGTAGCGAAGATAGCAGATGATTTGTTAGAAGATGCAGATGTGATTGAGAAAATCTATGATATCGTAAAGGAAAATTAAGAGAAGAACAGAGAGGAGATTTGGGATTCTTTAATGAACGATACAATGATCAAGATGTAACAGTCAGAAAGAATATGAGAAATCTGATTAATTCAGATGCAAAAGAAGATAAAAAAGAATAAGGAATTATATCAGATTGCAGACGAGGTTGAAGAAAATGTGATTACGATTCAACCAATTTATAAGGCAATCAAGGAACATCCGAAGACAGATAAAGAAGAAATTTGTAAGATGTTGGAATTGTAAAGGAAGTTATGCGAATGGCTGTTGTAATTTAGCAACAGCCATTATTGAAATAATTTTTGATATTGTCGCTGGTGAAGAGTGATGAGGTGGTCAAGGTTAGAAAAACAGAGACTGTTTCAAGTTTTGTGTAAACACAAAAAACTGATATAAGATTAATCAAT
>OLPT01000589.1_pt1 | contig 26491 bp, 21 predicted proteins | sample 1673051 | NCBI WGS metagenome assembly OLPT01 (sample SAMEA3136750, study PRJEB25190) | human gut metagenome | biome: human gut; feature: human-associated habitat; material: faeces | place: Austria | collected 2013
TATGGGATTTATGGGTTATTTATGAGCATTTATGCTCAAATCTACAATTCATCTCCCACCTATAGAGAAAGGAGAATTCTTGTTATATTTTGTTAAACAGAATATCCCAAAACAAACCCCGGTTCAGCAGATCCAGTAATGGATTTCATTCTGCAAAACCGGGGATATTTTATTGTCTGGTATTTTTATCAGACCGTTTTATTTAATATTTTTCACAGTATAAGTATTTTTCATCAATTCAAAACGTTCTTTCATTCCGGAAGTAAGATACACATTATGGTCATCATCCATAAAAGCGGCATCTGCATGATATTTTTCAAGAAGTGGCTGTGCATCTTCTATTCCCAGGACAAAACATGCCGTAGAAAGTCCATCTGCCAGAAGCCCGTTGTCGCAAACTACTGTCACTGAGGTCACACCATTCCATACCGGATAGCCATCCTCTGGATTCAGGATATGATGATATCTTTTGCCATCTTCCATGAAATATTTCTCGTAATCACCGGAAGTAGAAAGGAATTCCCCGCCTTTGATGGTAACAGCACCTACATATTCCCCCTCTGTATCCCTGGGGTCAGTTACTGCCACTTTCCATGGAGACTGATCTGGCTTCTCACCATAAGCCATAACACTGCTGCCACCCAGATTCAGGATCATGCCTGTTACGTCTTTCTGCTCTTTCAGGTAGGCAGCTGTCACATCACAGCCAATCCCCTTTCCTACTGCACCCAGATCCAGTGTGGAGCCATTCTTTAAAGTAACTTTGTCTCCATCCAGAACTATATTTTTGTAATCCACATTCTTCAAGAGCTTATCCAGCTCACTTTGTTCCGGAACATGAGGATCATCCCCTTCAATATTCCAGAGCCGGATCACCTCACCAAGAGTAGGATCAAAAGCCCCATCAGAATCTGCTGCCAGCTGAAGGATCTGTGTCAGATATCCAGCCAGTTCTTCGGACACTTCTACAGTCTCACCATTGGCATTATTAATCTCTGCAATCTGGGAATCCCCGGTAGTCCACGACAAAAGCCCTGTTTCTATTTCCCGCAGCTTCTCTCCTACTGAAGCATTGATGTCCTCACCTGTAGTATAAAGTGTCTCGGAAATTACCGTATCCATGGCAAAATCTGTATTGGAGTACTTCTCTACCTGTGCCTCCGCCATAACAGGAGTCACCAGAAGTACAGAACTGAGTGCTCCGCAGAAAACTGCTTTCTGTATACATTTAAGCCTGTTTTTCATTATTTATCAAATCTCCCTGTATAGAACCTATTTCGATATTCTGACGGGGGCAGGTTGTTTCACATGCATGACAGCAGATACATTCTCCGGAAAGAGGGGTATCTCCGTCAATATCAAGATGTGCCGGGCACCTTTTCTTGCAGGCTCCGCATTTTGCCGGGCATTTTTCCCGGTTCCTTTTGAATAATGCAGATGGCAGAATAGGCATCATGGCAAAAATTGCTCCCATCGGACACAAAAACTGACAGAAAAATCTTTCCTGTGTACACATGCCGATCAGGATCAGGATCAGAAGAATGATCCCGATCTTGTAAGAAGTATTGGGAAGTCTCAGTGCTGTAATCATGGAAAAAACGTCCCAGGGGCTCATACCCTGTAATTTCGGGTACCATCCAACAAGAATAGAAAGAAGGATAAATGTCAGCAGAATATACTTTACTTTCTGCAGAATCCTCACAATTTTCTCCGGATAACCATGTCTCTTTTTCTTATGGAATACCTTGCGCCGGACAAAAAGTGTGACTTCGTACATGGCATCTCCAAGCGAACCGAATGCACATGCGTATCCACAGAAATGTCTTCCAAACAGTATGGTGAGCAAAAGAAGTGCCCCTGTCACATCAAGAAAGGAATTCCAGGTAACCGGCTGATAAGAAGCAATTGCCTGGAAGATGGATTTGATTCCTGCAAATGCTGTGGAAAAAAGTGCCGGTGCCACAATAAAAAACGCCAGCTGAACTGCTGCCCTTATGAGACGGACTTTTCTCTGCCTTTTTTTCATTGATTTTCCGCCTTTCCAAGTGCATCATTGACTGCATTGAGAATTCCTGTAGAACTGAAGGTAGCTCCTGATATAGTATCTACATCTGTACTCTGCGCAGAAATAATGGAACTGATCACGCCTTCTCCCTGTGACAAATATGCGGAATCTTCTCCGGAAGCACTGGTTACCTGAATATCAGTGATCTCATCGTCTTTCAGTGTTACCTGTACTTCTATGGTTCCGCCAAATCCCTGACCGGATCCTGTGTAAGTTCCGTCTTTATAATAATTGTCTCCACTGTCCTCAGAAGAATCCTCTGTTGTATCTTCTGTTGTTTTGGATGTATTTTCACTGTCTGCTTTGGCTGCTTCTGCCTTTGCAGCCTCTGCTGCAGCTTCTGCCTCTTCTCTTGCTTTGGCTGCATCCTCAAGGGCAGTCAGTATTTCTGTCTGCTGACTTTCCAGAGTAGTGACTCTTTCTTTCAGATCTTCGATCTCCTGTGCCTGTGTGTTGTTTTTGCTCATAAAATTATAGCCCATAACAGCCCCGATAATCAAGAGAAGACACAAAACTCTCATATAAAAACTATGATACTTCATTTATCTTTTGCTCCTTTTGCAATGAATGAATTTTTAACTCATAGTCATTTAAACGACACAAACGCATTTGCCATCTTTCGACAGCAAACGCGTTCATCTATATCTAACTCGAGTCAGTTGTATCTTACCATTTTTTTCTTAATTAATCAAGTAGGAATCTTTTCCAGATATTCCTGTTTACAATATATATAAAAACTGCCAGGGCACAGTCGAAACTGTAATCTGGCAGTATTTTTGATCACTATGTATTATTATGCCTGGCTCTTTTTCTGGATACTGTTGATAATAACAGCCATGAAAATTACAAGACCTTTGATAACGCTCTGCATGTAAGCACTTACTCCAAGAAGTACCATACCATTTGCAAGGATACCTACAAAAAGAAGACCGATGATAGTTCCGCCAAGTTTACCTTCGCCACCCATCATGTCCGTTCCACCGATGATTGCACCGGCGATTGTATCCATTTCCCATCCGTTTGCACAGGTCGGGTCACCGGAACGAACCTTTGCAGTAAGGAGAACACCTGCAACACCGCAGAGAGCTCCACTGAGCACGAATACCATTGTTTTTACCATTTCGATATTGATACCGGAAAGTCTTGCAGATTCCTGGTTGCTGCCTACAGCATAGATAGAACGTCCGAAAGCTGTATACTTCATAACATACATAAAGATTGCATAAAGAACAATCATGTAGATGACAAGTACCGGAAGAGGTCCAATGCTTGCAGATGCGATCTTACCAAAGGAAGATGGAAGACCGGCTACAGGACGTCCGTTTGTCATTGTCTGTGCCAGACCACGAAATGCAGTCATCAGTGACAGAGTTACAAGGAATGAATGTAATTTCAGTTTTGCAGTAACACCACCGGTAATGAAACCAGCTAAAGCTCCGATCAGAATAGAAGCAATAATTGCAACTACCATTGGCAGTCCTTTGTTCATGATCATCGCTCCGGATACTGAACAGAGAGCTACAAGAGAACCAACGCTCAGGTCGATGTTACCACTGATGATGATCATTGTCATACCAATCGCAACGATTGACTGAATGGAAATCTGTTTGATGATAGTCATAAGGTTGGTTACTGTAAGGAATTTGTCACTTGCAATAGCAAGGATGATACACATCAGTACCAGGAAAATATACATTACATATTTCATTAAAAATTTCTTTAAATCAAAGGATTTTGTTTCCATCTTTCTACCTCCGTCATACAGCTGTCTGACTGGTTGCATAGTCCAGCAGAATATCCTGTGTAAGATCTTTATTTTCAAGTCTGCCTGTAATCTTTCCGGCTGCAAATACTACAATATTATTGGAAACTTGCAGTACTTCCGGTAATTCTGATGAGATCATGATGATTCCGATGCCCTGTTTTGCAAGATCATTGATCAGTGCATAAATCTGGTTCTTGGATCCTACATCGATTCCTCGTGTAGGCTCATCCATGATCAGAACTTTCGGTTTGGTTGCCAGCCATTTTGCAATAACTACTTTCTGCTGGTTACCACCACTTAAAGCCTTTGCTTTCTGGTTACAGTCACGACATTTGATGCTGAGTGATTTGATGTACTCGTCCATCAGTACGCTTTCACGTTTCAGGTCAAGTCCAATTCCTTTTTTCAGCTGATCCAGGATTGCCATACCCATATTGGTGTGAAGATCCATATTCAGGATCAGGCCTTCTTCTTTTCGGTCCTCTGTAATGAAGCCAAGTCCCGCTTTCTTTGCATCTTTTGGTGAATGGATATGCACTTCTTTTCCTTCGATGAATACCTGTCCGGAATCTTTCGGGTCTGCACCAAAAAGAGCTCTTACGAATTCTGTTCTTCCTGCTCCTGCCAGACCTGCAACTCCAAGGATCTCACCTTTGTGAAGCGTCAGATTAATATCCTGAAATTTCTTTCCGGAACTGAAGTTCTTAACTTCCAGAAGTACTTCGTCGGTATAAACTTTGACCTGCTCAGTCTGTGTCATGTTTTTACCAACCATATTTTCAATGATGACCTGTTTCGGTGCATCCTCAATATTCATAGTCTTGATGTAATGTCCGTCTCTGTATACAGAGATTCTGTCACAGATGATCGGAAGTTCTTCCAGTCTGTGAGATACATAGACAATACTGATTCCTTTGGCTCTCAGATCTTTGACGATCTTGAACATGTTCTCGATCTCGTTATCAGAAAGAGAAGCTGTAGGTTCATCCATGATCAGAACTTTCAAATCATTGGAAAGTGCCTTGGCGATTTCTACCATCTGTTTCTGAGCTACGCTCAGTCTTCCTACGATTGTTTCCGGTTTAATGTTCTTTACACCCAGACTGTTCAGAATCTTCTGAGTTTCCTCATTCATTCGTTTCCAGTCTGCTCTTGGGATTGGTCCCAGGTTATTATAAAGCAGTTTACCCATATAAATGTTTTCTGCTACAGATACTGTGTTGATCAGAGAAAATTCCTGATATACAGCACTGATTCCTTTGGCTCTGGCATCAAAAGTGGATTTGATATCTACTTTCTGTCCATCCAGGTAAATATCTCCTTCATCACTGGAATAAGCTCCTGTGATAATTTTGATCAGTGTACTCTTACCTGCTCCGTTTGCTCCTACCAGGGCATGTACTTCACCCTTATACAGTTCCAGTTGCGCGTCCTCCAGGGCAGTGATTCCGCCGAACCTTTTTGTCACATGTTCCGCTTTCAGTACAACATCCGGCATGTACGTTCCCTCCTTATATTTCATAAGTAAGGGTGTTCCTGACGGAACACCCCCTAACATCTTTATAATGTCTGTTATCAGCCTACCAGATCCTGATGCTCGTCAATGTATGTCTGGATTTCATCCATGTTATCTTTGGTGTAGGTGTATGTAGGAATCATAACTTCTTTTTCAACGTCTTCGCCTTTAACAGCTTTTACAGCGTTTTCTACAGCCTGATATCCCATGTCGTATGGCATCTGTGTTGTGATAGCCTGAAGCTTGATTGTATCTCCCTGCATATCTTTCGCAAGTTCCACAGACATATCTGTTCCCATAAGTACGATATCATCTCTTCCTGCATTCTCAAGTGCTGCTGCACATCCCAGAAGAGAAGTCTGGTTCCAGCACCAGATCATCTGTACGTCCGGATTAGCTGTAAGAATCTGCTCTGTGATATCAATTCCTTCTTCCTGAAGTTCTGCATCCTGCTCGTTTACGATCTCAACAGTTCCGTCATCAATCAGATCTTTCAGTGCATCTTTGAAACCGTTGCATCTTTCAATACCAATCTCATAGTTGCTGTCTCCGATGATTGCCAGTTTACATCCGTCTTTGAAGTTTTCTTTGATGTAATCTACTGCATATTTACCTGTGTTTCCACCAAGTTCTGCAGGTACAACACCAACGTGGCTTGTCACATCTGTGTCAACGGTTGTGTTCCATGTTACTACCGGAATTCCTGAATCAACTGTTGCACTCTCAACTGCTGCGATGGAAGCATCTGTAGCCAGTGGAGAAATAACAAGTGCATCTACCTGCTGTGCAAGGAATGTAGCAACGTTGTCAGATTCTTTGGAAATTTCGTTGTCAGAAGAAACAATTGAGAACTCTACACCAAGATCTTTTGCTGCATCTTCCTGTCCTTTCATTACCTCTGCGAACCATTCTCCTGAGTTGTTCATGATAACAGATCCGATTGTGATCTTGTCATCTGCCATAACCGGCATACTCATTCCAAGCACCATTGCTGAACATAATACTAAGCTCACTAATTTTTTCTTCATCCTTTTTACCTCCGCTTTTAAAGTTTTCGTGCTTTATTTGTTGTACTTATTGTAAGAAAAACCGATGAAAATATGAATTCAATTTTTTCATCGGTTTAGTCTTATTTTTCATATCTGTTATAAAAATTTTATCCTTTATTTCTGAGGCTCCAGTGTTTCCCTGGTCAGAATCTGCGCAGGGTTCTTATACCATGCCCGAAGATTCTGTCCTTCTGCTGCTCTTTTTGCACAACTCCAGGCAAAACTTGCCTCAAAATCTGAGGACTGGGTAATAATTCCATAAAGCCTGCCATCACGTACAGCCTGAATATATTCCTCATTACTGCCAATGCCGATAACTTTGATCTTTTTTTCCAGCCCTTTTGACTTCAGCATATCATAAACACCCATTGCCATATCGCTGTCATGACAGTAGATCAGATCAATATCTTTGTCTTTGTTAAGAAGGTCCAGGGCAGCAAGTCCTGCCTTGTCTCTCAGCCAGTTGGCTTCTACGATCCCCACCACTTCTATGTCCGGATAGGTTGCTATGTATTCCAGAAATGTCTGGGTCCTGTATATCTGTGGATCACTTCCCTGAGTTCCTTCTATAATACCAATCTTGCCTTTTCCATTAAGGCATTCCACTGTCAGCTGCCCTGCCAGATCCGCTTCTTCTGACATACTGCCTCCTACATAAGTAGAAATATATTCCGTAGATACTGTGTCTAATTTCATGTTCAGATTGATCACCGGAATTCCTGCTTTTCTAGCATCTTTCAGAACATTCAGAAAAGATTTGGCGTTTACCGGACACAAGATAATGGCATCTGCCCGTTCTTTGATAAAATTTTGTATCTGCTCTTCCTGTTTGGACACATTCCAGTCTGCATACTGGATTTCCAGGCTATACTGGTCACTGTCTGCCTTTGCCCATTCTTCAAGAAGAGTCCCCAGGGTTTCCTGATAACTGGCCTCGCCGGAAGCAAAGGAAGCACCAATGACTTTTTTTTCTGTCTGACCGGTCTGCACAGATTCTGCTCTGGTCACACCGCTTCCACTTAAAGATACCACAGAAAGAATCCCTGCCATCAGAACAGCTGTGAAAATTTTATTTTTTTGTATCATAACTTCCCTCCTCTGTACAGTATGGCAGAACATAGGTTACGGTGGTTCCTTTTCCTTCTTCTGATTCATAGAAAATGCCATATTCTTTACCGAAACGCAGCTGAATTCGTTCATTTACATTTCGGACACCAATACCGGAACCGCTGATATTCTCCGGTTCTATCTCATCAGACAGGATCTTGCTTCGTATTTCCTCTGTCATGCCGCAGCCATCATCAGAAACTTTGATAATAAGATTCTTTTCCTGTTGAAAAGCCCTGATACTGATATGACCGCTGCCTCTTTTTTTCTTAATACCATGATAAATACAGTTTTCCACAATAGGCTGTATGATCAGCTTGATCACATGACAGTTTTCCACATGCCCCTCCGTCTGAATATCATAAGTAAACTTATCTGCATAACGCATACTCTGAATGATCAGATAATTTTTCACATGCTCCAGTTCTTTTTTCAGAAGGATTTCTTCATTCCCCTTATTCAGGGAAATACGAAACAGCTTCGCCAGTGCCTCTGTCATGGGAACAATATTGGTATCCTGGGTTTCTGCCATCCAGATAATAGAATCCAGTGTATTGTATAGGAAATGTGGGTTGATCTGTGCCTGCAGAGCCTGAAGTTCGTACTTACGCTTGTCCTCCTGCTCTTCCACCACCTGCTCTTTCAGGTTTTCGATTCTCTCCAGCATACTGTTAAATTTCCCTGCAAGATGGCTGATCTCATCATCTGTATCGATCACTACTTTTTCATTGAGATTTTCCAGATTGACTTTTTTCATATGACTTTCCAGTTTCTTCAACGGTTTAATAACATTTGTAAGAATCTGGTCAAGACCGATCAGGGTAATCACCAGAATTCCCACAATAGCCAGTGCCATGATCAGTGTTGTACGCCACAGATCTGACAGAATCTGAGAATAGGGCACCATATTAACCAGACACCAGCCTGTATTGTCCATAATTCTTTTTGTAATCAGGTACTCTTTTCCGTTAACATTTACACGAAAGCTGCTTTTTGTATTGGTGCGGATGGCTTCTCTGAGATCTTTCAGTTCTTCATTTCTGAAAAGTGAGCCTTCGGAGTCTCCTTTTTGATAAACTACCTCGCCATCTTCATTAAGTATTCCAAAAAGACTGTCTGTATTTTCCTGAAAAGATTCACAGATCTCTGCAATCTTGTTCCTGTTCAGGTTGATCAGGATCATCCCTCTGAATGTGCCGTCTTCATAACTCTGGATCTCTCTGCTGAGTGAAATACACTGATCGTCTGTATCCAGAAAAGCATGTATATTAGGACCTGTAATGATCATATCATCCGGATTTTCCAGTGCTTCTTTATACCATTCCATCCCTGAATAATCCATTACTACATTCCGGTAACTGTAGATAGATTCGTTCAGAAAGATCTTTTTTCTTCCAAATATCATAATAGAAGAAATATCCTGTCTGGAAAGAAGGGTATCACTGAACGCCTGCGAGCTCATCTCATAAGCTCGCATATTTTTTCCAACAGAAAGGTTCGTATAAGTATCTTCGTTTTCAATGGCTGTATCCAGATAATTCTGCAGGTAATAATTGTAATTGACATTTTTGGCTATGGAATCAACTTCTTCCAGATAGCTGGTAAGATAATTTTCCATATTGATAAGGTTTTCACTCTGGTTATGTCCCTGTTCTTTCAGCGCGCGAAAATGAAAAACGCTATAAAACACCGCCACTATGACCAGCATTGCCGCTATGATCAGTACTGTCATCTTTTTCAGAGCCCGGTTCTTCAGTCCACTTGTTTTTGCTATTTTCACTTTTTACTCCTTTGCCCGGAATTCTGAGGGAGACATTCCTGTATATTTCTTAAAAGCCACACTGAAGTAATGTGGATTGGAAAAGCCTGTTTCAAATGCGATCTCATAAGTTTTCATATCTGTGGTACGGAGGAGCTGAATAGATTTTTCCATTCGTACATCAGTCAGATACTTAACAAAATTAGTACCTGTTTCTTTTTTGAAAAGACCACTTAAGTAACCTGTACTTACAGATGCATGTTCTGCTGCTGAGGTAAGAGACAGGTACGGATCTTTGAAATTGGCTGTTACATATCCTTTCACACTGTCAATAACCTGCTTTCCGCTGTTGGTCTGGACAGAATCCATTTCATTACAGATTTCACAGGAAAAACGAATCAGTGCATCTTCCATTTCTTTTGCGGAACTGTATCGGTCAAATTCCTGATAGAGAATAAATCCCCTGTTCCAGATTTTCTCAGAAACTTCTTTCAAGGAAGAAAGCTCTTTCAGAAGAGAGGTAACAATCTCTATATAGATCATTTTGATATTTTTTCCGGAAAGAGATCTGCCTCTGCCATCTGTATGAAATGCAGAACTGATGGACTTGCGGATCTCGTCTGTATTTCCGATCTTGATACTCTTTACCAGACTGTGCATTTCGTTTTCCGGATAATAGAAAGATTTTTCCAGATAGTTCAGATCCCTTACATCATAAACATTGTTACTTCCCAGAGAATATTTGCATTCCAGTGCTTTCTTGGCATTTCGGTAAGCTTCATTCAGTTCTTCTGCATTCCGGGCTGTAGTACCTGCGCCACAGGTTGTCTTTAATTTGATCGTATTATAAATAGATTTCTGCACAATACAGAGAAGTTCGTATACAATCTCGTGAGACTCATCGGAAAGAGTATCACATTTAAACAGAATCACAATTCTGTCTCTTCCATCTTCAAATAGATAATGTTTATCCCCCAGACATTCTCTGACTATATTTCGTGCAGCAAAGAGATACAGATCATAGTCTTCTGCCGGAATATCTTCCAGTTCAATATCCATGATACCGATTTCAAAAGGTCCGGTTCCCAGGTCAAGATTCATGCTCTTTGCACGCTGCAGATATAGTTTCAGGTCTCTTCCCTCTGAACAGACGATCTTACTGAGAGTCTGTTCCTGAAGTGCCGGAAGACTCTGATGAAGCTGACTTTTCATAGAAGAAACATACTGTCTCTGCTTGTTTTCTATATGAAGATTCTCACAGATCTTTACCATTTTTTTGTAAAGGCTTTCTGCTCCAATCGGCTTAAGTATATAATTCTTGACACCGAATCCTACGGATTTCTGTGCATATTCAAAATCCTCATGACCGGTTAGGATTACCACATGGATCTGTGGGTAATCTCTGGAAAGGATCTCTGCCAGCTGCAGCCCATCCATAAATGGCATGACGATATCTGTCAGTACAAGGTCTACATGATTCTTTTTTATGATATCCAATGCTTCCTGTCCATCTTCTGCCAGAAATATTTTTGAAAATCCCAGTGATTCCCAGTCTATGATCTTTTTGACACCATTTCGGATCAACGGCTCATCATCTGCGATCAAAAGTGTATACATTTCTTACCCCCGATATCTGTTATTTTACTTTTTTTATTATATAACGAAAAAAGAATGCTGTACAGCGTAATGATTGGGGACATTACACTTTACAGCACCCTTGGGATTCCTTATATCATGTAGTAGTTAGTTTTTTACTGGAGTTAATTATTTAACCTTTACTGCTTTTATTCATAAATCTTGGTTGCTTCGTCAAACAGAGCTTTGATATTGCTAGGTGGAACGTCTGGCTGCAGTCCTTCATGGCTTGGAGATACGATAAGTCCAGTCGGGAAGTATGTACGAAGTTCTTTAACTTTTGCTGCTACCTGCTCCGGTGTTCCGTTTGGAAGCAGATCCTGTGTATCTACACCACCGCAGAAGGAGATCTGTCCGTCAAATTTGGATTTCAGGTTTGCAGGATCCATTCCAGCTGCAAGAGCCTGAATCGGATGAATAACATCTACACCAGCTTCAATGAGAAGCGGAATAGCTTCTACGATAGAACCGCAGGAATGATATACAACTTTAACGCCATAGCTGTGAGCCAGGTCGATCAGCTTCTTAGCTCCCGGAATTACGAACTCTTTGATCAGTTCAGGGCTGATCATAAGACCTCTCTGGCTTCCAACATCATCACCGATCAGGATTGCCTGTACTTTACCTTTGGTAGCTTCCAGGAATATCTTCAGAGCTTTTACATAGAAGTCTACGATATGATCATCTACATAATGAACCATTTCCGGTTCAGCAACCATGTTCATAAGGCATGTCTGCATACCGAATGCAGCACATGTATCCTGGAAATGGCAGGCCCAGAGCATACCCATAACTACCTTGTCATCCGGAGCTTCATCTACCAGTTTACGACATAATTCAGGATCAATGTATTTTTCCGGATCCGGCCACTGGAAGTTTACTGCTTCGATGTCTTCCAGATCTTCGCAGTGTGCAAAGCATCCGTCAGCTGTCAGTGTACGGTGTTCTGTATCTACGTTGCTTCCGTTCATGTACCAGTCAAATGCTGCGAAAATAGCGGAACATGTTGGGGATTTGTATGGGATCTCTACTGCGTAGAAGTCATCTCCACATTCTTTTTTCAGTTCTTTGATGTCATTTACATGATAGTATTCACATAATGCAGGAACTGCCTCTGGTGTAGGATCTCCCAGCCAGCAAGCTGGTCTGTCTACCGGTTTTCTTTCTACAGTTGCGATAAATCTCTCTCTGCTGTTCATAATTCTTCTCCTTTTTATCGTATCTGTTTTTTACAGATATTTGCTTATTTTTATATTTATTAGAGCTTTGTAAAAATGCCCTGTTAATCCAGGTGATAAATTTCTTCCATGTCAGACCAGAACTCGCCTTCTGCTCTGTCTTCCAGCGGCTGCATCAAAGGTTTTACCACATCCCACCATTTCTGAGTTGCAGGATCTGCTGCCATCTTTTCCATGTCTTTGTCAAAATCTTCTCCCTCATATTCAAAGTAAGTGAAAAGATAATCACCTCTGCTGTAAATGGAATAATTTTTCAGGCCGCATTCTTTGATCATTTCGTTTACCCCGGGCATAGGATTGGCATGCCATTTCTTATACTCAGCCAGACATTCTGGTTTGACCTTTATTACCTGTCCAAATCTTTTTACCATATTTCACTCCTTCTTCCTATATGAAAGGTTCTATATAAACTTCCATATTTCTGTTTCCGTTTCCTTATGAAAAAATTATAAAAAAAACCGACGAAAATATGAATTCAATATTTTCATCGGTTTAGTTCATTTTTTCATATAGTGTTAATTTTTTAACCTCTGGCCTGGCTGATCGCATTTTTAAATGCCTGGATCAATCCCTCAGAAGAAAATGTAGCACCGGAAACTGTGTCAATTCCATCTGCTGACTGGCTGCCAAGAACCTGACCGTATATTCCATTCCATGCATTTGAAAACTCCGGTTCATCATCTTCACCATTATATGAAGCTGAAACGATATTGCCCTGGGACACATGGATCGTAACTGTAACAGTACCATTATATCCCTCTCCTGTTCCGGTATAGCTTCCATCTTTGTATCCTGCACCTGGAATCGGTGTAGCTGTTGGCTCCGGTGCTGACGTTGGTTCCGGTGCAGCCGTCGGTTCCGGTGCAGTTGTCGGTTCCGGTGCAGCTGTCGGTTCCGGTGTAGCTGTCGGCTTTGGAGTGGCTGTTGGTTTCGGTGTAGGAGTTGGAGTAGGCTTTTTCACAGAAAGAGACTGTGAAATGGCGTCTGCTGCTGCATTCAGAATACCATTAGAAGAATAAGTTGCTCCACTGACTGTGTCGATACCGTCTGCTGACTGATTTTTCAGAATAGCCGGATAAATCCCTCTCCATGCTTTTTTGAAATATGCAGGTGTGTCTGTATTCTCATTTATTACTTCAGTTATAGCTCCATCTTTTATGACAACTGTTATTGTCACAGGTCCCTGAAATCCTGCTGCTTTTGCTGTGTAGGTACCATCTTTATAGTACACTGTTTCATCCTCTCCCGGTGTTACAGTAGGCTTCGGTTTCGATGGACGTGGAGTAATCGTTGGTGTGGGAGTCACTTTGTTTGTTTTCTTCTTTTTCTTTTTTTCTGCTTTCGTATTTCCGTTACCAGCTTTTGAAAGAGCATTCTGTACTGCCTGGATGATTCCATTGGAAGAATAGGTTGCTCCGCTGACAGCATCTACATTTGGGGTCTGACCTGCCAGCATCTTGCTGATAACCCCTTTGGCGTTGGCAAGATAGGATGCCGTCTCCCCTGCTGCACTTACAATATCAATGGCAGTGATCTTTCCACCGGATATTGTTACCTGTACTGTAATGGTTCCACCAAACCCTGTTCCGCTTCCCTGATAGGTTCCGTCTTTGTACCCGTCCTTCGGCACGCTGGTAGTAGGTGTGGTAGTAGTTCCCTGTCCCACTCCGGCAGATGCGGCAGATTTTTCCGGAAGAGATTTTGTGGTACCTTTTTTTATTCCGCCTGTTTTTTTCTTTGCAGTTTTATTCTTTTTTATTCCGGATGAAGTAGTTCCGTCAGACAGACTGTTCAGGTCTTCTTCATAATCATAAGCATAAGCTGTTGTAAGAAGTCCTTCCAGATCTTTCGCTTCTATTACATCTGTTTTGGCTCCACTGACATTTTTTTCTGTTTTATCTTCACTGGCTTCCGGAAGTACACCTGTAACTGTAACTGCAGCAATCACTGCAACTGCCGGAAGGAGTTTCACCAGATTATTTTTCATATTGCATGTCTCCTCATAGTCTGTATCATATAAATCCCCTGACATGCAAAAGAAGGGGCATTAAATTAACTGCCCCATTCTTTTACTTTGCTTATGAAGGATAATTATATTTATTTCACTGTTACTTTAAATGTTCTGGTAATACCATTGCATTTTACAGTAATCTTGGCTGTTCCTTTTTTCTTACCGGTTACTACACCTTTGGATGATACAGTAGCAACACTCTTATTGCTTGTCTTGTATGTAACTTTGGAAGATGGAGCAGCTTTTACTTTAATAGTAACTTTTTTTCCTTTCTTAATGCTTGCAGATGATTTTACAAGGGTAAAGGACGGTTTTGCAACTTTAACAGTTACTGTCTTTGTAAGTTTGCCTGCTGTTACTGTAATCTTAACTGTTCCGGCTTTCTTACCTGTAACAACACCGGATTTGTTTACAGTTGCGATTTTTGTATTGCTGGATTTGAAGGAAACTTTTGCTGTTGTACCATATTTTTTAACCTGTACTTTTGCAGTTTTTCCAACATATACTTTTCCAACAGTAGCGGAAATAGAAGGTTTCTTAACAGTTACTGTGTAAGTAGCTGTCTTCCCACCAACGGCTGCTGTGATCTTGGCTGTTCCTGCTGCTTTTGCAGTTACTTTACCATCGGCTACTGTTGCAACTTTTGTATTGCTGGATGTCCATGTAACATTTCCTGCCAGATTTGTATCAACGGTCAGTTTCTCCGTTCCGCCAACATAAAGTGTTCCAGATGTCTTTGAAAGAGTAAATGTTACTTTTACAAGACTGTTAAGCGCAGATGTCAGATGATCATTTACCTGCTCATCAAGACCAGCCTGCGTAATGTCTACTTTTTCATTTTCTTCAATGGCTTTGTTAATGGTATCAATTAATTCCTGTGTTTCTTCCACTTCTCCTTCAAGAACAGCCCAGGAATCAGCTGTATAATCTTCTTTGTTAAGTGCAGCGATTTTTTCAAGCATAGCTTTGGCTGCTGTTACATCAAGAGTAGATGGATTTGTTTTGATAACAACATTTTCAGCTGTAGCATCAAATTCAAATGTGTAATCCTGATATCCCAGTGCATATACAGTTACCTTCCAGTGTCCTGTTCCATCTGTTCCCTCAGGAAGCTGGCATCTTACAGAATCTGTAAGACCAAGCTGGATTCCCATTGCTTTGTGCATCCAGTTATCTGCTGCAAACTTTGTTCCGTAAGTAGCCTGTACAGAATCACTATTTCCGTAATATTCCCATTTTACAGTCTGCATTGCTGCTCCAAGTGCACCATATCCGGCACCGGTAAGGTCTACACGAAGGAATTCTCCATAGCTTCCTTTTGCCGGCTGTACAACCACATTGATATCACTTGCCACTTTCAGAGTCTGGTCTTTGATACCGGAATCTGTACCTGTCTGTCTTGCACTGAATGAGAAGCTTCCATTTTCATTCTTTGTTGCGATCTTAAGTCCGTTTGTATTGGCTGTTACATTGGCAGTTTCTGTATATGCCTTAAGATTATTTTCAGAATATCCACCTGCAAGTGTTTCACCATTCTTTACTACCGGATATGCTGCTGCAAACTCTTTATAATCTGCTGCTGCCACACGAACCGGAACATATTTGATACCAGTTACTGTGTAATGGTCAATAAATTCTGCTGCTCCTGAGCCTACCTGAATGCTTGCCGGATCTCCGGTTTCTCTGTTTGCTCCTGTCCATTTTGCTTCTGTTCCATCTGTAAGAACCGGTGTACTTCCATCTTTCCAGTAGGAAAGCTGATACTGGTTGCCATCTTTGGTATAAATGGTAGCCATGCACTGATAGCTTCCTCTGTGAAGGCCATGGTTAAAAGTAGCCCTTGTTACAGTATCAAATCCACCTCTGTCATATTCGCTGTGTCCATCTAATTTGTCAGAAGAACTTGCATCTCCTGCTTTGTACACATCTTCTGCTGACCAGTACTGTGACCAGCTGAGGCCTGCATATACATAGCTGTAAAGACTGTAGGTAAATGTCAGGTCATCATATTTTGAGGATGTTACTTTAAACTCTGTATCAGATTCAATACCAAGATCTGCTGTGTTTAAAGTTCCATCTGCATTAACGATAACTTTACTTCCTTTTCCTGATGCTGCATAGGTCTTATCGCCTACTGTAACAGAAGTAATACTTTCTACGTATTTTGCAAACCCTTCTTCTGTAACATCTTTTGCAGCTGCAAGTTTGTGTTCAGCGTCATCGTACACTACCGGAACAGCCGCTTCCTTTACACTGAATGTTGTTTCAACAGATGCATAATTATTGTTGGCATCACTGATCACCAGTGTGTGTGATCCTGCTTCCAGAACACCTGTAATGATTTTTCCATCTGCATAGGTAACTTCTGTTCCATCTACTGCATATTTTGCATTGAAATCAGCTGGAAGAGCTGCACTTAATGCCACATTTACTGTAGTATCAGTTGTGTGAATATTTTCTGCTGTAGCAGTAATTTCTGTTTTTGTAAGAACTTTTACATTGTCAATGTCGAATGTAACAATTCCCTTATCAGTATAATATGTTACACTGTCAATGGTTTTACCCATCATGGATTTATAGTGTTCAGATGATGTAGGGCAACCATGTACAGCGGTGGTAAAACCTGTGCACCATGCCAGTTTATAACCTTTCCACATATTCTCTACATGGCGAAGTCCATAGTTTGTTCCATCTGTTGTGTTTACAGTTGCACCATAGATTGTATCTTTATTGATATCAATATTCTCTGCAAATGCAGCCTGGTCAATATTAAGCTGATAATCGCCATAACCTGTCTGTGTTTTCAGCTGAGCTGTTGTACTTACTGTTTTTGCTTCTGCATTCTGACCTTTTACTGCACTGAAAGAAAAGCTTCCATCTTCATTTGCTGTCAGTTCTTTATAGTATCCTGGTTCAGAAGCAAGAACATAATAAGAATAAGACGCACTTTCAAACAGAGCATCGCTTCCTTTATATGTTGTAGTAGTTGTCTGTCCTTTGTTTGTTACAGTAACGTCAACAGAAGACTCATCTGTTACCTGTTTCTGTCCTTTTAATGCTGAAATATCATTTACTTTAACAGGGAATGTTACGCCTGTAATGTCACTTCCATCTGCGTTTACGTGATAAGAACCGTTTGCCATAACGCCATTTTTAGTTCTTGATTTATTTTTTGTTGCAGAAGTAAATGCGTCCACTTTTACATCATTATTCTTCAGTTCCGCTTTGTAGAACTGATCATATGGAATATTCATAAGAACATAAGATGCTGCTTCCTCACCAACTTCATCTGAAAATTCTTCTTCACTGTCTTCAGACACAAATGCATCTTCTGTCTCCTGTGTCGCCTCAGGTAATGTCTCACCATCATCCTCATCCGCTACCACATCTGTCACATCATCCTCATCCGTTGTTTCTGCTTCCGGCTGAAGATCTGTTTCCTCTGCTTCCTCCACAACTACATCGCTGTCAGCAAAATCAGAAGCAAATGCTGTTGCAGGCATGCTGGAAAATGCCACTGCCGCACTCATAACCACCGGAGCCACTTTTTTTAATAAATTACGTCTGGCCATCTCTTTCCTCCTGTTTACGTTCGTTTTGTCTAACCATATATTTTATACCATAAAACTTTAGTTTCGTCTACCTAACTGTTAGCATTTTCTAATCTTCAATTTGACTTTTTTTCTCATTAATATGCTTATTGTATGTTTTTTCTCAATAAAAGCGGTATAAAATTCACTTATGCAAAAAACCTGCTACAATTTTCCGGAGCTTTCTGTTCTTCCGGAAAACCGCAACAGGTTTCTGTTTTACTTAACTTATTTAATTCTCTTCCCTGTATTTCTCAAATGCTTCTTTGCTTTCTCTCCATGCGGAAGGAGTACCACCGATAATGGAACATCCCTCATGGAAAGTAATGGAGCTTCCATCGATCTGGGTGATCATCCCACCGGCTTCTTCAAGGATCACTGAAGCAGCCGCATAATCATAGGGCTGCAGTTTCAGCTCCAGATATACGGTATTGCTTCCGGAGGCTGCCCTGCAGAGTCCCAGTGCTGCGGAACCACCACACCGGATAGACAGACTGTTCTGGAACATGTCTTTTACCACCCGAAACAGCCAGTCAATACCATTCTCATTATAACGGGCACAGCCAAATTCTACGATACCCTCTTCTACCGGCTTATCCTCAGGTGTCAGGCGTCTGCCATTGAGATAGCTTCCTTTGCCCCGGACACCTACATACATTTCATTGATATAGGGATGGTATACAAAACCTGCGATCATCTGATCTCTGTGTGCCAGCCCTACAGAAATGCAGCTGTGATGATAGTCAAACATAAAATTCGTAGTTCCGTCAATAGGATCTATATAGAAAGTAAATTCGCCTTCTGCCAGAGCACCGGAATTACCCTCCGTATCTTCTTCTCCAAAGAATGCTGCCCCCGGCAGAATCTCACTTAATCCTGCAATCAAGAAACGCTGGATCTCAGTGTCATAATCAGTACAGAAATTGGCAAGACCTTCTTTTTTGTGGATGTTTTCTTCTCCTGGTCTGGCATTTCGCAACTTATCACCTGCTTCGCGTACAAGTGCCTCAATCGCTTCATACCGTGGGTCCAGATCTTCTGGTTCTTCCTGAATCTCTTCTCTGGCACTGTCAGCTTCTGTCTCCACATCTTCTGTCATATCCACTGTACCCAGAGCCTTTTCCTCTATTTCTTTCTCAGTAAGAGGTTTCCAGAGACGGATATTCCATCCCCCTAGTTCTTTTATGTACTCAGTGATCTTCTTACGAAAACGTCCATATCCCCAGTAAAGCGTACCTCCGGCAACACCTCCAAGAGTACAGAAAAATAGATCTGTCAGCTGAAATCTGCCAATTTTCAGAAACAGCTGACAAAGTTCAATACCAAGGGAAATACTGAAACTGATCTCCGTTCCCTGAACCAACACCTGCTGAACCGGCATTTTTTTTGTATGGTCTTTCTCTTCTCTTGCCTGAAAAAGAAGTATGATAAGAGGAGCAAACATCAGGAAATTTACTGCATTATCTGTATATAATTTTCTGGCTGTGTCATAAATTCCCCAGTTCCCTGAAATATTTGCCAGTGGATTACCACTGATCTTCTGGCAGAGCAGTGTGTGGAACAAAATAATCCCTGTATAAAAGATCAGGAAAAAATAATTCCGGAAACTGCTGCTGGTACGAAACTGTCTGATCCACACCTGAACCACCGGACCTGCACCCTGCTTCTTTCCCAGAATATAGATACACATGGCAAGTGCTGCCAGAAGAAGTGCCGCCCCTGTATTCTGATACAGAACTCCCAGCACATCAGCAAGAACTTTTACAAAATAACTCATATGATGCCTCCCTTACACAGCTTTTTTTGTAATCTGTCATCTTTTGCTGTCTTTTCTTCTTTATTATATCTTTTATCCGATCAGTTCTGTAAACACCTTTATAAAGAAGATCACAATCACCACGATCATGATCGGTTTCACAATTTTGGTTCCTTTATCTGTGAAACAGTGGCTTCCCAGAAAGTTGCCGATCATATTGCAGATACCGGCTGTAATCCCCAGTCCCAGAAGCACTTTACCATTCATGATAAACACTATCAGTGCCGTAATATTAGTAGTCAGGTTGATGGCCTTGGTAGTTCCTGCTGCATCATTCATGGTCATACGGCAAAATCCAGAAAAAAGGAGCATCAGGAAGGTTCCTGTTCCAGGTCCATAAATTCCATCATATACACCAATGGCCAGTGCGATCAGGACGCATTTAAAAATCAGTGTCCCATTGATCACTTCTTCTCTGTTCTCAGCTTCTCCACTCAGAGTTTTGCTTTTTGTCACATAAAACAAAATAACCGGCAAAACAATCAGCATGGCAATTTTTAATATATTTTCCGGAATCAGCAGGGTGAGTCTGGCTCCAAGGCTGGATCCCACAATAGCTCCCACAATTCCAGGAATACAAAGTTTCCACTTCATAAAACCCTGTCTGAAATAATGCCAGGATGCAACAGTTGTTCCCATGCTGCTGCTCATCTTATTAGTTGCAATAGCTGTATGCGCCGGCAGACCTGCGATCATATATGCCGGAAGTGAAATCAGTCCTCCTCCTCCGGCAATGGCATCAACAAATCCTGCCATAAAAACAAAAAAACAAACGATTCCATATATAACATAAGTATTCACAACTCTCTCCCCATTTTCCTCTTTTCGTTTATTTTATCAATTCGTAGTAAAAGATGTATTGCTGCATGATCCCACGCATTCCACGATATCTTCTGTTTGGGAAGCCTCTTCTGTAATGAGCATCCAGTACCTGCTTTATATGAGTATCCACCGGAAATGCATCCATATGATGAAGGGCAAACAGACAGATGCAGTCTGCCACCTTTTCGCCTACTCCGCTTAATTTCAGCAGTTCCTTTCGTGCTCTTCCGTAATAACGCATGGACTGAATTTTTTCCAGAGAAATCTCACCCTGACAGATACTTCTGGAAGTTTCCACCAGATATCTGGCTCTGTAGCCCATGCCAAGAGCCCTGAGTTCCTCCTCAGTAGCTTTCACCAACTCTTCCGGTGTTGGAAAAGCATAATATTCTGTTCCGTCTTCTGCTTTAAGATGCTTCCCATAATGCTGGCAGAGTCGTTCCACGCATCCTCTGATCCTGGTAATATTGTTCTGCTGAGAAATAAGAAAAGTTATGATCATCTCCCAGAGATCCTGCCTGAGAATACGAATACCTCTGCCTGCTTCTGCTGCCTGGACCAGATAACTGTCCCTTGGATTGATGGCATCTATATACTTCTCGTAATCTGCGTCCAGATCAAAATAAAGTACCCAGTAACAAAGAAACTCCACATCACTGCAGTGAAAATTTACTATCGTCCCTTCCTGAGTGACTTTCAGATATTTATCTCCTGCTATCAGTTCAAAGGTATTTTTTTCTGTTTCTTTCATCCTGAAACACTGCCCTGACTGGCAGATCTCCTTCATACTGAAGTTATCAAGTTCCACCGTAATCATTTATCCACTATACTTCTTTCGTTTTTCATTCTTTTCCACATTTGTCAGACTGATTTTCTTTACATCTGGTGGCGGACCACTTTGTACTCGTCACCGGAACGATAATAAGGACACTCTTTGTAGTCGCTGCTGATAAAGCGGTAATACTCGTCTTCATCCAAATTTATATCACAGTAATAGCTTTCACTGTCCTCATCATATACAAAATTTGCACAATAATCGCAGCTGCTCCCTTTCAATCGATTCCCTCCATCTTATCTTTAATCCCAGGTTTTCCATGGAGCATTGCCGGACTGCCACAAAGCTTCCAGCATATTTTTCTCACGAAGAGTATCCATGCACTGCCAGAATCCTTTGTGGCGATATGCATTCAGCTGTCCCATACGTGCTGCCTCCACCAGAGGTTCCTTTTCAAAGACAGTCTCGTCTCCTTCGATCAGATCTATGATTGACTGCTCCAGTACCATAAATCCGGCATTGATCCAGCCACCGTCTTCTTTTTTCTTTTCTTTGAAGTTGGTGATACTGCCATCGTTCTCAATATCCAGAATCCCAAATCGTCCTCCTGGCTGAGCCGCTGTAATGGTAGCCATTTTACCATGAGATCTGTGATACTTCAGAAGTTCCTCTATATTAACATCAGACACTCCATCCCCATATGTGAGCATGAAAGTATCTCCGTCCAGATATTCCCGGATTCTCTTGATACGACCTCCGGTCATGGTATTCAGTCCGGTATCTACCAGCGTAACCTTCCATGGTTCCAGTGCAGTGTTATGAACGATCATCTTGTTTTCCTGGGTAAAATCAAAGGTGATATTGCTGTTGTGCAGGTAATAATCTGCAAACCACTCCTTGATCACATGCTGCTTGTAGCCACAGCAGATCACAAATTCATTAAATCCATATCTGGAATACATCTTCATAATATGCCAGAGAATCGGCTTCTCCCCGATCTCGATCATGGGCTTTGGTTTCAGATGACTTTCTTCACTGATCCTTGTGCCAAAACCTCCTGCCAGAATAACAACTTTCATATATTTTCTCCAATCCTTTTTTTCGTTTGATATAGCTCTTCTTATTCTAATACAAACCATACAAAAAAGAAAGCAAAAACTCCCACAGCACCTGCCATGAGAGTTTCTGCTTTTTATTGGCTATTTTGGTTATTATTTATTGAACTGTTTTATGCCTTTGCGGCTGCTTTTTCTGCTTTGGCTTTTTTGCTTTCTTCCCACAGTTTGTCAGCTACCGGTGCCCATTCCTGTGCATAATGGGTACATTTGCTGCAAAGATGCTCTGCTGTCTCCTGAGATTCAAGGTCTGTGGAATGTGCCCCTGTCTCTTTTACCAGGCGCTGAAGGATTTCCGGATTTTCCAGCATCGGGCATGGACGGAACATATTATCATTAAATGGCTGGTTATCATGATATGCCATAAACAAAGGCTGTTTCAGGATTTCCAGAATTGTATTTTCGTGAATGTTTCCATTGGAATAATGGATAAATACACATGGTTCTGCATCACCGTTCGCATTAATATGGAAGTAATTTCTTCCACCTGCGATACATCCGCCTACGAATTCACCATCATTCTGGAAGTCCATGGTAAAGATTCCAGGACCATGTTCCATATTACGGATCTCTCTTACACGATTCTTTACATAAACTCGCTGTTCCGGATTCAGAAGCAGATCAACAGATGCTGCATTTCCAACCGGCATATAATGGAAATACAGAGCATAACGGCATCCTTTTTCTATTAGCATCTGAATAAATTCATCACTGGTAACACTCTTATAATTGGCACTTGTATAACAAATAGAAGTACCAAATACCAGTCCATGTTCTTTCAAAAGATCCATGGCATGCATAACTTTGCCGTAAACACCCTCACCACGGCGAAGGTCATTGACTTCCGGCTCACCTTCTACACTCAGTGCAAGGAACAGATTTCCTACTTCCTGCATCTGTTTGCAGAGAGCTTCGTCTACCAAAGTACCATTGGTGTATGCAAAGAATACACAGTCGTTATGTTTTCTGCAAAGTTCAATGATATCTTTCTTTCTGACCATTGGTTCTCCACCGGTCATCATGTAGAAGTAAATCCCCAGTTCTTTACCCTGTGTAACAATAGAATCCATATCTTCAAAAGACAGATTCAGCTTATTTCCATATTCTGCTGCCCAGCATCCTGTACAGTGAAGATTACATGCACTGGTCGGGTCCATAAGGATGATCCATGGAATATTACAGTTATGGATCTGTCTCATCTCACGTATTGTCTTGGTTCCATTATAAAGTGCCTCAAATCCCAGATTCATCAGTGTGGTTTTTAGTACATTGGGATGAAGTTCATTTACCATGGATGTTACATAACGATTTAATGTACATTCCGGATCACAGGCTACTCGTCTGAGATAATCCCAGTTTACACCTATGCCAAAATCTTTCATATGTTTTTCTGCAGTGTCAATAATCTTGGTATACGCTTCTTCCGGATTTTTGTGCACCTGTCCGATGGCATAATCCGCAATCCCTGAAAACACCTTTTTTGCCGCTGCATGTGTAAGTTTGTTCATTTCTCTTTCCTCCTCTGCTTTCCGTCTGTTCTTTAAAAGAAAGCCTTTCGGTGATAGTTATTTTTTTATCAGTCTCATTATATTCATTTTTTTAATTCTTTTTCAATGGACAAAAAGAGGTCAATGGTAAAATCAATTACTGAAAATGTTCAATAACTGTTCTTTCCATTGACCCCTGTTGTTTATCCATCATTATACAGGTGTTATTTGTTACTGCTATTTTACATAATATACATAAGAATCTTTTCTTGGAGCTGCTTTCGGTGCAGGGCCATCTGCATAGCCCAGGACACAATGTCCGATTCCCTCATAATCTCCCTCGATTCCCAGAGATTTCAGAATCTCTTTGCCTTCTTCGCTTTCAAATTCTTCTTTTGCTCTGTGGATCCAGCAGCTTCCGATTCCCAGCGCATCTGCCTCCAGCATCAGATTACCCATTACCAGACTTCCATCGTAAAGATATGTAGGTCTGGACTTGTCAGCCAGTACGATCAGTACTACCGGGGCTCCGTAAAAAGGATCAATATCTGCTCCCATAAATTTTGCATTCATTGCTGAAAGTTTGTCCCGAAGTTCTTTGTTGGTAACTGCAATGATAATCGGAGACTGTTTGCCCCTTCCGGTAGCTGCATAAGTACCTGCCTCGATGATCTTATCGATGATCTCATCCGGCACCATGGTATCTTTGTATTTACGGATACTTCTTCTGTTTTTGATTGCTTCTAATAGATCACTCATTGTTTTTTTCCTCCTGTTGTTAGTATATTTATTTACCTTTATTTCAGGTTTTTTAACACTTCAAATGGAATGCTGCCTCCAAAAAGATCCAGGGCACTTCCCACTGTCACGTCCAGTCTGCCTTTGCCATATTTACGGAGAAGTTCAATATCTTCCATGCTTCCCACGCCTCCGGCATAAGTTACAGGCCGTTTCTCATAAGCAGAAAGAAGATCTGCCAGTTCCGTCTCGATTCCATTGGCTTTTCCTTCTACATCTACTGCGTGGACCAGAAATTCATCGCAGTGATCTCCCAATTCTTCCATAGTTTCAAGTGTTACCGGTACATTGGTAAATTTCTGCCATCTGTCAGTTACAATATAATATCTGTCGTCTTTTTTGCGGCAGCTCAGATCCAGAACCAGATGCTCTCTGCCTACAGTTCTTACCATCTTTTCGAGATTTTCCCAGGAAAGCTGTCCATTCCGGAATACATAGGAAGTGACGATCACATGGCTTGCACCTGCATCCAGATAGCTTTCGGCGTTTTCCGGATGTACACCACCACCAAGCTGAAGTCCTCCTGGGTAAGTATGAAGTGCAAGAAGTGCCTGCTTCTGGGTCTCCTCATAATAGGGAGAATCTGCTCCGTTCAGAAGGATCACATGACCGCCTTTCAGCCCTGCGTTTCCGTATAATTCTGCATAAAAGGACGCATCCTGCCCGGACACAAAGTTCTCACTTGCCTGATCCCCTGCGTCCTTCAGACTGCCTCCTACGATCTGTTTTACTTTTCCGTTATGAATGTCAATACATGGTCGAAATCTCATATCTGCCTCTTTTCTGTTCTGTTGGATATTTTTCCATATGAAAGATCAGAACTATAAATATGTCTGAAGGTAACTATTCAGTAGGTAGTATCCCGCGAGGTGTTTTGGCATGTGTTTTGGCATGTTTTTTGCCAAAATCCCGAGACATACAAGGCAAAATGCCATCACCGAAGGTGATTAGGAATGCATTTTGACTCGTAACTGTGAGGGTACTGAACAGTTACGTCTGAAGTAATAATAATATGAATTATCCACAGACGCAAGAGATGTTTGTAGAAGCCTTGGTGATGGGACGGCAGGAACAGGTCTTTCTTCCTTTGTTCACCACGCCTGTTTTCCTGCTATGTGTATTGCTGCCGAAATATATACGGATCCCAGGATGGAAATATGGCAAGGCTTTGATCTTAACGATCCTGTCATCACCCCAACGGATGGTCAACACATTTATTTGTCGAATTATGTCGAACGATTCCCATTTTGGTATATTGTAAGTAATACATGCATATGATATAATAGCTATGAAAATTTATTATATTATCTAGTACCACAAAATGAAAAACCCTCGGAAGGCACTCCGGGGGTTTTTCTATTCCATTTTATTGTGGTGGCTTAATCCACAGGCTGGTCACCGACTACTTGTCACCATCCAACCATTTGTTGATGCAGTGGCACACTACACCAGCCATGACAGCGACTACAAAATTTATTATATTATCCATTTTCACACCTCCTCTCTGTACCTGTAGGAGGCGGTAACACTCCAAATATAGCACATATTGTACTTTATTTATGTCGAAACTTGTCGTATTACATATGTAAATTTGTAGAAGCCTTGGTGATATTTTACGGCAGGTAGTATCCTTCTTCCGTCTTTCACCTGTTCCACCTGACTCGTAGGTGCTTCGCACACCGCCTGTCTCAGTGCTGCGCGCTACCAGACACTATCCAGTGCCCGCCACGCTATCCCATCCCATATGATTCAAATAGCATAGAATATAAGAATATCAGCAACCTGCCCTTTTTGAGACTGTACATGGCTGCCGAATTATATACGGCCCCCATCTGTACCGCTGATCATAACCATGGGAGTCATCCCTGGCCCAGGTTTCCATCTGCCTTATTGCTTTTTCCGTTTTTGTCACGTTATCACCTTGGTTCATTCATCGTGTCTTT
>OLPT01000591.1_pt1 | contig 26311 bp, 20 predicted proteins | sample 1673051 | NCBI WGS metagenome assembly OLPT01 (sample SAMEA3136750, study PRJEB25190) | human gut metagenome | biome: human gut; feature: human-associated habitat; material: faeces | place: Austria | collected 2013
GCGGTGGCTACGTCGATTGACGACAACGCAGCAGATGAAAAATCAGACAAGTCAAGGTGTCAGTTACTTAATATTCACTGTACCAGCTCACGGATTCTCTCCTTCAGCGTCGTATAACGCTTCTGTTCAAAGGTGTTGTCGATCATCTGATTGAAGACGGCCTCACTTCCCACCACGGTCACACAGGATTTTGCCCTGGTGACTGCCGTGTAGAGGAGGTTCCGGTTCATCAGCATCTGCGGTCCGGAAAGCAGCGGAATAATCACCGCCGGATACTCGCTTCCCTGAGACTTATGTACGGTAACGGCATAGGCCAACTCCAGCTCTTCCAGCTGGGCGAAGGGGTACTCCACAAATTTTCCGTCGTCAAACTCGATCGTCATCTGTTCTGCAAAGGTATTGATCTCGCGGATAATCCCCATATCCCCGTTAAAAATACCCTGACCTTTGTCGATGGGGATTCCGTAGGCTCCCCTGGTCTCCCAGTCGATCTGATAATTGTTTTTCACCTGCATGACCTTGTCGCCCTCCCGGAATCTGGAAGAGCCGTACTCCCGCTCCCGCTTTTTCGGGTCCGGCGGATTCAGGTAATGTTGCAAGATCTCATTTAAGCGCTCCACTCCCAGAAGACCTTTTCGCATGGGTGTGAGCACCTGGATATCTGTCTGTGTTGCGTGGACATACTTCGGCAGCTTCTTTTGGATCAGAGTCAGCACCACGCTGATGATCACGTTGGCATCGTCCCTTTTGAGAAAAAAGAAATCCCGGCTCTTATTGTCCAGAGTCACATGCTCGCCCCGGTTGATCTTGTGGGCATTCATGACGATATCACTCTCCGTGGCCTGACGAAAAATCCGGCTTAAGCGCACCACAGGGAAGCATTTGGACTCGATGATATCTTTCAGAACGCTGCCCGGTCCCACCGAAGGCAGCTGATTCCGGTCACCCACCATGATGAGTCTCGTTCCCGGCACGATGGCCAGAAGAAGGGAATGCATGAGGTAAATATCCACCATCGACATCTCATCGATGATGACCACGTCCGCCTCCAGCGGATTTTCCTGATTTCTTGCAAAGCTTCCGCGGTCCGCGCCATTCTCCGGGACTGCGGAGATCTCCAGCAGCCGATGAAGGGTCTTCGCCTCACAGCCCGTGGCCTCCGTCATCCGTTTGGCCGCCCGGCCCGTGGGCGCGCCTAACATGACGGACAGACCCTCGGACTCGAAATAAGAAATCAACGTGTTGATGGTCGTCGTTTTTCCGGTACCCGGTCCTCCGGTAAGGACCATAAGGCCGTGGCCGGCGGCCTGAACCACGGCTTCCTTCTGCATCTCATCCAGAATCGTTCCCGTCCGTTTCTCAATAGCCGCCACCTTGGTGAGTACGGCGCTCTCGGAGATCTCGCAGGAAATATTCAGATCATGAAGCATTTTCGCCGTATTCAGCTCCACATAATAGGCCTGGGCCCCGTAAACACAGACTCTGCCCCCCGTCTCCTTGGCCACCAACTTCCGGTCCACGGCCAAATCCATAATGTGTTTTTCCACAGCCTCCTGGCTGACTCCCAGAAGGTCCACGGTTCTTTTTTCCAGAATCTCCTTCGGCAGAAAAACGTGGCCTTCGCTCATGGCCTGCTGCAAAACATAGAGCAGACCGCAGCGGATCCGATAATCGGAATCCGTATGAATCCCCACCTTCGAGGCGATCTCATCGGCGATCCGGAAGCCCACGCCGTTGATATCGTCCGCCATCTGGTAGGGATTTTCTTTGATGACTTGATAAATGTTGTTTCCATACTGATTGTAAATCTTCACACCCAGGGTTGTGGAGATGCCGTACTGCTGGAGAAAGATCATGGCTTTTCGCATATCCTTCTTCTCTTCCATCTGAGCCGCAATCTCCCGGGCCTTTTTCTCACTGATGCCCTTGACCTCGGCCAGCCGCTCCGGCTCCTCCTCCATAATCCGGAAGGTGTCCTCATGGAACTTCCGCACGATCCGGGCTGCCAAGGAGACGCCGATGCCTTTCACCGCCCCGGAACCCAGGTACCGCTCGATGGAGAGCTCGTCCTCGGGGGCCTTGATTTCCAAAGTCTCGATCTGAAGCTGGCGGCCGTAGGTGGCATGATCCTTGTAATGGCCGGTGATCTCCACCAGCTCGCCGTCTCCAATATAATGAAGCAGGCCAACGCAGGTGATCTCCTCCCCGTCCGCGATCACGTTCATCACAGTGTAGCCGTTATCCTGATTCCGGTAAATGATATGATCCACATATCCTTCGATCCGCTCCATCAGGCATCCAGCTTTCTGCCGCCGGATACCAGCTCCACATAACGGCCCGTGCCGATGGCCACCGCCGTCATGGGCTCCTCGGCTGTCATCGTGTTGATGCCGGTCTTGGACTCAATGAGTTCCTCCAGGCCGTTTAAGAGCGCTCCGCCTCCGGTGAGGACGATTCCTCTGTCCACCACGTCGGAAGCCAGCTCCGGCGGTGTCCGCTCCAGCACGCTCTGTACAGCCTCCACGATCTGGGAGAGCGCGTCTTTCAGGGCATCGCGCACCTCCTCGGAGTTGACCCGAATGACCTTCGGAAGACCGCTGATGAGATCCCGGCCCCGGACTTCCATGCTCTGGGGTTCCGGACGCTCCACCGCGGTTCCGATACGGATTTTGATATCCTCCGCGGTCTGTTCTCCGATGAGAAGGTTATATTTTCTTCTCACATATTTGACGATGGCCTCGTCGAAATCATCCCCGGCCACTTTAATGGAAGAGCTCACCACAATGCCGTTTAAGGAGATCACAGCCACATCGCAGGTTCCGCCTCCGATGTCCACGATCATATTTCCGCAGGGACGGGAAATATCCACGCCGGCTCCGATGGCTGCCGCGATGGGTTCCTCGATGATCGTCACCTCTCTGGCTCCCGCCAGGTAGGCCGCATCCTCCACCGCTTTTTTCTCCACCTCTGTGATGCCGCTGGGGACACAGATGCTGATCCTGGGCTTGCGGAACGACATCCTTCCCAAAGATTTCTGGATAAAATATTTCAGCATGTGCTCCGTGATCGTGTAGTCGGAAATTACACCTTTTCTCAAGGGGCGGATGGCCACAATATTTCCCGGCGTCCTTCCCAGCATCATCCTAGCTTCTTCCCCGATGGCTTTGATCCTGTTTGTGTCTTTATCGAAGGCCACCACAGAAGGCTCCTTCAAAACAACACCCTTGCCTCTTACATAGACAAGGATGCTGGATGTTCCCAAATCAATTCCGAGATCTGCTGCATTCATCTATCTATATACTCTCCTTCCTGTCTCTGTAACTGTTCAGTGCCTTCGCGGAACAGTGGCCCTGAACAGTTACCTTTTCTTCTCTTTCTGGCGGAAGCAAAAACTTTCCACCATACGTTTTACTGTCATTATACCCAACTTCTTTTTAATTGAAAAGGGCTTTTATAGATTCTTTATCGGATGAACATATTTTGGACACATTTCTGCGCTATAGTGTAAATGTATCAACGAAGAGCTGATACATTTCATAACTCACACATCGCAGTGTCCACACGCTGCGGTGTACTCCCTCAAAATATTTTAATTTTTTCTCTTTCCTTTTAAGCAGAACGCTCCGGTAATCCCCCGGAGCGTTTCTGTTTGCGAAAGTTTTTCTGTCAGTTATAAACTATTTTCGCGGAATCCTATTGTTTCTCAACACTGTTATCAGAAAATTTTATACTTTTCTGCGACTTATTATACTCTTTATGTTTTTTATACTTTTTTTAGTTTTCATCCATATTTTCAACACATCTATAGGATATAGTATAGATGTATCAGCGAGGAGCTGATATATTTCATAACTCACACATCGCAGTGTCCACACGCTGCGGTGTACTCCCTCAAAATATTTTAATTTTTTCTCTTTCCTTTTAAACAAGGAGCCCCGGTACCCCCCGGGGCTTTCTTGTTGTACTGCTTCAAAAGATCTTTCCTTTCTCTTCAGAAAGTTCATATTTTCTTTTGTTGCTGAACACATTTTATACACAAATATCGGTTATAGTATAAGTGTATCAGCGAGGAGCTGATATATTTCATAACTCACACATCACAGTGTCCACACACTGTGATGTACTCCCTCAAAATATTTTAATTTTTTCTCTTTCCTTTTAAAGCAGAAAACGCTCCGGCAATCCCCCGGAGCGTTTTCGTTTTTATTATCATTTTAGGTATTTCTTTATATAATGCCCAGTGTAAGACTGCGGGCATTTCGCCACCTCTTCCGGTGTGCCTGTCGCGATGACGGTGCCGCCCCGGTCACCGCCTTCCGGTCCCATGTCGATGATGTAATCCGCCGTCTTGATCACATCCAGGTTGTGCTCGATGACCACGACGGTATTGCCGCCCTCTGCCAGTCTTCTCAAAATCTCAATCAGCTTATCCACATCTGCAAAATGAAGTCCCGTCGTGGGCTCATCCAGGATATAGATCGTCTTGCCGGTGCTTCTTCTCGACAGCTCCGTGGCAAGCTTGATTCTCTGGGCCTCGCCGCCGGAAAGCTCCGTGGAAGGCTGTCCCAGACGGATATAGGAGAGACCCACATCGTAGAGCGTCTGAATCTTTCTCCTGATGCTGGGTACATGTTCAAAGAAGGGCAGGGCCTCTTCCACCGTCATATTCAGCACATCATAGATACTTTTTCCCTTATATTTGACTTCCAGGGTCTCCCGGTTATAGCGCTTGCCGCCGCAGACTTCGCAGGGCACATAGACATCCGGCAGGAAATGCATCTCGATCTTCAAAATACCGTCTCCGCCACAGGCCTCACAGCGGCCGCCCTTCACGTTGAAGCTGAAACGGCCTTTCTTGTAGCCTCTCGCTTTGGCATCCGCTGTGGAGGCAAAGAGATCTCGGATCAGATCAAAGACTCCCGTATAGGTTGCCGGGTTGGAGCGGGGTGTCCTCCCGATCGGGGACTGGTCGATATCGATGACCTTGTCGAGCTGCTCCAGACCCAAAATATCTTTATGCTTTCCGGGAATGATCCGGGCACGGTTCAGGTCTCTCGCCAGCCGTTTGTACAGAATCTCGTTGGTCAGAGAGCTCTTTCCGGAACCGGAAACGCCGGTGATGCAGGTAAAGACACCCAGCGGAATATCCACATTGATGTTTTTCAGGTTATTCTGGGAGGCTCCCAGGATTTTCAGCCAGCCGGTGGGCTTTTTCCGTTCCTTCGGAACCGGAATCTTCCGTTTGCCGGACAGATACTGGCCGGTGATGGAGGCCGGATTCTGCATGATCTCTTGGGCATTTCCCACAGCCACCACTTCTCCGCCGTGCTCTCCGGCTCCCGGTCCGATATCCACGATATAGTCCGCCGCCAGCATGGTATCCTCGTCATGCTCCACGACAATCAGGGAGTTTCCGAGATCCCGCAGATTTTTGAGTGTAGCCAGAAGCTTGTCATTGTCCCGCTGGTGAAGGCCGATGCTGGGTTCATCCAGAATATAGGCCACGCCCACCAGGCCGGAACCGATCTGGGTTGCCAGGCGGATACGCTGGGCCTCGCCGCCGGACAGGGTCCCCGTTGCCCGGGCCAGGGTCAGATAATCCAGTCCCACATCGATAAGGAAACCGATTCGGGCTTTGATCTCCTTTAAAATCTGTCTTCCGATCATAAACTGATGCGGCGTCAGTTCCAGTTCATCCAGGAAAACTTTCAGCTTCTCAATGGAAAGCTCTGTCACTTCCGCAATGTTTTTCCCACCGACGGTAACTGCCAGAGCTTCTTTTTTCAGACGCTGGCCGCCGCAGGTCTTACAGGGCGTGATCCGCATAAACTGCTCATATTCCTGCTTCATGGCCTCGGAAGCCGTCTCCCGGTAGCGTTTCTCCATGCTCCGGATCAGCCCCTCGAAAGCCACATCGTAGACGCCCACACCCCTCTGGCCTTTGTAGTGAACCTTCACCACGCGGCCGTCGGCGCCATGGATCAGCATATGGCGGATTTCCGCCGGAAGATCCTGATAGGGCGTTTTCAGATCAAAGCCGTATTCTTTGGCCAGGGCGTCCAGAATTGCACCGGAAAAGCTGTGCTTGTCCGTGCAGGACTGCCAGCCCATGGCCGTGATGGCTCCTTCTGCGATACTCAGGCTTTTATCCGGGATCATCAGATCCTCGTCAAACTCCATCTTGTAACCCAATCCATAGCAGTCCGGGCAGGCGCCGAAGGGGTTATTGAAGGAAAAGCTCCTCGGCTCGATCTCATCGATGCTGATGCCGCAGTCCGGGCAGGAAAAGCTCTGGCTGAACTGCAGCATTTCTCCGTCCTGCACGTCAACCATGGCCAGGCCGTCTCCCAGCCTCAGAACATTTTCCAGGGAATCGGTCAGTCGTTTTTCGATGCCCGGCTTCACGACAAGGCGGTCCACCAGGATCTCGATGTTGTGCTTTTTATTTTTCTCCAGCTTGATCTCCTCGGAAAGTTCATAGAGATTTCCGTCCACACGGACACGCACATAGCCGCTCTTTCTGGCCTGCTCGAAAATCTTGACATGCTCGCCCTTCCGTCCGCGGACCACAGGAGCCAGAAGCTGGATCTTTGTCCGCTCCGGCAGAGCCATGATCTGGTCCACCATCTGGTCCACATCCTGCTTTTTGATCTCTTTTCCGCATTTCGGGCAGTGGGGAATGCCGACCCTCGCGTAGAGCAGACGAAAATAATCATAAATCTCCGTGACGGTTCCCACGGTGGAACGCGGGTTGCGGTTTGTGGATTTCTGGTCGATGGAAATCGCAGGCGGGAGGCCTTCGATGCTCTCCACATCCGGCTTTTCCATCTGTCCCAGAAACTGACGGGCATAGGAAGAGAGGGATTCCATATACCGGCGCTGGCCCTCCGCATAGATCGTATCAAAGGCCAGGGAAGATTTTCCTGAACCGCTTAAGCCCGTCAGAACCACAAACTCATTTCTCGGGATATCCACGCTGATCTTTTTCAGGTTGTTGACGTTTGCTCCCCTGATCCGGATCATCGGTTTCTTATCTTTTTCTGCACTCATTCCTCTATCTCCTGTAAATGCTTTTTCAAAACAATCATCTGGTCACGCAGCAGGGCGGCTTCCTCGAAGTTCAGCTCGGCAGCTGCCTGCTTCATCCGCTTCTGCACGTCTTTTACTGCTGCTTCCAGCTCTTTTCTGCTCATGGATTCCGGATCTTTCTCCGGTTTCTTCGGTGCTTCCTCGGTCTCTTTGTAGATGCTGATGGCGTCCCGCACCGCTTTCTTGATGGTTTTCGGAGTGATGCCGTGTTCCTTATTATATGCCTCCTGAATCGCGCGGCGGCGCTTCGTCTCATCGATGGCGAGGCGCATGGAATCCGTCATATTGTCGGCGTACATGATAACATGGCCTTCGGCATTTCGGGCCGCACGGCCAATAGTCTGCACGAGGGAGGTCTCCGAACGGAGGAAGCCTTCTTTATCCGCATCCAGAATCGCCACTAGGGAAATCTCCGGAATGTCCAGGCCTTCTCTCAGAAGGTTGATTCCCACGAGCACATCGAAGACGTTCAGACGCATATCCCGGATGATCTCCGTACGCTCCAGCGTGTCGATATCGGAATGGAGGTATTTCACCCGGATGCCGATCTCCCGCATGTAATCTGTCAGGTCTTCGGCCATGCGCTTGGTCAGCGTCGTGATCAGCACCTTGTTTCCCTTGGCCGTCTCCTTGTTGACCTCACCCACCAGGTCATCGATCTGGCCTTCCACAGGACGGACCTCCACTTCCGGATCAAGAAGTCCTGTCGGACGGATAATCTGCTCCGCCCGGAGAAGCTCATGCTCCGCCTCATACTCTCCCGGTGTCGCAGAGACAAAGAGGATCTGGTCGATTTTGCTCTCAAATTCTTCAAAATTCAGAGGACGGTTGTCCTTGGCTGAGGGCAGGCGGAAGCCGTAATCTACCAGTGTTGATTTTCTGGACTGGTCCCCGGCGTACATGCCGCGGATCTGAGGGATGGTCTTGTGGGACTCATCAATGATAATGAGAAAATCATCCGGAAAGAAATCCATCAGCGTGTTGGGCGGCGTTCCCGGCGCGAGGCCGGTCAGATGCCTGGAGTAGTTCTCAATGCCGGAACAGAAGCCCGTCTCCTTCATCATCTCGATATCAAAATTGGTCCGCTCCGCGATTCGCTGGGCCTCCAGAAGCTTATCCTCGCTCTTGAAATAACGAACCTGCTCTTTCAATTCTTCCTCGATGTGAACGGCTGCTTCTTTGATCTTTTCCATAGGAGTAACGTAATGGGAAGCCGGGAAAATTGCCACATGCTCCAGCATCCGCTTCACCGTTCCCATCAGAGGATCGATCTCCGTGATCCGGTCGATCTCATCCCCGAAAAACTCCACCCGGACCGCGGTCTCCGAAGACTCCGCTGGAAAGATCTCCAGCACATCCCCCCGCACCCGGAAAGTGCCGCGGTGGAAATCCATGTCATTTCGGTCATAATGGATATCGATGAGCTGATGAATCACCTCATCACGGTCTTTCTCCATGCCCGGCCGGAGAGAGATCACCATCTCTTTATAGTCCACCGGGCTGCCCAGACCGTAAATGCAGGACACGCTGGAGACAATGATCACGTCTTTCCTCTCCACCAGGGCCATAGTGGCGGAGAGCCGAAGCTTATCGATCTCATCGTTGGTCGAGGCATCCTTGGCAATATAGGTATCCGAAGACGGCACATAGGCCTCCGGCTGGTAATAATCGTAGTAGGAGACAAAGTATTCCACGGCATTTTCCGGAAAAAACTCTTTAAATTCCCCGTAAAGCTGGGCCGCCAGCGTCTTATTGTGGGCGATGATCAGCGTGGGCTTATTCAGCTGCTGAATCACATTCGCCATCGTAAAGGTCTTACCCGACCCCGTGACTCCCAGAAGCGTCTCCGCCTGATTTCCCTCCCGGAAGCCCTTCACCAGCTCCGCGATGGCCGCCGGCTGATCGCCGGTGGGCTGATATTCGGAATGCAACTCAAAATGATCCATGGAAACCTCCTTCTTGCACTATCTATCTCTAAGGCGGCTTCGCCGCCCGGTTTGCGCTCTGTCTTCCGATTATAGCAGAAATTTTTTTAAAAGTATAGGGGTGTTTTCGAATATTTGTTCTGTTTTTTATGTCATAACATCAAAGTATTACCTTTTTCCACCCCCATATGCTATAATCCTCTGAGACAAACGAAACTATTTTTAAGGAGTGAACTTTACATGGAATTAGTGAACGGACGGCCGGAAGATACAGCCGGGAGACTGGAGAAAGAAATTCGGACTTATGATTTTCTGGATAGTTTGGGGGTTGCTTATCAGAGGATCGATCATGAGGCAGCCATGACGATGGAGGCCTGCGAGGAAATCGACAAGATGCTTGATGCCACGATCTGCAAGAATCTCTTTCTCTGCAACCGGCAGGAAACCAGCTTTTACCTGCTGATGATACCGGGGGATAAGAAATTTAAGACGAAAGAGCTCTCCTCACAGATCGGCTCGGCAAGACTCTCTTTCGCAAAAGATACTTATATGGAAGAGTTTCTGGATATCACGCCGGGCTCCATGAGCGTGCTGGGACTTATGAATGACAAGGAAAACCGGGTACAGCTCCTGATCGACGAGGATGTGCTCAGAGGAAAGTATATCGGCTGCCATCCCTGCATCAATACCTCGAGTCTGCGGCTTCGCACGGAAGATCTGCTGCAAAAGATCATTCCGGCTATGGAACATGAACCGACCTTTGTAAAATTAGGAACACAATAGTTATATTATATAAGAAACGCCAGCGCAATCTTCCGCGCTGGCGTCTTTCTCTTATTTTTTCAAAATCTTATGAATCATATTCAGCAGCTTATCCCTGCTGACCGGCTTGACCAGGTGGCCGTTCATGCCGGCCTCGTCAAAATGCTTTTCTTCCGGAGCTTTTTCCTTCGGAACGGGATTGGACAGAAGTTCCCGAAGCTGTGACATGAAGAGCGGTTTCTCACAGAAGGCGGTCACTCCGGCTTCCTTCGCTTCCCAGTCATAGAACTGGGTCGCATGGATGCTTCCCTCCAGCAGGCCACCCGGATGCTTTCTGACTCTTCCGCTGCGGCCGGAAATGAAATCAAGCTGCAAGGGAAGAAACCTCTATTTTAATCTCCCAGCCCTCCAGCTCAAAGGGCCGCTGAAACTCATATTTCCAACCCTTCGGAAGCTGAAGCCGGACGACCAGCCGATGCTCATCCGGTTCGCTGCTCCAGTCCATGAAAATGGTTCCGTCCTCGGTTTCCGCCGTTCCGACGGCCCAGCGAAGACGAGCCGGATGCGGACATATCGTCACGGTTTTCGTCAGCTGCAGCGGCTGTCCAAGACCAAGCACCTGATTCACGATCAGAGCACCGGCTTCTCCATTGAAGGCATGACAGCCGGAAAGGGCATGGACATTCTCAAAGAGGGTTCCCGAGCCGTCTCTCAGCTCCTGCAGATAGACGTCCTTCAGTTCCCGGATCAGCTGTTCGCTTCGTCCCAGACGGGCAAGCACCTCAAAACGGATCATCATGCCGATAAACATGTTGGTCCGGCCCACATTCGGGTTCGGCCGGTATTCCGGGCATGGTCCCAGCGCATTCACAAACTGCTGGATGTAGACTTTATTCTCCAGATGAAAGCCTGACCACAACTCCAGTGCCATGCCGGCCTCCGTCTTAACACCCGTTCTGTGGAGTCTGCCATTTTCCAGGACAGCAGCGTCTCCATCTGCTCCAAAAAGCGCCCCGCTGCCCGTGAGCCCTTCAATGACCGTCCGCATTTCCTGCGCCGTCTTTGCCCACTCCGGCTTCCGGTACATTTCGGCCGCACGCTCCAGGAGGCAGACCGCCAGACAGTTATTCGGCACATTGATCGGCTGCAGGTTGAACTCTTTGTTGGAAATGGACCAGTCCACGAAGGCGTTCGGCAGATTTTCAAGCAGGCCGCTCTCTCCGCGTAAGGTCAGCATTCCCTCTATAAACCGCTCAATCCGACACGCATATTTATCGATAAACTCCCGGTCTCCGGATCTTTGATAATAATCGTAAAGCTCCGTCACCAGCCAGAAGGACCAGTTGGTGATTCCCACTTCCTCCGGACTCTTGTGAACGCCGGGATAGACCTCCGGGAAAAAACTCTTCCATTTTTCATCCGGGTCTGTCAGAAAGAAGTTTTCCAGGAAGTCATGCTCCACCGTCAGATCACCGAACATCAGCCAGCTTGCCGGACCATTGAACTGTGAATCACACAGCCAGCCGCCCCGCTCCCTCTGGGGGCAATCCATGTAAATATCCAGGGTACAGAGGCGAAGGGTTCTTCTTGCCGCCTCATAAATGCGGTTCAACTCCCCATCACTGCAGCTGAAGGAATTTTCTCTTCCGTCCGGATAGGTGTCTTCCAGCAGTCTCGGCCTGGTTACTGTGACTTTTCCCTCTGTCCGCAGTACGAATTTCACATATCTGGTCAGCTTCTGTTCAAAGGTTGTCAGGTGATAGCTGCCCGGAGCCAGATGGTAGCGGGAGCAGTAGGAATTTCCCCGGATCGCTCCATAGAGGCCCCTGTGATCCGTATTGAGCACATCCAGCGTACATTCTTTTTCCACAGAAATCGTAAAGTCAATGAAACCAACATCCGAAAATTCTCGCTCCCACACACAGCCCGTCGGCTGCACTCCCGGAGTGATCTCATACTCTGTCGGCGACAGGCGCTTCATTTTTCCTGAGAAAGGAACACTCTTTTCTGCCCGGATCTGATCGACAAAGTAATTTTCTTCCGGAATGACGGAAAAATAGGTCGGATTGAACAGTTTCGCAAGGCTGAGCGGCGGATTCTCAAAGGCTTCTTTATCCACAACCTCATCATAGATTCCGGTCATTGTCTGCATGTCAAGCGGCCGGTAGGTCGGATATTTGGCATTTCTCGGAAGCCAGCCGATCTTCTCCTCCACCAGTGCCCAGGGCTCCCACTCACTTTTTCCCCGCATCCAGTCGAAGGACATTGGCGTCAGATCATAATATTCCAGGATTCCCCGGCTATGGCTCATCGTCTCCACAAGACTTCTCCGGTACAGAAGTTCCCTATACTTCCACTCTTCCCCGCCGGTCGCCGCCAGAACCTCTCCGTCCGCATCCAGAATCTCACACAAAAACAGCCCGTCTTCCATCGTGCAGTCATTGCAGTATTTTTCCGGTTTGGACAGAGCGACCACTTCCACTGCGATATCTGCCTGGCCTTTGAGCTCCGTCCGGATCTCATCCACGCGGCAGTAATGCTCCGCGGTTCTCGCCGGCCCCGAAGCCAGCATGTTTCCATCCACATACAAGCGGTAATAGGATCTTGCCGCAATGCGGAAGGTCACTTCGCCTGGCTTTTCCAGTTTCGTGTAAAAACCGGCGAACTGATTCCACTTGTTTTTCATCGTTGCTCCCCAAACCGGAAGCGCTTTCTTTACTTCAAACATCCTGAGTTCCTCCCCTTCTGATCTAATCATATCACAATGGCGACAAGATGCAATCTTGCCGCCACATTTTGTGCCGCTTTAAAAAGCTTTTTTATTTTCCTAAAAAGGCATTTAACTGTTCCTAGTTTGCTGCGATCAGGTTGTCCATTCCGGCATCGTCAAGAGCGCTTGTGAACTCTTCATAGTATGAATCCAGATCATCCACGGTGCCATATTCCAGAGAAGAGAGGTACTGGCTCATCACGGAGGTCACGGCTGCGATTTCATTTGAGTAATCGGTCTGATCAAAGGTATAGCCCAGTGCTACGGATTTCTTTTCCAGAGCCTTTTCTGTGTATTCTTCGCTGCGCTGGTAGAAGGAATCCTCGTTCGGCGCAGCGACGGACCTTTTCATAACAATCTTATTCTTTTTTTGTAATCCTGCCATCCAGATCCCAGAGATCTTCCCAGCCATGGGCGCCTTCCCAGAGGAAAACCTGGCCTTTGATGAGGCGGCAGTTTCTGTCGTCCCTGGTGATGGCTTCCATCTCTTCTGCCGTCAGCGGATCTTCGGTGACGCAGGTGAGATTTGACTGGTACTGAGGCTCCTTGACGGAGAAGGGGATCGGTACCTGGCCCCGCTGGGCTGCCCATTTAAGACAGATGTTTGCAGGATGAACGCCATGGGCCTTCGCTGCTGCTGCCACGGAGGGGAGCTCGGAATCTGCCACGTCCTCGGCTGTGCGGTCTCTCTCCGGTCTTGACGGAGAGCCCAACGGGCAGTAGCCGATGGGTAAAATGTCATGCTTCACTGCATAGTCGAAAAGCTTGGGCTGCTGGAAGGATGGATGAAGCTCCATCTCCAGAGCCGCCGGTTTGATCCGGCAGAGAGGCAGAACAGCTTCAAGCTTCGGAACGGTCATATTACTCATGCCGATGTAGCGCACCAGCCCCTGATCCACCAGCTCTTCACACTGACGCCAAGTTTTCATGAACTCTTCCACAGAGAAGGGCCTGGAATCCGGGTTTCTGGAGTCGCCGCTGCAGCCCGGTGCATGATAGTTCGGGAAGGGCCAGTGAACGAAAAAGAGGTCGATGGTCTCAAGCCCTAAATCCTTGAGGCTCTGACGGCAGGATTCTCCCACCTTCTCATGCATATCGTTCCATACCTTGGAGGTGATGAAGAGGTCTTTTCTCTCCACCACGCCCTCGTCAAAGAGGCGTTTCAGCACCTGACCGATCTGGGCCTCGTTCTGATAAACGGCGGCGCAGTCGATGAGGCGGTAGCCAAATTTTATTGCTCCGTACACGGCCTCGGAAATCGCTTCCGGGCCGTATTTGTCAGAGCCGAAGGTACCAAGACCAACTGCAGGAATCTCCTCCCCTGTATAAAACTTCCTTTTCGGAACCTTGTTCTGATCAATTTTTTCCATTATTATCTGTCTCCTTCTGTTCAGTCGTTGAATACAACGGCCACTTTACCGCATTTTCCGCCGGCCATAAGGCTGTAAGCCTCTCCTGCTTTCTCCAGCGGGAACTCATGGGTGATGAGGTCTTCCGGATGAATGTTCCAGCGAACGAGACGCTCCACGAGCTCTTCCATTCTCCAGAGAGATGTTACCCAGGAACCGTAAATGGTCTTCTGGCCATGAATGATATCCGGGCTCGGATTGAAGGTGCAGGTGCCGCCCTCGCCGACGAAAGCGATCTTGCCCCACTCTCTGGTAGCACGGATGGCCAGCTGTCTTCCCGGATCACTTGCGGAAGCATCGATGGCTCTCTCCACACCTTTGCCGCCGGTGACTGCGAGGATCTGATCCAGAGCGTCAGGACCTGGTTTTACGACAAGGTCTGCCAGACCCAGTTTTTTCGCCAGATCGATGCGGTAATCGTTCATCTCCACACCGATAAGCTTGTTTGCTCCCATGGCTTTTGCCAGCATCAGGGCTGCCAGGCCGACGGGGCCAAGGCCGGTGACAAGAACGGCGTCGTTTCCGCAGATACCGATCTTCTCGATAGCCTCATAAACGGTTCCGAAACCGCAGGCTACCTGTGCGCCGTCTTTGTAGGAAAGCTCGTCCGGAAGGGCGATGAGATCCTTCTCATCTGCCAGAATGTAAGGAGCCATACCGCCGTTTCTCTGCCAGCCGTAAGCCTGACGGAATTTGCTCTTACAGGAGATGTAGTAGCCTCTTCTACAGTCGTTGCAGACGCCGCAGCCGGAAATATGATAAACGATGACGCGGTCGCCTTTTTTGAAGCGTTTCAGGCCTTCGCCCTCTTCCACAATCTGCCCGCAGGGCTCATGACCTGCCACCATACCCGGAATGTAGCCCTCGGGTCCTTTTCCGGTGTGCTCCCTGTAAATGCAGCGGATATCGCTTCCGCAGATGGTCGTTGCCTTTGTCTTGATCAGCACCTGACCGTGTCCCGGCTTCGGAATCTCGAAATCTTTTATCTCCACCGTGGAATTTCCCGGAAGGATCGCACCCTTCATCAGCATTTTTACTGCCATACCCATTTTACCTCTCTTTCTGCATGTTTCACAATCAGTAAACCCTTTTGATACTTCCAGTATAGCGTTTTCACCAAAGATTACCAGATGGAAACCTGTCTTTTTTGTATCAGAAATGTCGTGTTTTTGAAGGTATTTTGTGGTAAAATCTAAAGTAACTGTACAGTGAAAACCAAGGAAGTGACACTTTCCTTTGTCTGATTTCCATCTGCTGCCTTGTCATTGACCAGCGGATTGGAAAGGAGAAAACTTTTATGCGCACGCTCTACAATGATATGGATATCCACTTTTCCCTGGAAGGCGTTTCTTTCCATGCCCTGAACATTGTTTTTGAACACTTTGAACGAACGATTCCTTCTCACATCCATGGAAACGGCTGTTATGAGATCCACTACATTTCCACCGGACATGGAAAACTGAAGGCCAACGACACCTATTTTGAACTTACACCAAACACGCTTTTTGTCACCGGTCCCCATGTGGAACACGCCCAGACTCCGGTACCGGATGACCCGATGGAGGAATACTGCGTCTATTTCAAGCTGGACAGCAGTTCTCACATGAAGAAAAATGCTTCTGTCCTTCCCTCCTTTATCCGAACTTCCTTCTGGCTCGGTCAGGACCGGCAGGGCATCCCTGCACTTATGCTCCGGCTTTTTGACGAGCTGGCCAAACGTTATACCGGTTTCCAGGAACAGGTTCCTCTTCTTCTGACTCAGCTCGTTATCCTCATGGTCCGTAATTACGAACAGCTGCAGATTTCCCGTTCCGTTTTCACGCCCAACAATCTGGCGGATTCCAAATCTGTTATCATTGAGGAATATTTTCTGTACGAATACCAGGATCTTTCCCTGCCGGATCTCTCCGACCGGCTGAAGCTCAGTCCCAGACAGACGCAACGTCTTCTGATGGAATATTATGGAAAACCCTTCCGGCAAAAAAAGGCAGAAGCCCGTATGTCGGCCGCTGCCATTCTGCTTTCCGATCCGCAAAAAAAGATTGCAGAGATTGCGGAAGCACTTGGATATTCTTCTGCGGAACATTTTTCTTCGGCTTTTCGCCGTTATCACCATGTCAGTCCCCGGGAATACCGGAAAGAGCAGTTTTCTTAAGCCGTTTTCACACAGCTTTCCCGCTTGATCAGCTCCACCGGCGTAAAAAAGGTCAGCGGATAATCTCTTCCTCTGATCTGGGAATCCAGTGCCATAGCTGCTGTTTTTCCGAGAAGAGCCCTGTTCAGAGCCACGGTTGTGAGGGGCGGGGTCAGATAGCTTGCATAGGGGAGATTATCGATGCTGACAATGGAAATGTCTTTTCCCACCTGGATCCCACTCTCACTAAAGGCACGGTAGCCGCCGAGAGCCAGCTCATCTGATGCATAGAGGAAGGCATCCGGTAGATTTCCTGACTCTATGGCTTTTTTCGTGAGCTGGTAGCCTTCTTCAGGTTCGAACCACTCCGTGATCCAGACGTTCTCTGATGAATCCATTGCTTTTTCTCTACAGTAATCTTCATAACTTGCCAACCGGATATCCTTACAAGGAAGCTTTTTTCCATCCACAAGTCTGGTCAGATGATCTTCTCCTCCAATAAAACCGATTTTTTTTCTGCCGTTTTGCCGTAGATAATCCATGGCCTGGTAGACCACTTCTTTAAAATTCACCTGAATGGAATCAAAACGGTTTTCCGGAGCCGGATAGTCCACAATCACCTTATAACGAATGGCTTTCACCAGCTCATGATCCGGATCCATTGTAAACTTTCCTATAATAAACAAAGCGTCCAGATCATTCAGCTGTTCATAGACCGTCTGATGAACATATCGAAATTCCAACTGCATGGATGGATTCAAGCGCTTTATTTCTGTCATCACGCTGTTTATAATCGTATCATAATAGCCGTGATCCACATTATCTCCCGGAAAACTATAAGCCAGAATTCCGACTTTCATTGTTCTGGATAATCCCGGTGTCAGTTTTCCGTTATTTTCCCTCTCCAACTTCTGCCTGACACTGGCATAACGGCGCTTTTTCCCCATTTCATAATTCATTTGTGCTGCCGTGTTTAAAATTTTTTCCCTTGCCTCTTCTCCTACAGAAAAACCCGGATCCTGATTCAGTACCCGGGAAACCGTAGCTTTTGATACACCGCAAGCCTCTGCAATATCATTCAGCGTTGCCATTTTATCGCCTTTCCCTTGTCATTTTCTTCACTTATTTTTACTATATCATACTTCTTTGTTTACCCGCAAGATTTAACCGTGCGAAACCCCTCGTAATTCTTCCGTATTCCATCAAGCATCAAAATCTGCTTTTTAGGGCTAGCCGTATCCTGAAACAGTAAAAATTGCCGTACAGGCGAATGTACAGACGGTTCTTCCCGTTCCTTATCCATTCTTCTGTACGGCAGTCCGTACTTGATTTTTTTCAGTTTTTCATTCCGGTAATGGCAATTCCCTGAATGATCTGTTTCTGGAAGAAAATGTATACTACCAGAACCGGCACAATAGAGATCATGGTTCCTGCCATCAGAAGCGGATAATTCGTAGCATAGTTACCCTTGAAGAAATTCAGAAGCAACGGAACTGTGAAGGTTTCCGTTTTGTTCAGGAAAATCAGAGGATACATGAAGTTGTTCCACTGACCCAGGAAAACAAAGATTCCAAAAGCAGCCATGGAAGGTTTGATCAGCGGCATGATGATTTTAAAGAAAATCTGTGGAACGCTGGCTCCATCAATGATTGCAGCCTCCTCCAGTTCATCCGGCAGGGAAGCAGTAAACTGGCGCATCAGGAAAACGCCAAAGGCGTTAAACAGGCTGGCCGGAAGGATCAAAGACCAGTGGGTTCCGAGGAGTTTCAAGTTTTTCATGATAATAAACAGAGGGATCATGGTTACCTGTGACGGAATCATCATTGTCGCAAGAAACAGGACAAAAATCACATTATGCCCTTTAAATTTCAGCTTGGCAAAAGCATAGCCTGCCATGGAAGCAGTCAGTAGCTGCACCACTACCACGATAGCCGCAATGTAAAAGCTGTTAAAATACGCTCTTCCAAAAGGCAGGGCAGCCAGCGATTCCGGATAGTTCTTCCACACAAAGGGGCGTGGAATGATGGTCGGCGGAACAGTAAAAATCTGTCCCATACTTTTCACGGAGCTTAAGGCTGTCCATAAGAACGGAAGCACCATGATGACTGCCCCAAGACTGAGAGCAAGATAGAGAAGAACCGTTGACGGTTTGATTTTTTTACTGTTCATAGTTCACCCACCTTTTTGATCCATACATCTGAACCATCGTAATTGCCAGGATAATGACAAAGAGAATCATGGATGCCGCACAGGCACGACCCATCTTAAATTCCACAAAAGCACTCTGGTAAATATGATATACCAGCGTATAGCTTGCCTTTACCGGACCGCCCTTGGTCATAACGAAGGCCTGGTCGAAAACCTGGAAAGAACTGATAATTGTGTTGATCAATACGAAAAACAAAGTCGGAGAAAGCATGGGAATCGTGATATTCCGGAAACGTGCCCATTTATTTGCTCCGTCAATCTCTGCCGCCTCATAATAAACTTCGGGAATATTCTGAAGACCGGCCAGAAGTAATACCATGTTATAACCAACATTCCACCACACAGAAACGATCACGATGGAGAGCAAGACCATATGCGTATCCGTCAGCCATTTCGGTCCGTTGATTCCAAAAACTGCCAGAATAGAATTCAGAAGGCCGAAATCTCCGTTCAGAATCCAGGTCCAGATAACACCTACGGACACAGAACCGGTTACCACCGGCATAAAATAAAACAGCCGGTACAGAGTTTTCCCTTTGATCTTCTGCACTGCAAGAGCCAGGATCAGGGCCAGTACGATGTTCAACGGAATATACATGATAGAATAGATAACCGTATTGACCAGTGCTTTCTGGAAATCTGAATCCATAACCTGATGCACATAGTTTTTGACACCCACAAATTTCATGGTATCGGCGATTCCGTCCCAGTCATGAAAACTGATCACAAAGCTCATAACCAGTGGAATCAGTGCAAAAATCAAAAGTCCAATGAACTGCGGGGCTACAAATACCCATCCCCACATTCTACGTCTTTTCTGCATGATTTCTCTCCTTGTAATGAAAGGAGCAGTCCATTTAAGACTGCTTCCTTTCTTTTTTCAGCTTTTACTCGTTCTCTGCGATTACTTCTGCTGCTTTTTCTTCTGCTTTTGCCAGAGTTTCTTCTGCATCTGCTCCATTTACATAAGCTTCCTCGAATACAGCTTTGGTTGCATCCAGAAGTCCCGGATACAGGCCATCCTTTGCACAGTCATCACCAAGAGCCCATCCGGTGGAACGAACCTCAAGGATATGTTTCACATCTGCCGGAACATTGGAATCCAGCATCATATCATCAAGACCGGTAACAGACGGAACAGAAGTTCCAACTCCGGTGATTCTTGCTTCCTGGCCCTGGGTTCCGCAGTAGAAGCTTGCGAATTCCATTGCCTCTTTCACATGTTCGGATTTTGCATTGACAGAAAGATAACCACAGCAAACCTGTGCGGGTTTGTACTGAGAGCCATCCTTTGTCGGATACGGGATATAATCGAAGTCGATTCCTTCTTCATAGAAGGTTTTAGTCAGCCAGCGGCCTGCTGCAATGAAGCCGGTCTGGCCAGACATAAACATGGCATCCTCACCCTGACCATTCGGAAGGGTTCCGCCGTATACGAATCTGCCATCATTGATACGATCGCATACATACTGGAAAGCTTCTTTTGCTTTGTCATCAAATTTGTACTCATCACCCTGCCATACGGTTCCGTCATTTGCAAATACCCAGTTGTAAAGGCGGATGGTATCACCGGACTGGATCATTCCACTCTTTCCGTTCTCTTTCAGGGTATCGCAGATCTTATCAAAATTATCCCAGGTCCACTCACCTTTTTCAAACAGGGACTGCGGATCTTCAAGTCCAAGATCTTCCATCATTTTCGGAGAATAATAAAGAACTACCGGATTACAGTCTACAGACAGACCATAAACACCTTCATCATTTCTTGCTGCGCCCCATACGCCTTCACCAAAATCTTCTTCTTTTACATAAGAATCATCGGTTGCCAGGAAATCCTTCATATTAGCGATGGTTCCGTTTTTCACCAGCTGGCTCATAACGGTATCCTCTACGAAGATGACATCTGCTGCGGTTCCACCTGCCAGCTGTGTGATCAGCTGCTGGCTGTAACCATCACTGGGAGATGCCTCAAAGGTTACATGGATCTTATCCTGTGCCTCATTGAAAGCGTCAACTGCCTGCTGATAAACCTTGATCTCATCAGCATTTCCTCTGGAGGTATAAGTGATCTCCACCTTATCCTCGTCTGCATTTCCAATTACTACATTTGTTCCCAGCAGTGTGGTAAATGCCATCACTCCTGCCATTCCAAGCACCAGTTTCTTTTTCATCGTTTCTGTTTCTCCTTTCATTTACTAAACAGTAATTCCATTGTAGAAAACACCTTTTTTGTTTTAGTAAAATGTTTTCTTTGTTGATGAATCCAATATAGCACTTATATCCAGTGATGTCAACTCTTTTTTTCATTTTTCCGTTGTTTTTACTATACTTCTTTTTCTGCTTCAATTTTCTGTATTGTTTTTTTAGTAAAATACTTGTTTTTTTTTATTTCGTATGCTATGGTAAAAGCATACTAAATCAGGAGGTTTTACTAATGAACATTCCAAAAGTAAACATATCTTTTCGTAAACTTAAAGCAGATGTTGTTTCCTCCAGTGAAGAGGACGGCCTGCTCACTTTCCACTATACGATTTGCCCGGATGCATCTGCAGAGGATTCTTTTCCAGAACGCTTCCAGCTTTCTTCCTCTTCTCTTCCCTATATCCGCCTTCGTATGACATTCCCGGCTCTCGGGATCATCGGCACCTGGATGGCAGATTCCGGTTTTTCAAAAAATCTCCGGGCAGACTGGGCTCCCGGGCAACAAATCAATCTGAGTCATTCTGCTCCTGTGGTCTGCTTCTTCAATGGAAATGACCAGAACTGCCTGACTCTGGCGCTTAGTGAGGCAGCCCGTGATGTTCTTCTTTTTCCTGGTATCCACGAAGAAAATGGGGAAATGCTTCTGGAAGCCGCCGTTTTTCTCTCTGAGCCGCTTTCAGGGGAATACCATCTTTCGATCCGACTGGATACCCGCACACTTCCTTTCTATGAATCACTGAAAGAAGTTTCCAACTGGTGGGACAGTGTATCTTCTGACGCTCCAATGAAGGTTCCTGAAGAAGCCCGGATTCCCATGTACTCCACCTGGTACTCCTATCATCAGGATATCTCCGATGAAGCTCTTTCCAGAGAATACGGTCCGGCAGAAACTCTTGGTATGAAAGCTGTGATCATCGACGACGGTTGGCAGACCTCTGACAATAACAGAGGCTACGGCTACTGTGGTGACTGGGAAAACACACCGGATAAATTTCCGGATTTTGCCGCCCATGTGAAAAAGATCCATTCCCACCATATGAAATGCCTGCTCTGGTACAGTGTTCCTTTTATCGGCCGTTATTCCCGTATCTGGAATCGTTTTTCTGAAAAGCTGCTTCATTATGACGAAGAGCTGCACTGTGGCACTCTGGATCCTCGTTATCCGGAGGTTCGTGAATATCTGGTTTCTGTTTTTGAAAAAGGTATGAAGGAGTGGAATCTGGATGGTTTTAAGCTGGATTTCATCGACTCCTTCCGCTCTTATCCGGATACCCCCGCTTATTCCGACACCATGGATTATTCCGAAATCCAGGACGCTGTCTATGCTCTGATGTTGGAGATTTCAAGAAGGCTGCAGAAGCAGAACCCTTCTCTTCTCATTGAGTTCCGTCAGAATTATATCGGGCCCAGGATGCGCCGGTTCGGTAATATTTTTCGTGTGGGAGACTGCCCCTTATCCGGTATCAGCAACCGGGTAGGAATCACTGACTTAAAGCTCATCAGTGGAAACACTGCCGTTCATTCTGATATGCTCATGTGGCACAGGGACGAGAAGCCAGAAGATGTAGCAATTCAGCTTATTAATAACATCTTTGCGACTCTGCAGATCTCCGTACATTTAAATGAACAGACCACGGAGCAAAAAAAAGTTCTGGCTCATTATCTGAACTTCTCCACCAAATACCGTGAAGTTCTTCAGTGTGGAGATTTCCGTGCGCATGCTCCACTGGCTCTTTATCCACTCCTGGAATCATGCAAAGACCAGATATGGATCTCAGCCTCTTATAAGGAAAATCAAATCATCCCCAGTCCGGATCCTGCTTCCTATAGAGAAACCATTTTTCTCAATGGAACAAAAACCCCGGAACTTACACTCCGTTTCTCCGCTCCAGGTGTCTTTCTCATCAGAAAACTGGATTGTTTCGGAGAAATTGTGCATGAGGAAACAAAAGCACTTACAGCCAGTGTTCATACCTTTCAGGTAAGTCAGGGAGGTGCTCTTTTCCTCTATCCTTCCGAAGCATCGAAATCCGATGTCGCTATTCACTCATAAATACGATTGCTTAACGTTCTGTACACTTGAAGCGACGAAAAGATTCTTCTGCTTGCAAGCCATAAAAAAGGCTGTCGCCCGACAAAGGTTTTGTCGGTACGACAGCCTTGATTTTTGTTTTTTGATCTGATCAATTCCCACTCAGATATTTCTCAATTTCCTTCATGGCCTCTTCCTCGTCGATTCCGTTGGCGGAAACAACGATGCTGTCACCGTAGTTCAGGCCCAGGGTCATCATTCCCATAATGCTCTTCGCATTTACATGGCGCTCTTCACTTTCCACATAAATCTCACTGTCATACTGGCTGGCTACCTGTACAAGCAGTGCCACCGGACGTGCCTCAAGACCGTTTCTGATTTGGATCATCACTGGTTTCTTAATCATAATAATGCTCCTCCTTACTTCCTCTCAGCGTTTCCGCTAAATTACTTAGTTTTCTTAATCTATGGTTGACTCCAGATTTTCCAATGGGTGGGTTGTGCATAAGCCCCAGTTCCTTTAAAGATGCCTCCGGATTTTCCAGGCGAAGATCCGCCGTCTCCAGGAGTTCCTCCGACAGGTCCGAAAACCCGCCTGCTGCCTTCAGGTATCTGATATCTTCTGTCTGTTTGACAGCCGCGCTGACTGTCTTATGAATGTTGGCAGTCTCGCAGTTGACCTTCCGGTTCACAGAATTTCTCATTTCCTTGAGGATACGCACATTTTCCAGGTCCATCAGCGCGACATGCGCTTCCATGACATTCAGTAAATCGACGATCTGCGCGCCTTCTTTTAAGTATACCACAAAATATCTCTTTCGGCACACTATTTTTGCATCCATATCAAAACTTCCGATGAGCTCCTGAATCTGCCGGGCTTTTGCCTCGCTGGAACAGACAATCTCAAAGTGATAGGATTTGTTGGGATCACTCATGGAACCGGTACTTAAGAACGCTCCCCGGATAAACGCCCGCTTACAGCATGTCCTCTGAAGGAGAATATTATCCGCAGCGGTGAGGTTTTCCCGGATCTCCATATGGCCGTCGATGAGTTTCAGGGCCTGGAGCACCCGGAGCGCATCTTCATGCTTCGGCACCAGAACGTTGTAAATTCTGGTCTTCTGCGGCTTCTGATGCTGTCGGATCGAAACCTCTGGTTCTATATTAAATATTTTCTGCAATAATGTAAAGCATTTTCTCGCCACAGGCAGGTTATCGGTCTGGATTTTCACCCGGTAACGGTCGCCGCTGGTGATGACCACGCCGCCGCACATGCCCATGATGGCTGCCAGTTCCGCGATCTGGCAATGTCTTGCCGTGCTGACTTTCTGTGAAAGCTCCTCTTTCACTTCCCCGGAAAATGACATCTCTCTCACCTCGACACATCCCGGTGTTCCAGCCGGACTCCATATTCTGAGCGGTCGCTCAGCGCCTCAAAAAGCTTGTTGGCCAGTGTCACCGAGCGGTGCTTGCCGCCGGTGCAGCCGATGCCGATGACCAGCTGATTCTTGCCTTCCAGTATGTAATTGGGAATGAGGAAATTCAGCATGTCCACGAGCTTGTCCAGGAAGATATGGGAGATCTCGTAGTCCATAACGAAATCCTGAACCTCCTCATCGTTTCCCGTCTTGTATTTGAGTCCGTCCACATAGTAGGGATTCGGCAGAAAACGAACATCAAAAACCAGGTCACAGTCGTTGGGAATCCCGTATTTGAAACCGAAAGACAGAACAGTGATCATCAGATTCTTGAAGTTCTTTTCTTCCACCAGGATCTGTTCCAGGGCCTTCTTAAGTTCCCTCGTGAGCAGCTGACTGGTATCCAGAATATAGGTGGCGTTCTCCTTTAAATAAAGAAGCTTTTCTCTCTCGAGGCGGATACCATCCTCCACCCGGCCCTGTTTGGCCAGGGGATGGGCACGCCTCGTCTCCTTGTATCTCTTGACCAGAACCTCGTCGCTGGCCTCCAGATAGAGGATCTGGTAGGCCACGCCGGATGCTTTTAAGTTTTCCAGTACCGAGGCCATCTCATCCAGGGAACGGCCGTTTCGGATATCCACGCCCACAGCCACCTGACTGATATCGCTTCCGGGCGCATGAGCCAGCTCCGCAAACTTCGGAAGCAGAGCGATGGGGAGGTTATCCACACAGAAATACCCCATATCCTCCAGCATTTTCAGGGCAGTGGATTTTCCCGCCCCTGACATTCCGGTTACAATGACAAATTTCATTCGAATTCTCCCAACATCTTCACTTCCGGCTCCAGACGGACGCCGAAACGCTCTTCCACGCGGTCAGCCACTTCTTTCATCAAAAGCTGTACGTCCTTTGCGGTGGCCCCGCCTTTGTTGATAACAAAACCGCAATGCTTCTCGGAAACCTGCGCTCCGCCGACAGAGAAGCCCCGAAGCCCTGTATCCATAATCAGTTTTCCTGCAAAATAGCCTTCCGGACGCTTAAACGTACTTCCTGCACTTGGATACTCCAGCGGCTGCTTCTCCACACGTTTTTCCCTGAGTTCTGCCATCTTTGCACGGATCTCCTGCTCCGGTGCCGGCGTCAGGGACAACTCTGCCTCCAGTACCAGAAAATGATTCTTGGGAATACAGCTGTGCCGGTAGGACAGATTCAGTTCCTCCCGTGAGAGTACCTTTTGCTCACACTCCGGGGTAAGCACTGTCACCTGCCGGATGACATCTTTCATTTCTCCGCCATAGGCACCCGCATTCATGGTCACTGCACCGCCCATGCTTCCCGGAATTCCGGCAGCAAATTCCATGCCGCCCAGACCGGCAGCTGCCGCTTTTGCAGCCACCTGGGAAAGCAGGGCACCTGCCTGCGCACGCAGGATATTTCCCTGCACTTCCACCGCATTCATCTGTGCCCCGACTTCAATAACAAGTCCACGGATTCCTTTGTCTCCAACCAGAAGATTACTTCCGTTTCCGATCACTGTCACTGCAAGCCCTTTCTTTTTCGCCAGGCCAAGAATTACCGGAAGTTCCTGTTTCTTTGGACACACGTAAAGATCCGCAGGACCTCCCACGCGAAATGTCGTGTGTTTTTTCATCGGTTCCTGCTGATATACGACCAGCTCAGGCAATGCCGCCCTGATTTCTTCAAGCCACTGATCCATTATGCCTCCTTCAGGAAAGCCACATAGCCGTACAATGCCTCATACAGATCCACTTTGCTGATGATTTCCCATGGTGCATGCATATTCAGTACGGCAACTCCGCTGTCAATAACATTCATGCCATAATTTGCAAGAATATATGCGATGGTTCCGCCGCCTCCCTGATCTACTTTCCCAAGTTCTGATGTCTGGAACGATACATCATTATCATCAAAAATTCTGCGCAGTCTTGCAATATACTCTGCATTTGCATCATTGGAACCTGATTTTCCTCTGGCTCCTGTATATTTGTTCAGGACAAGTCCCTTTCCAAAGTAAGCACAGTTACGTTTTTCCATCACAGACGGATAATTCGGATCAAATGCCGCAGATACATCGGAAGAAAGCACTCTGGAATTATGCAGCGCTCTGCGCACTTTCAATTCGCTGTATTCCCCAAGCAGATTGATGATCTCTGCCACACTGTCCTCAAAGAAATGGGACTGCATGCCGGATGCACCGACACTTCCGATCTCCTCTTTGTCTACCAGAAGACATACGCTGGTATGCTGTGGCTTTTCAATCTCAAGCATTGCCGCAAAAGACGGATATTTTAAGATCCTGAAAAACTCCTCTTCGTTTTTCAGGCAGATTTCTTTCTTTTCG
>OLPT01000593.1_pt1 | contig 26265 bp, 26 predicted proteins | sample 1673051 | NCBI WGS metagenome assembly OLPT01 (sample SAMEA3136750, study PRJEB25190) | human gut metagenome | biome: human gut; feature: human-associated habitat; material: faeces | place: Austria | collected 2013
TTTCATAATGTGTATAACTCCCTTCATGTTTGAAAATTGCCTGTATAAATAAATAATATAAAAGATATCCGCAGTAGCCGCCTTAGGGGGGTGTGAATATGTGAAAAAGTCTTTCAAACCTTGAAAATAAAGGATTTTTTCACTGTATAACTGCGTGTAAAACTTTCAAAGTTGTGTGAAATGCTATGTGGACAACCTTGTTAACCCTGTGGATTAATTTTTTTCTTGAGGGTATCAATGGTTTTTTCCAGATTTTCGTTATTGGCTAATTCTTTCTCGATTTTCTCAATTCCATGCATAACTGTAGTATGATCTCGGTCACCAAGGTTTTTACCGATTGTTTTCAGTGAGGTATCGAGAATTTCCCTGCACAGATACATGGCAATCTGTCTTGGCATTACAATCTTAGAGCTTCTTTTGTTTCCGCAAAGGTCAGCCACTGTAACATGATAATGTTCTGCAACGATAGAAATAATATATTCAGGGGTGATAATCTTCTGTTCATTGGGAGAAATGATATCTTTCAGTGCTTCTTCAGCAAGAGATAATGTCACTTCTTTCTTTTCAAGTTTGGAACTTGCCATTACTTTATTGAAAGCACCCTCCAGCTCCCTGATATTTGATTTAATATTAGTAGCAATATATTTGATGACTTCCTCGTTGATGTTGTAACCTTCCAGTTCTTCTTTTTTGTGAAGAATAGCCATTCGGGTTTCATAATCCGGAAGGGTAATGTCTGCGATTAGACCCCATTCAAAACGAGAACGGAACCTTTCTTCCAGGATTTCCATGTCTTTTGGCGGTTTATCAGAGGAAATGATGATTTGTTTCTTGGCACTGTGAAGGCTGTTGAAAGTATGGAAAAATTCTTCCTGTGTAGATTCCTTTCCTATAATAAACTGAATATCATCGACAAGAAGAACATCAATATTACGGTATTTTTCCCGGAATTTGGACATGGCTGAATTATTACCGTTACGGATTGTTTCAATCAGTTCGTTGGTAAATTCCTCACTGGTTACATAAAGAACTTTGCTGTTTTCGTCATGTTCAATGATGTAATGAGCAATAGAATGCATTAGATGAGTTTTGCCAAGCCCGGCACCTCCGTAGATAAAAAGCGGATTGTAAGTATCACCGGGAGATTCAGCAACTGCAAGGGCAGCAGCCTGAGCAAACTTATTATTATTACCAACGATAAAGGTATCGAAAATATATTTAGGATTAAGATGCGCTTCTTTGCATCGGCGGTCAATATCAGACAGACTGGAAGAATCTCCATTATTATAAGAAGGAACTTCTTCTTTCGGTACTTCATCAGGAGATATAAATTTAATTTCGCATTCTTCCATACCTGTAACTTCACAGATGGAAACCTGAAGCAGAAGCTTATACTTCTTATTAAGAAGGGATACCAAAACAACCTGTTCGGAAGGAACAAGTATGGTAACAAGATTATTTTTAACTTCATAAACTTTCAAAGGCTTCAGCCAGGTATTAAAGGCAACATCGCCAACATCATAATCTGATTTTACTGTTTGTAGAATTTCATCCCATTTTTCAATAACTTTATCCATATTTTGTCTCCTGGTTATAAAAATCATTGTATTTAAAGTCAATAGACATAAATATCCTTATATATATTATAATAAATCCCACCTTTTAGCAACGATTATTTAGGAAATTCTGCATGCAGAAGTGTGTATAGATGAAGTGAAAACATGAAGTTATCCACGTTGTCCACATGTGTATAACATGAAATGTGTGGATAATCCTTTGCAGGTTTACATAACATAGCGAATGGTGGATAAAAGTATACGTGGATTGTGTATAAAATTATCCACTGAAAAATCTGTGTAAATAAAAGACTTTTTTTGTCGAAATGTGTAAAAATCTGTGTTGAAGTGGGGATAAATATAGTAGCAAACTGAAAGTTATCCACAAGTTATCCACAAAATGTGGATAACATTACGTTAACCAGTATTATCCACAAATAGAAAAGCAAGTCTGTGGATTACCCGAAAATCCGCATTTTTATTGGATTTTTTAATTTTTTTGCTTGACGAATGAGGGGATTATGCATATAATTAAAACGATGTTCTATGAAAATTATATTTAATAGGGATAATAGATAAAGGAGGTGCTTTACCTATGAAAATGACATTTCAGCCAAAGAAAAGATCCAGAGCGAAAGTTCATGGATTCAGAGCTCGTATGAGCACAAAAGGTGGCCGTAAAGTATTAGCTGCCAGAAGATTAAAAGGAAGAAAGCAGTTATCAGCATAAGATATACAAGACCGCAGTTCATGTGGTCTTTTCTTCTATAAAAAAGCTTTTTATTAAAGAAAGGGGATTCTATGAAATATTCAGAGTCCTTAAAGAAAAACAGAGATTTTCAACATGTATACAGAAATGGAACATCAAAAGCTAATCGGTATCTGGTGATGTATGTGCTAGAGAATCAGCATATGAAGAATCGTCTGGGAATATCAGTAAGCAAAAAAGTAGGGAATAGTGTGGTACGCCACAGAATCACCAGACTGATAAGAGAATGTTATCGATTAAACGAAGATTTATTTAAACATAATCTTGATATTGTTGTAATTGCCAGAGCTGGTGCAAAGGACAAAAGCTACAGAGAGATCGAAAGTGCATTTATGAATCTGGCAGAAAGACATCAGATAGCAGGTGAAGTAAATGATAAAGAAACTTCTGATTAAATTAATACGTCTCTATCAGAAATATCTGTCACCGATGAAGAGAACAAAATGTCCTTATATTCCCACATGTTCTCAATATGGATTAGAAGCAATCGAAAAATATGGCGCTTTAAAGGGTGGATTGCTGGCTGTGTGGAGAATTCTCAGATGCAATCCTTTTTCTCATGGAGGATATGACCCTGTACCATAAAGTAAATTTGTTTCACCATAAAGAATGCCCGTTGGGTAACCAATATGTCCTTATAAAGGACATTAAGGAGGAAATAGACTTTGGAAATGATTTTAGCTACAAAAAGTGGTACCCCGATCATTGGCCAGATTGCAGTCGTTATGGGATGGATCATGAACGGTATTTACAAAATACTGGATATGGTTGGTATCAATAATCTTGGTCTTTGTATCATTATTTTCAGTATTTTGATCTATCTTTTTATGACTCCTCTGCAGATTAAACAGCAGAAATTTTCCAAGCTGAGTGCGATCATGCAGCCGGAGATACAGAAAATCCAGAAGAAATATCAGGGGAAAAAAGATCAGGAATCAATGATGAAAATGCAGGAAGAAACACAGGCTGTATATCAGAAATACGGAGTTTCTGCTACAGGAAGCTGTGTTCAGCTTGCAATTCAGATGCCGATTCTTTTTGCTCTGTATCAGGTAATCCAGAATATTCCTGCTTACGTTGGCAGTGTAAAGGCAGTTTTTGAAGGAGTTTGTACGAATATCCTTGCTGTAAATGGCTTTACAGATATCATTCAGAAATTTATTACCGATAACAAAATGACCAGAGTAAGACTGGTTCTTGATAATGGAGTTGCAACATCTGATTCTATTATTGACTTTCTGTATGCATTATCACCGACTCAGTGGACCAAACTTTCCGAAATGAGCCAGTTTTCAGGATTTTCAGATGCGATCACCGCAACCTCAAAAGAAATCTCCAAAATGCAGACATTTGGTGTGCTGAACATTGCTGACCAGCCTCTGAACTATATTAAGACAGGATCCCTGATTCTTATTATTGCAGCACTTGCAATTCCTGTTTTATCATGGGTGACACAGATGCTGAACCTGAAACTGATGCCACAGGCTGCAACACAGAATGGTGGAAATGATCAGGCAAATGCAATGGCCAGTTCCATGAAGACCATGAACACAGTAATGCCTCTTATGTCTGCTTTCTTCTGCTTTACTTTCCCGGTAGGTCTTGGTATTTACTGGATTGCCAGTTCCGTTGTAAGAAGCATTCAGCAGGTATTGATCAACCGTCATCTGAATAAGATGAACATTGATGATCTTGTTAATGAAAATATGAAAAAGATGGAAGCCAAGAGAGCAAAAGAAGGCCTTCCGCCACAGAAGATCACCAATCAGGCTCATCGGAGTGCCAAGAATATTAATAAAATTGAAAAAGGTATCAGCGGCACAGATGAAGAAAGTCGTGCGAAGAAGGTAGAGGCAGCTTACCAGAAAGCATCTCATGCAAAAGCCGGCAGTATTACAGCCAAGGCGAACATGGTAAGAGATTTCGACGAAAGAAACAAAAAGAAATAGGAAAGGAAGGCAGGGGTTTTACTATGGATGAATATATGCAGTTTTCAGCAAAAACAAAAAATGAAGCAATCACCAAGGCATGTATTGAACTGGGCGTATCCAGTGACCAGCTTGAAATTCAGGTAATCAGTGAGGGCAGCTCCGGATTTTTCGGAATCGGAAGCAAACCGGCAATTATCAAAGCTCGTAAAAAAGAAGATTTATCTGAAGAAAAAGAAATCGAAGAGATTGTTGATTCTGTAAAAATTGATGCATTTAAAGCAGAAGAGAAGAAGGAAACACCAAAAGCTACACTTCAGAAACCTGCTGCAAAATCCGTTACAGTACCTTCTGATAAGGCAGAATCAAAGGAAACACCGGCAGCTGAAAAACCAGTCAGACCGATAAAAGAAAGACAGCCAAAAGAAAAGAAATTCAGAGAAAAACCTGTAAGAGAACCAAAAGAGATCAAAGAAAAACCGGTAAAACCGGCAAAAGCAATTGAGATCATTACAGATCCGGCTGAAATCAAAGAAATCGAAGAAAGAGCAACCACATTCCTTCGAGAGGTATTTGGTTCTATGGATCTTGGTGAGGTTGAGATTAAATCAGAATATAATACTTCTGATGGATGTCTGGAAGTTGATTTTGAAGGAAAGGATATGGGAATCCTCATTGGAAAAAGAGGACAGACTCTTGATTCCCTGCAGTATCTGACAAGTCTGGTAGTAAACAAAGGCAAATCTAATTACATTCGTGTAAAACTGGATACAGAAGATTACCGCAGAAGAAGAAAAGAAACTCTGGAAAATCTGGCAAGAGGAATTGCCTACAAGGTAAAGAAAACCCGCAAGCCTGTTGTACTTGAGCCAATGAATCCTTATGAAAGAAGAATCATTCATTCTGCACTTCAGGGAAATAAATTCGTAGAGACGGTAAGTGAAGGTGAAGAACCATATCGTCATGTAGTAGTAAAATTAAAGCGATACTAATATAGTGAACAAAAAGATGTTATTCTAGGTGAAAGCGTGAATAATACGTAGTTGACGTATGCGTGGAACTAGGATAACATCTTTTATTATATAAAAACACCTGCATCAGCAGATATATCCAGGAGGAGAGAAAAATGGATAAAACAATAGCTGCAATATCCACAGCCATGAGTGCTTCCGGAATCGGGATCGTAAGGATCAGTGGCGATGAAGCCATGGAAGTGATCTCCCGGATCTACCGTTCCAAAAATGGAAACAAAGACATAAAAAAAGTAAAAAGTCACACCATTCATTATGGATATATTTATGATGGAGAAGAAGTAGTGGATGAAGTGTTGGTCATGATCATGAAAGGACCTCGCACTTATACAGGAGAGGACACTGTAGAAATAGACTGTCATGGCGGAGTATATGCCATGAAAAGAGTTCTGGAAACTGTTCTGAAAAACGGGGCAGAGATTGCAGAACCAGGAGAATTTACAAAACGTGCATTTCTGAACGGACGTCTGGATCTTTCTCAGGCAGAAGCAGTTATGGATGTCATACAGGCCAAAAACTCTATGGCACTGAAAAGCTCTGTAGAACAGCTGAAAGGTTCCGTTCTCCGGGCAGTAAAGGAAATCCGCAGCAAACTCATCTACCATATTGCCTATATAGAATCTGCACTGGATGATCCGGAGCACATCAGTCTGGATGGATATCCACAGGAATTACTTGAAGTTGTGGAAAAAGAGAGCAAAGAGATCAGTGAACTGTTGAAAACTGCTGACGATGGACGTATGATCCAGGAAGGAATCAAAACTGTTATTTTGGGAAAACCCAATGCAGGCAAATCTTCTCTTCTTAATTACCTGGTGGGAGAAGACAGAGCTATTGTTACAGAGATTGCAGGAACCACAAGAGATATTCTGGAAGAGTATATTTCCCTTAACGGAATTACTCTTCGTGTGATTGATACTGCAGGAATTCGGGATACCGAAGATGTAGTGGAAAAAATTGGTGTAGGGAAAGCCAGACAGATGGCAGAAGATGCGGATCTGATTCTTTATGTAGTAGACTCATCCATGCCTCTGGATGAAAATGACCAGGAGATCATGGAACTTCTGAAGGGAAGAAAGAGTATTACAATTTATAACAAGACGGATCTGACTCCTGTAGTGGATATAGAATTTCTGAAAGAAAAAACAGCAAGTCCTGTGATTCCGATATCAGCAGTAGAAGAAACAGGAATCAGTCAGCTGGAAGACGAGATCCGCAGAATGTTCTTTCAGGGGGAATTATCCTTTAATGATGAGGTTTATATTACTAATGCAAGACATAAGGCTGCACTGGAAGAAGCACTGGAAAGCCTGAAACTTGTAAAAAACAGTATAGAAATGGGAATGGCAGAAGATTTCTTTTCCATAGACCTTATGAATGCCTATGAGAGCCTGGGACGTATTGTAGGAGAATCTGTAGGGGAAGATCTGGTTAATGAAATTTTCTCAAAATTCTGTGTAGGCAAATAAAACGGAGGAAAGTAAAATGGCAACAAAAATACTGGAAAAAACCTGTGATATCGTAGTAGTAGGTGCCGGTCATGCTGGATGTGAGGCTGCACTTGCAGGAGCAAGACTGGGTCTGGATACAGTTATGTTTACTGTCAGTGTAGACAGCATCGCCCTGATGCCCTGTAACCCTAATGTAGGCGGAAGCTCCAAAGGACATCTGGTAAGAGAACTGGATGCTCTGGGCGGAGAAATGGGGAAAAATATTGACAAGACCTTTATTCAGTCCAAAATGCTGAACAAGTCCAAAGGTCCTGCCGTACATTCTCTTCGTGCACAGGCGGACAAACAGGCATACAGTACAGAAATGCGAAAAACACTGGAAAATCAGCCGAATCTGACGATTAAACAGGGGGAAGTAACCAAACTTCTGGTAGAAGATGGAAAGATTACAGGAGTTGTTCTTTATTCTGGTGCTATTTATCATTGTCAGGCAGTAGTTCTCTGTACTGGTACTTACCTGAAAGCACGTTGTATTTATGGTGATGTAAGCAATTATACAGGTCCTAACGGATTACAGGCAGCCAATTATCTTACAGATTCCCTGAAAGAGCTGGGAATCGAAATGTTCCGGTTCAAAACAGGAACACCGGCCAGAATTGCAGGAAATACTATTGATTATTCCAAGATGGAAGAACAGTTTGGTGACGAGAGAGTAGTACCTTTTTCTTTTTCCACAGATCCGGAAAAAATACAGATTCCGCAGAAATCCTGCTGGCTTACCTATACCAACGAAAAGACTCATGAGATCATCCGCAACAACCTGGATCGTTCTCCGTTGTATTCCGGAATGATCGAAGGAACTGGTCCAAGATACTGTCCGTCTATCGAAGATAAAGTTGTCCGTTTTGCTGATAAAAACCGTCATCAGGTATTTATTGAACCTGAGGGACTTTATACAAACGAGATGTATATTGGCGGAATGTCAAGTTCACTTCCGGAAGATGTGCAGGATGCCATGTATCATTCTGTACCTGGACTGGAACATGCAAAAATTGTCAAAAATGCCTATGCGATTGAATATGACTGCATTAATCCAAGACAGCTGTATCCTACTCTGGAATTTAAAAAGATAAAAGGTCTGTTCAGTGGTGGACAGTTTAATGGAAGTTCCGGATATGAGGAAGCAGCAGCTCAGGGGCTGATCGCAGGCATTAATGCAGCCATGGAGATCAAAGGACAGGAACAGCTGGTTCTGGATCGCTCTGAGGCATATATAGGAGTTCTTATCGATGATCTTGTAACAAAGGAAAACCACGAACCTTACCGTATGATGACCAGTCGTGCAGAATACCGGCTTCTTCTGAGACAGGATAATGCAGATCTCCGTCTCCGCAAGAAGGGATACCAGGTAGGTTTGATCGATGAGGAAACCTATCAGGCTGTTCTGAAAAAAGAGAAAGATATTCAGGCTGAGATCGAGAGAACAGAGCATGCCACCATCGGTGGAACACCGGAAGTACAGAAATTACTGGAAGAAAAAGGAAGTACACTTCTGAAATCCGGAACTACTATTGCAGAATTGATTCGAAGACCAGAACTGAATTATGAAGATCTGGCTCCTATTGATAAAGAAAGGCCAGAATTACCATGGGATGTAAAGCAGCAGGTAGAAATTAACCTGAAATATGAAGGCTATATTAAGAGACAGATGAAGCAGGTAGAACAGTTCAGGAAACTGGAGGCAAAGAAGATTCCGGAAGATCTGGACTACGAAAAAGTAGGCAGTCTGCGTATCGAAGCACGACAGAAACTGGAAGAATACAGACCTGTCTCCATTGGTCAGGCATCCAGAATCTCCGGTGTATCACCGGCAGATATATCTGTATTATTGGTATATCTGGAACAGTACAGAAGAGCGTAAGAAAACAGCGGGATGCTACCTGCTGAATAGTTGCCTGTATTCAAATAAAATGAGTAAAAAAGAAAGGCGGTACACAAATGGCGTATGATCTGACCGTTCTGGAACAGGGATGTGAGCAGATAGGAATCAGTCTCAATGAAGAACAGAAACAGCAGTTTATTGCTTTTTATGAATACCTTGTAGAAAAAAATAAAGTTATGAATCTTACAGGAATCACAGAGTTTCAGGAAGTGCTGGTAAAGCATTTTCTGGACAGTCTTGCCTGTGTAAAAGCAGTGGATATGAAAAAAGTAACTACAGTTATGGATATTGGAACAGGAGCCGGATTTCCGGGAGTTCCTCTAAAGATCGCATTTCCACATCTGGAGGCATGTCTTCTGGATTCCCTGAAAAAAAGAGTGAATTTTCTTGAGGAGACATTTGCACTTTTGAAACTTCAAAATATCACAGCCATTCATGGAAGGGCGGAAGAATTTGCAAAAAACAAGTCCTACAGAGAAACTTATGATCTTTGCGTTTCCAGAGCAGTATCCAATCTGGCTACTTTATCGGAATATTGTCTCCCTTATGTAAAGGTGGGAGGAAAATTTATTTCCTATAAATCCGGAACTGTTCAGGAAGAAGCAGAACAGGCGGAAAAGGCAGTCCGGATTCTTGGTGGAAAGATTCAGGATGTAGTCTATTTTAATCTGCCGGATTCTGAGATCCAGAGATCACTGGTAGTGATTGAGAAGATAAAACCGACTCCCGGCAAATACCCACGTAAAGCAGGAACTCCCTTAAAAGAACCTCTGTCATAAAGAGCCTGCCAGTTCAGACATTTTTATTTTCACATAATCATCACACAATTATCCTATTTTTATCACAACTTTCTCATAAAATATCTCAAGAAACGGATTATAAATCCGCTTCAGGAAAAATGCCTCCGGTACCCCCTATCTCTGTTTCTTCCGGGGGCATTTTTCTTGACAGAATGAAAAGGAGGAGAGTTTTGTGATTGAAGTAAACAATCTGGTTAAACGATATGGCGATCATACGGCAGTTGACCACCTTTCTTTTAAAATTGAGAAAGGAAAAATCTACGGTTTTCTTGGACCGAACGGAGCTGGTAAGTCAACCACTATGAATATGATCACCGGCTACATTGCATCTACGGAGGGAACAGTTTCCATAGATGGACATGACATTCTGGAGGAGCCTGAGAAAGCGAAAAAGTGCATTGGTTATCTGCCGGAAATGCCACCTCTCTATTTCGATATGACAGTACTGGAGTATATGAACTTTGTTGCTGATCTCAAAAAAATCCCAAAAGCTGAAAAGAAATCCATGGTGGAAGAAGTCATGGATATGGTTAAAATATCTGATATGCGTAACCGCCTGATCAAGAACTTGTCCAAAGGTTACCGTCAGAGAGTAGGTCTGGCACAGGCTATCCTGGGTTATCCGGAAGTGATCATCCTTGACGAGCCTACAGTAGGCCTTGACCCGAAACAGATCATAGAGATTCGTGATCTGATCAAAAGTCTGAAAAAGAAACATACAGTAATCCTGAGCTCACATATATTATCTGAAGTAAGTGCAGTCTGCGATTATGTACTGATCATTTCCCATGGAAAACTGGTAGCAAGTGATACACCGGATAATCTTGGAAAACTGGCAGCAGGATCCAATAATCTGTCACTGGTTGTAAAAGGAGACAAAGATAAAATCCAGATTCTTCTGAACCAGATTCCTGGTATAAAAGAGATTTCCATAGAATCTTCCAAAGACCAGGAAGGCTGGAGTATTAAACTTTCCACAGAAGAAAATACCGATATTCGGGAAGAAGTCTTTTATAAGATGGCAGAGAACCATTATCCTATCCTGGAAATGCAGTCTAAGAAAGTTTCTCTGGAAGAAATCTTCCTGGAACTGACAGAAGACGGCATAAATAAAAAAGTTTCTGCTGAACCGGAGATCAAAACAGCAGAAGAAGCAGAAAAAATAATAGAAGATCAGAAACAGGAAGGAGAAAAAGACAATGACAGCAGTTTATAAAAGAGAGCTGAGAAGCTATCTTACTTCTATGATCGGTTATCTGTTTATGTTTTTTATCCTGCTCTTAACCGGTATTTATTTTTCAGCTTATCAGCTGACATCCGCATACCCGAAATTTGAATATACTTTAAGTGCACTGACCTTTGTGTTTCTGATCAGTGTGCCGATCCTGACTATGAGAGTTCTTGCAGAAGAACGGAAACAGAAGACAGATCAGCTTCTGCTTACAGCACCGGTATCTGTAGAAAAGATCGTACTGGGAAAATACCTGGCGCTGGTGACTATTTTTGCAATTCCCATGCTGATTGTGTGTCTGTATCCACTGTTGATGTCTAAATTTGGCACAGTGTCATTCGGGGCAGCCTATACGGCAATCCTGGGATTCTTTCTTCTGGGATGTGCCAATCTTGCCATAGGTGTGTTTATTTCATCCTTGACAGAAAGCCAGGTAATTGCAGCAGTTCTGACTTTTGTATTTTTGTTTGCATTTTATATGATGAACGGAATCTCTTCTTTCTTTTCAGAAGGATCCCTTTCTACCTGCATTACTTTTGGACTTCTGATCCTGGCAGCAGCCATTGTTATTTATACAATGATCAAAAACTTCCTGATTTCAGCAGTAATCTGCGTAGTGGGCGAAATCGCACTTGGTGTTATTTATGTTGTAAATTCCAGTTTCTTTTCCGGGGGAATTCAGAAAGTGCTGAATGTATTTAACCTCAGCAGTCATTTTGATAACTTTGCCAATTCAATATTTGATGTAAAAGGAATTGTATATTTCCTGTCTGTGATAGCTGTATGTATGTTCCTGACTGTACAGTCTATTGTCAAGAGACGCTGGAATTAAGGAGGCTGGGAAAATGAAAATGACGGAAAAGTGGAAAGAAAGAAAAAACCACAAAGAAGATAATACAGATAAAAAAGTAAAAGAAAAAAAGTCAGTGAAACAGAAAATTAAGGAATCCATGAATAAGAAATATCTGAAAAACGGTTCTTACAGCGTGGTGATCAGTGCTGTTTTCATTGTCATTGTTGTAGTGATTAATATGATTGTAGGAGCACTTCCAACCAAGTACTCTGAGTTCGATTTAAGTTCCCAGAAATTATACAGTATTGGAGATCAGACAAAATCTTTTCTAAAAGACCTGGACAAAGATGTTACCATCTATCAGGTAGTTCAGAGTGGTTCAGAAGACGAGACTATCAGTAAACTGCTGGAAAAATATGAAGAAGAATCCAGCCATATCAGAGTAGAAGAGAAAGACCCTGTTGTAAATCCGAAGTTTACATCAAAATATACAAGCGATGAAGTTTCTGCCAACAGCCTGATCGTTGTGTGTGGGGACAGAAGTAAAGTAGTAGATTACAGCAATATTTACGAATCTTCCGTAGATTATAATACTTATCAGTCCCAGACAACAGGGTTTGACGGCGAGGGACAGATCACCAGTGCTATTTCCTATGTAACATCTGAAGATATGCCGGTTCTTTATACACTGGACGGACATGGAGAAAAAGAACTGTCTTCCGATATTCAGGAAGATATTCAGAAAGCAAACATTGATATCAAATCCCTGAACCTGATCACAGAAGAAAGTGTGCCGGAAGACGCAGCCTGCCTGCTGATCAATGCACCTACTTCTGATATCTCAGAGACAGAGAAAGATGCCATTATTGAATATCTGGAAAATGGTGGAAAAGCTATGATCTTTTCTGATTATACAACCGAATCCATGGATAATTTTGATGCAGTTCTGAAGAACTACGGCGTAGAAAGGGTGGATGGCATTGTAATTGAGGGAGATACACAGCACTATGCACAGATGCCATATTACCTGGTTCCAACTGTAAACAGCACAGATGCTATTTCTGATTTTGCTTCCCAGGGCTATTATGTACTAATGCCTTATGCGCAGGGAATCAAACAGAGTGATGATATCAGAGATACCGTAACAGTAAATAGCCTTCTTACAACCTCTGACAGTGCATATTCCAAAGTAGATGTAAACAGTGGTGACGTCGAAAAAGCAGACGGTGATGTAGATGGTCCATTCGATCTTGGTGTAAGTATTACAGAAACACTGGATGATGATAAAGAAACACAGATTGTATATTATACAAGTTCCAATCTTATGGACAGCCAGATCAACCAGATGGTTTCAGGCGGAAATGAGCAGATGATCATAAGCTCCCTGAATTGGATGTGCAGCAATGATGAAGCCACAACCATTTCTATTCCGTCCAAAGATCTGCAGGTTTCTTATCTGACTCTTACAGCTTATGATGTAAGTTTCTGGAAGATCTGTGTAATGGGGCTGATCCCCGGAGTATTCCTTGTAATTGGCTTTATGGTATGGCTGAAAAGGAGAAAGGCATAAATGAAAAGTAAGACTGTAAAATTGATTTCTGCTGTAGTGGCACTTGGTGTCCTTTCCGGAGCCTATGTGGGAGTAAAATCTTATACTTCCGCACAGGAAGCAAAGGAATCCGAAGAAGAGGATACCAGTGAGACTGTTACAGACATTTCATCTGATGATGTAAAATCCGTATCGTACACAGCCGATCAGGACAAGATTGAACTGGACAAAAAAGAGGATTCCTGGGTACGGAAGGGAGAGACAGATTTTCCACTGAAACAGGATTCTGTAGACAGTGCAGTAAATAACATCATTAATCTCAGCGCAGATCAGAAAATTATGGATGTAGAGGATTTAAGTGAATATGATCTGGATGCACCACAGAATGAGATTACCATTACCTCAGGAGATGACAGTACTGAAACTGTCATCCAGGTAGGAATGAAGAATGACTCCACAAGTCAGTATTATGTTAAGAAATCTGATGATGACAAAACCGTATATCTGGTAGCATCTTCTGTACTGGATCCTTTTATGAGCAGTATTTATGACAATATGGCTGAAAGTGAGACATTTCCGTCTGTAACAACTGCTACTATTTCAGAGGTAAAAGTAGACAAAGAAGACGGATATGAACTGACAGAGGATCCAAAGGATCTTTTCTGGACTGTTTCAGATGGTAAAGAATCCGAAAAAGCAGATACATCCAAAGCTGGAAACGTAACATCTGCCATGGGTTCTCTGGCATATGACAAGTTTGTAGATTATAACTGTACAGATGATTCCCAATATGGTTTGGATGATCCTTATGCAGTGATCACAGCCAAATACACAGAAGAAGAAACGGTAGAAGAAGATTCTGACAGTTCAGATACAGAGGACACTGCAGACAGCAGTGATGAGGACAATAAAGTCACAGTAGATAAAGAAATAACTATTTATGTAGGAGATGAAGCAGACGGAAGCCGCTATGTAAAGGTAAATGACAGCAAACAGGTATATACCATTACCGATGATTCTCTGTCTGCGATTCTGGACAGCAAAGCAGCTGATTTTTACAGTCTGTCTGTAAATTATATGTCAGTGAATGATCTTGATTCTCTGGAAGTAAAAGATGCAGATGGAACCCATGAAATAAAAGTTACCCGGGAGACCACCAAAGCTGAAGATACAGAAGACGAGGACAGTGAAGATGGTGACAGCACAGAAACCACTACTGTTACTTATCAGCTAGATGGAAAAGATGTGGATGATACATCCTTTACCACATTTTATAATAAACTCATCAATATTACCGCACAGAAACGCCTGACAGAAGAATATAAACCAGAAGGTGATCCGGCTTATGCATTCAGTTTCACAGGCACAGATGGAACGACAATTACAGCTGGGTATTATGAATATGATACCAACTTCTATGCTGCAGTTGTGGGAGACAAAGTTTATCTGATCAACAAAATGAATGTACGTGATCTTACAGATGTTTATGATACCATGATCAATGGCAATTCTGAAGAAGAGACAAAGTCAGAATCTGACAGCACAGAAAGCGATGCAGAAGATACTGCAGAAGCAACAGCAACTTTGGAAAAATAAAAAGTTAAAGATTAAAAGAGAGACCTGAGAACAGTGCTGAACTGGTTTTCAGGTCTTTTCTTATGTGATATGATATTAATATCTAGGTTAAAATGTTATTATAGAGAATACAGAGGTGAAAGATTATGTTATGTTTTGAAAATGATTATTCAGAAGGGGCACATCCAGAGATTCTGGAACACCTTATAGAGACGAATATGGAGCAGCTTTCCGGATATGGCACAGATATTTACTGCCAGAAAGCTAAAGAAAAAATCAGAAATGCCTGTGGAATACCTGACGCAGAAGTGTTTCTGCTGACTGGGGGAACACAGACCAATCAGATCATCATTGATACTGTTCTGGCACCTTATGAGGGGGTTATAGCTGCCAGGACCGGGCATGTAAGCACTCATGAAGCAGGTGCCATAGAATTTACCGGACATAAAGTACTGGAATTGCCGGAGAAAGAAGGAAAGATCCAGGCAACGGATTTAAAAGATCTGTTGGAAACTTTTTATGGAGATGGAAATCATGAACATATGGTATTTCCGGGAATGGTGTATATTTCTCACCCTACAGAGTATGGTACCCTATACAGTAAACAGGAACTGAAAGATCTTTCTGCGGTCTGCAGAGAATATAAGATCCCTCTGTATATGGACGGTGCAAGACTGATCTATGGTCTTGTAAGTGAGGGGACAGATTTGACTTTACAGGATATTGCACAGTTATGTGATTGCTTTTATATAGGAGGAACCAAGGCAGGTCTGTTGTGTGGGGAAGCAGTTGTCTTTACAGGAAAAAATATGCCGGCGCATTTCCTCACCAGAGTAAAGCAGCACGGGGCACTTCTGGCAAAGGGCAGACTTTTGGGTGTACAGTTTGACGCATTATTTACAGATGAGCTGTATCTGAAAATTGGGAAAAATGCCATTACAACAGCAGCTGTACTAAAAAACGGACTTAAAGAAAAGAACTATGAATTCTATATAGATTCTCCTACAAATCAGATATTTATTGTCCTTAATAATGTACAGATGAAAAAACTGTCAGAACAGGTAGTTTTCAGTTTCTGGGAGAAAAAAGATGATTCCCATACAGTGATCCGTTTTGCCACAAGCTGGGCAACCAGAATGGAAGATGTTCATAAATTACTTACTCTTTTGTAAGCCTTACAGGATTGTAAAAAAGATGGTTTTGATTTATAATAAAAGAACTTCAGATGCAGTAAAGGAGGACGTAAATTGAAGAACAGAAACAAACTGATCACCTTCGCAATACTGACAGCGACAGCAACGGGGATTGTTCATGTAATGAACAAAGTTATTGCTGCATCCGCATGTCTGAAAGAAATGCTGGATACGGGAAACCGACATTATTACCACTGGAGATTTGGTGATATCTACTATACAAAAAAAGGAAAAGGTAGCCCGATACTTCTGCTCCATGATATGCTTCCGGGAGGTTCTGGATATGAGTGGAGCAGGATTGAGGATGAGCTTGCACTGGAGCATACAGTATATAATATTGACCTGCTGGGATGTGGACGCTCAGAGAAACCAGGCATTACTTATACAAATTTTGTTTATGTGCAGATCATCTGTGACTTCATAAAGAACGTGATCGGAGAGAAAACAGATGTGATCGTCAGTGGATATTCCGGATCTTTTGTTGTAATGGCATGCCATAACGAAAAACAGCTTTTCAATAAGATCATGATGGTGAATCCACCAGGCATGGCCGGTCTGAAGCAAGGACCGGGAAAGAAAGACAAAGCTCTGAAATATCTTTTGGAAGTACCTGTATTCGGAACACTTTTATATCATATGATGGTGTCCCGAAGCGCAGTTTCTGATCTTTTTATAGAGAATATTTCCTTTGATCCTTTCCATCCGGATCAGGATATGATGGATGCATATTATGAGGCAGCACACAGAGGTGGCTGCTATGCAAAGGCTCTTTATGCAAGTAAGGCTGCCAGATATATGAATATTGATATTACCAGAGGTCTGAAAAATATTGATAACAGTCTTTATATTGTAGAAGGCGAAGCGGAAAATAATGGACAGGCGATTACAGAGTCTTATCAGGCTGTAAATCCTTCTGTAGAAGTATTTACAATAATGGAAACCAAACATTATCCTCATGTAGAAGCGCCGGAGAAATTCCTGGAACAGGTAGGGATCTTTTTTTGACAAATGCAGATGTGGATGAAAGAGAACAGGGATGAAGAATTTTCTTCACCCCTGTTTTTTGTACTTTGAAACAGCCATGATCACTGTGAGAACAGCTATGGCATACAGAAATTCAATACCAAGATATTTCCACAGATCAGAGATACGGTTTGTAGGAAGAACATGGTAACTGCCAAGAAGATCATTGGCTTTTTCATACCAGTAGACTGGCAGGAACTGGGAAACTTTTAGCACTCTCGGGTTCATTACATTCATTGGTACAAAGACTCCACAGAGGAAGCACATACCAAGAGAAAGAATGTTGGAAAGCCCGTTTAACATATCAGAATTTTTTACAAAAAGCCCTGTAAGGTAAGCCAGAGACAGGGAGATCACAAGGATCAGCAGACTGTTAAGAAGGTAGTAACTTATAAAAGGCAGGGAACAGAAGTCTTTTTTGAAAAGGAGAACTGCACCGCCCATAGAGATCAGCCAGAGTCCAATCCCTACAGTAAACATAGCAAGAAATCCTTCCAGGTTCTGTCTTTTGAGAGAAACTGAAGAAGCAGCCATACGTTTCCGGATGTCTTCGTTGCGGAAAGCCATGAGAATATATCCCATAGAATAACAGAGACTTCCAAGAAACAGATAAGGAATATATCTGAAATAATAGGTATATGCCGGTGTTCCGCTGTTATTGCCTGTATTTTCAAGGAGATGTACGGTAGCGGTATTTTGTTCCACAGAGACACTGGAAGCCTCAGAAAGACTAAATCCGGCTGCCATATAGGTTTTTACAGAGTTCAGGTAACTGTTGATCTGCTGATCCACGTAATAAGAGGAATAGGAACCGGGAATTCTGGTAACAGAAAGTGGGGTACCCTGAAGGATGCAGGAGTCATAAAAGTTTTCAGGAATCTGAATGATATATTCCACATTTCTGTAAAAAAGTTCTTCCTGCATAACAGAAAGGTCATCCTGGATCATGGAAACCTGATGAATGTTGCTCAGATACTGGATCAGACCATCAGAAAGAGCTGAATGATCCCTGTTACAAATAGCGATGGAGATGCGGGTCTGCTGATAATTATCCAATCCTTCTTTTCTGGAAGCTGCCTGAATGAACATGGTAATACTGAAAAAAATAGCAAGGTACATGATCACCAGTCCAAGATTGCGTTTCAAAATCTTCATATGGCATTTATAGACTGTCATATCGTTCCCTCCTTATCATGAAAAATGAGGCACCTGTCAGGAGAACGCTCATAACTGCCAGAATGATAAGATTCCTGTAATAGCGAGCAGGATCATTATATACATTGATGCAGTAAAATGCGTCAGAGATCAGGGCAGCAGGATTCAGACGGTTCAGAACAGGAATATTTTTTTCTACGATATCTTTCATGGTATTATTCATAAGTCCAGAAAGAAAACAGCAGGTCATAGAGACGGCAAGCAGGATTCCTATTTTTACACCTTCCCGCATTTTGCCAAGACTTCCTACAAAAAATCCCAGAGATACTCCGATCAGGCAGCCCAGGAAAGTGATCAGAAGCATGGGTGTCATGTTTCCCTGAAAGTCCAGCCGAAGGATATAACGAAGATACAGAATCAGAATGATTACGTCCAGATATCCCAGGAAAAAAGCAGAAATCTGCTCAGAAAGCACAATTTTCAGTTTGTGAGTAGGGGTAACTGTTCTTCTGGCAGCAAGGGAAGAAAGATTGGCCTGAAGGGGAATGGCGGAACCAAATCCAATAAAACATCCATAGAAACATGCCATGGCAATAAGCGTATAAAAGAACTGAACATTACCATCTATGGTTTTGCCTCCCAGAGAGACTTCATGTACCAGTTCCCGGGTGTCCATCATCTGTTCCAGTCCTTTCAGAATACCGGATGGATGCCGGAGAAAAATTTTTCCTACAGTGGTCAGGCTGCTTTCGTAATTATCCAGAATGGTCTGAAGGATACTTTCAGGAATTCCATTTGTGGTTACTGTAAGGGAAGGCTGAATATCTGCATAGTAAATGCCGGCTATTTTGCCGCTTTTCAGAGCGTCCAGAGCTTTTTGTTCAGGCATTTCGCTGACGGAGATCAGATCATCGGTGTTATTTTCTATTTGATTCAGGAACCCAAGAAACAGGGGATTGGAAGTTTCGGGTTTCACGACAGCTACCGATACTGTTTCAAAGTCTGCCTCACTGATATTTCCAAAAGCAAAAAAGAAGAAAGTACCAAGTATCAGCGGAAACACCAGAGGCCAGAAAACCATGGAAAAATTTCGCAGTTTGATCCGGAGATTATAGGTAATAAGATGTATCATTAAAACTCCTTTCCGTTATAAAAATATACAAAATAATGTATAAATACACATTAGTCTCGAAGCTGCTTTCCGGTGATTTCAAGAAAAACATCATTGAGTGTGGGAAGTTCCGAAAAGACCCTTCCAAAAGGAATCTGGGCTTCCTGAAGATAATTCAGAACATGGATCAGATTATGCTGGGCGCCGGTACAGCGAAGAGTGAGAATCTCATCCTTGTACTGCAGGTCAAACACATGTGGAAGAGTACGGAGGTTGTCCTGCTGTTCGCTGGAAAGAATAATGGCTTCGATGGTAATAGTCTCGCCGGTTTTAATCATCTGTTTCAGCTCTTCTTTGGTGCCGGATGCAATAATACGCCCTTTGTCCATAATAGCGATTCTGGTGCAGATCTGTTCCACTTCTTCCATGTAATGCGAAGTGTAAATAATGGTAGATCCCTGCTGGTTAAGCTTCAGAATGCCTTCCAGAATCTTGTTTCTGCTTTGGGGATCGACGGCAACGGTTGGTTCGTCCATAATGATCAGACGAGGTTTGTGGGCAATGCCACAGGCAATATTCAGACGACGGAGAAGTCCTCCGGACAGTTTCTTTGGACGAGTTTTGCGGAAGTCTTCAAGTCCTGTAAACTGTATGGCCTCTTCCACCATCTGATGCCGTCTGGCCTTGTCCTGGATATAGAGACCACAGAAATAATCAATATTTTCATAGACGGTCAGCTCATTAAAAACTGCTACATTCTGCAGAACGATGCCGATCTGTTGCTTGGCTTCATAATTGTCCGGACACATTTCCTGATCAAAGATACGGATGCTGCCCTTGTCGTATTTTAACAGGGAAAGCATACAGCTGATTGCAGTGGTTTTGCCGGAACCATTAGGCCCCAGAAGTCCAAAAATCTCGCCTTCCCGGATATCCAGATTCAGGTGGTTCAGCGCGGTGATACTGCCATATCTTTTTACCAGGTTTTCGATATGTATCATAGAATAGCCTCCATTTATTTTTATAATCTTTTGCGAAAAAAACGAGTTTCGTAACTGTGTTTCTTTGTTGTTTCGTTGAATTCAGTATAGGATAAACAGGAACAAAAACCAAGTGAGGAATGTCACAAAAATTGAGAAGGCAAAGATTACATTTGTCACTTGAAGAGGGTGGCAGATTCGGATATAGTAAATATTATGATCCGGTTTGGGGATGCCAGGAGGGGAAAGATGAGATATTTTCGTGACCTGTCTCTTTTGGGGCTGTATTGTCTGGGGGCATTGTTTTATGGAAAATCAGATATAAAAATGGTGGCAGCAGTGCTGTGCACCGTTATAATGGTCTGTGGGTGCTATTCCTGTACACAGAAATACAGACAGGGGATACTTCTGGCATATGGATTGTCGGGCTTCTGGAATCAGGATTTTATCTGGTTTTATCCTGTCTTTATATACTGTAGCATGAGTTGCGGGAGAAGAATTTTAGGAATTCTGCTGACAATTGCAGGTGTGTTATTTTACTCTGAAAAAATATCTGCGAAAATACTAATGTACCTTTTATTGGACTGTATAATCGCTGCTTTTATGGAATACAACACCAGAAAATATACAACTTTGAAAGAAGAATTTCGCAGAACAAAAGATGACAGTGAAGAAAGAAACCTTCTTCTGACAGAAAAAAATAAAATGATTCTGGAAAAACAGGATTATGAAATTGAGACAGCCATTTTGAAAGAAAGAAATCGGATTGCTAGAGAAATCCATGATAATGTAGGACATGTGCTGTCCAGATCAATTCTTCTGGTTGGGGCTGCAAAAACAGTTAATAAAGATGAAAATATGAGATTTGTACTGAATGGATTGGATGAATCACTGAATTCTGCTATGAACAGCATAAGAACCAGTGTGCATGATCTTCATGATGACTCGGTAAACCTGAAAGAGGTACTGATGCAGCTGGCAGGAGAATTTACTTTCTGCCAGGCAATCCTGGTTTATGATGTGACAGATCAGATTCCGAAAGAGGTAAAGTATTGCTTTATCAGCATTGTAAAAGACGCATTGGCAAATGTATCCAGACATAGTAACGCAACGGAAGTTAAAATTACGGTAAGGGAACATCCGGCATTATTCCAGCTATCAATGGAAGATAATGGAAAAGAAGTTAAGTACAATAAACAGGACATAGAAGGGATTGGACTGACAAATATGCAGGAAAGAGTGAACGGACTTAAAGGAAATTTCAGAATTGCCACAGAAGATGGGTTCAGAATATTTATTACAGTTCCCAAAGACTGTGAATAACAAAAATATGTGTTTTTAGGATTGGTGAAAAAGTGAATATTATTATAGTTGATGATGATCCGTTTGTGACAGGTGCATTGAAAACAATACTGGAATCTACGGGAGAAATCACTGTAAAAGCTACGGGTACAGATGGCAAAGAAGCCTGTGAATTATATGAAAAATATCAGCCAGATGTACTTTTGATGGATATCCGAATGAGAAATATGGACGGTCTGAAGGCTTCGGAAAAAATATTGTCAGATTTTCCAAAAGCGAATGTTCTTTTACTCACAACTTTTACAGATGATGAGTATATTGTGAAAGCTTTACAGATAGGAGCGAAGGGATATCTTCTAAAACAGGATTATGAAAATATTCTTCCTGCAATAAAAGCAGTATGTTCCGGACAAACGGTCTTTGGTAATGAAATTGTAGCCAAAATACCGGATTTATTAAATAGATCAGAAGAATATGATTATTCTGCACATGATATTAATAAGCGTGAACTGGAGATTATACGTCTTATTTCCAGAGGATACAGCAATAAAGAAATTGCATCAGAATTATGTCTGGGAGAAGGGACTGTAAGAAATTATCTCAGTTCGATTCTGGACAAATTACAGCTTCGGGATAGGACTCAGGTGGCAATATTTTACTATCAACATAAATAAAAAATGAATAAATATACATAAATATGCAAAATTAGTTGTATAACAATATGACGAAAAAGCATCATAATCGTATAATTAACAGAAGAAAACTGTGCTATTAACATAAAGAGGAAGGGACAAAGTAAAATTTAAAAGTAAAAGGGTGATAGAAGTATGAAGTGCGGAGAAAATGTGCAGATTTTGGGCAGAAAATAAAAACAAATGTATTTGATAGAAAGACACACGGAATTATGAATATTACTTATGCAGGAGGCATCAAAAAATGCAGGATATAGAATTTATGAAAAAAGCGATTGAACTTTCAAAGGCAGCAGTAGAACATGGAAATGAACCTTTTGGAGCTGTTCTTGTTAAGGACGGAAAGATTGTATTTACCAACGAAAATCAGATTTATACAAAACATGACCCTACTTTTCATGGAGAGGCTGGTTTAATCAGAGAATTCTGTGCTGTTACAGGAATCACAGATTTACATGAATATACATTGTATTCCAGCTGTGAACCCTGCTTTATGTGTAGTGGGGCAATGGTTTGGGTTAAGCTGGGAAGACTTGTTTATGGAGCAAGTAATATAGAGTTGGAACATATTCTGGGGGATGAAGGATGTAACTGTTCAAGAATGGTATTTGAAAATTCTTTCTGGAAACCAGAGGTTACGGAAGGAGTTATGAGAGAAGAAAGCCTGGAAGTATTGAAAAGCTATTTCGAGACGCACGTTAAAGGGTGAACAGTATAAATGCTCAGACGCCTGTTAGGACAAAAAGCTCAGGAAGCCTGGTAAGCAAGTATCTCTTTTTTATGTAGTTTATCAGCCCAATAAGCAGCGATCTGACAATGAGCAGAACCACATACAGGATCTTCAGGAATGCTTAATTTGGGACAAAAACTACGAGAGACACAGTCAGTTTCTGTCCCAGGTGTGAACCAACGGGGATTTTCGATAAAGACACGCTATACTTATATATGTTTCACGTGAAACATTGAAGATTGCTATTGCTATAAATATTGTAAACAAATTATGTATATCAGATGTGAGATGACTCCCACCTCTGTAGGTGGCGAGTAACAAATCAGTATCAGTGGTGGGAGTCAATCCTGCCGGAGGCATTCTTGAATGCGAATCATTCAGTGAATCATTATAAATGACATGATGTTAGGGTCAAAAGCGTTACTGCCCACTCCGTTTACAGTAATTCAAAAGCCTCTCTATGTACCCCCCCTTTGAAAAGTTTACACAATTTACCATATTCAAATGGAGGTGCTATACTGTATTTATCAAATAAAGGTGATAAACACATATGTCATTCAGAGCAAATTCCTATCAGCAGATAGCATTTACAGATTGCATGAACGGACTTACAGCCGAGGAACAAAAAAAGCATTGTAACATTCTTGGGCAAAAACTTTTGTGGAAGATGTTTTTCCTGCTATTGATGAAAAACCATTTTCTGTTTTATATTCGTAGATCTCACATGACTGAAGTCACATGCTCATCAGTCGCTTTAAGTGACAAGGCTAAATATCGGCAGATACACCTGTAACTTAGAATATGCACAGTCATGCGCTTTTTTCCATGCCAGATATGGCAGGTTCCCACACCACAGGTAGTCCGCTGTATATCTGCCTGTGTTTATGCTGCTTTTTACGAGTTCCCTGATAAAATATCTTGCTCCAATATTATAGGATGCCGAAAGATCACTGTTACATCTTTTTCCATTCTGGAATGTACAGAGACTGTGATTGCCCGGATCACGGACAACTGTTCCTGACCCATCATAGGCAAGCCTGCTGGTATTCCACGCACAGATTCTGAATATGCGCATCCCTCTCCGGTGCGCCTGGTGCTCACATCTTTTTTGAATATCCTTTTTTCTCCACAGATGCAGCTTCTGTTTCTTTCTTCCCGATATCTTTCCTTTTGTTTCCAGATACTCAAAAACGAGCACATCCGCATGTTTTTCTTCTGCACATCCTCGCGGAGCGTTTATCTCAGTCGGAGATTGTATTCCCACTGAGAAAGACTTGTTATTACTCACCACTTGCAGAAGTGGGAGCCTTCTCGACTGAGATAAACTTTCTTCCCAGGACAGTTCCATCCGACCGCATAATGGTATAGACTGTATCCATATTGAGTTCCAGATCCACACTGCAGATGATCTGTTCTTTTACAGGTGCATTTGTAAGCAGCACATCTTCTGTATAAGAAAAACGCAGGAAGTATTTACGATGCCTTTTTTCCAATATGGGAGCTGCTGCTTTTTTCTGCCCAGTTTTTTTGAGATATTCAATATCTGCATGGTTGAGGCTGACCCGGAACCATTTCCAGTCATGACCGTCATAAAGTTTCAGGTATGATCTGTCTTTTTCTTCTGTGTCCTCACGGTAATCACATCACGGTAGAATACCGGCATGGCATGATTACCACACACCAGCTTCGGTCTGCCGCCTTTCTGATCCGTTTATTTTCACAATTTCAGTCTCGCCTTATATGATGATACACTTCCCAGGGCATGCTGGATAGCTGCTCTTCTGAGATAAGAAGACATCTTTGGAAAACGAAGGTCAAAATCAAATCTTGCCTGGTTCTTTTTAGGACAATAAGCGGGAATCCTCGGCAATTCAATTACCGAGATGAAAGCGCAGGAGTGTGAATATTTGCACAATGCAAATAGCATAATAATCCTCATCCTTTGATATTAATGCCGTAACCGGCATATAATAAAAACAAAAATATGTTCGAATGATTATTGCGAGTTACAATTTCATATGATATATTATATGTATGAAAGAAAATCTAATATATTATAGAACTTGCGTATGTAATATCAACTACCATATGGTATGGTCGGTGAAATATCGACGGAAGGTCTTAAGCCCGGAAATTGAGGAATACCTGAAGGAGCTGGTGCAGCAGATCGCTGAGGATAAGGGTTTTACTATCCATTTATTTGAATGTGATGAAGGTGACCATGTCCATTGCTTTGTATCAGCTCCACCAAAGCTTTCCATAACAGCAATCGTTAAGTATCTGAAAGGTATCACCGGAAGGAAATTATTCGAACATTTCCCGGAAATAAGGGACCAGCTGTGGAAGGGGGAGCTGTGGAATCATTCCTATTATGTGGAAACAATCGGATCTGTATCTGAAGAAAATATCCGTTGTTATATTGAACATCAGAGCAAATCGTATTGATTCAAGATGGAGTGTGAATCCCCATCTGCACAGCGATTAAGGGGAAGAGGAATGCTGCTGTCATATAAAACATCCATAAGGAACAGTCAGGAATATTCCAATATCATAGGGTATATGTGTTATGCAGCCTCCAAACTCTGAAATATCTGCAACTACGAACGGCGTCATTATAAAGAACTGGGACTGGAAAAGTATCCTGACTGGTATTATCAGAAAAAAGGTAACTATTCAGAAGGTAGTATCCCGCGAGGTGTTTTGGCATGTTTTTTGCCAAAATCCCGAGACATACAAGGCAAAATGCCATCACCGAAGGTGATTCGGAATGCATTTTGACTCGTAACTGTGAGGGTACTGAACAGTTACGAAAGAAGCACATAAAGGAAATCTGTGGTATAAACAGCTTTCGTCACAGACAGCGCAGGAGACCTGCAAGCAGCTGGACAAAGCCTGGAGATCTTTTTATATCCTGAAAAAGACCGGAGGGATCAAAGTTCCAAATCCACCCCGTTTTAAACAGGGAAATATACCGGTCACATACATGCAGATGGGGGTCCAGCATGAGAAAGGCTCAGACCAGCTGCACCTGTCTCTGCCAAAGGATCTGAAAAACCATATAGAAGAAACCTATGGGATCCATGAAAAATTTCTATATCTTGAAAATAAGATTTTCAGGAACATGGATCGTATAAAACAGCTGCGGATCTATCCACCAAAAAACGGAAAGTGCGACCTTATTGTCATTTATGAGATTGAAGAGCCGGAACAGCTTTCTCAGAATGGACATTATTTATCTATTGATCTTGGACTTCATAATCTGATGACCTGTTATGATTCCGGAAATGGCAGGACTTTTATCCTGGGAAGAAAATACCTTTCATTGGAAAGATATTTTCATAAAGAGATCGCCAGAGTGCAGTCCGTATGGTATGCACAGCAGTCGGAAAGAGGAATAAAATATCCAAAATCATCGAAACATATCCAGAGACTTTACAGGAAAAAGCAGAATGCA
>OLPT01000604.1_pt1 | contig 25769 bp, 42 predicted proteins | sample 1673051 | NCBI WGS metagenome assembly OLPT01 (sample SAMEA3136750, study PRJEB25190) | human gut metagenome | biome: human gut; feature: human-associated habitat; material: faeces | place: Austria | collected 2013
GCAATTCCAGCACGGCTGGTTCGAGCGGCTATTCCAGCACGGCTGGTTCGAGCGGCTATTCCAGCACGGCGGCAGCCACTGGGGCTTATTGCAGCGCAAAAGCAGATGGAAAAGACAATATCGCCGTCGCAAACGGCGCGCACAGTAAGGCACGGGGCATTCTGGGCTGCTATCTGGTGCTGACCGAGTACGACGATGACGGCAATATGCTGTGGGCAAAGATGGCAAAAGTAGACGGTGCTCACATCAAAGAAAACGTCTGGTACACGCTCAAAAATGGCGAGTTTGTGGAGGTCAAGCCGTGAGGAAGCATTGCAACAAGCGCTGGCTTGAACAGCGGTGGGATGCAAGGCAGCCGGAGCGGTTGGAGCACATCCAGATGAAGCGGCAGCTGAGAGCAAAAAAGGAGGTGGACGATAATGCGGCCAAGCATCGGGATCGCAGAGTGCTGCCAGATCATGCGGGACAATAACATTTCGGTGAGCGAGCCGATCTTTACCGGTATGATTCAGGCCGGCAGCTTCCCGGCATGGGCGGTTCCGTCTATTGACACCAAAAGCGCCGCCCCGCTGATCTCACGCGCCGGATTTATGGCGTGGATGAAGGATTTCTACAAACTTGAGAAGATCTACACAAAGGAGGACCCGAAAGAATGAAACTCAAATCCACTACTTACTACTGGATGGCCGTCATTTTTGGCGGCGTTGGAATGGGCGCAGCTATGGGCGCAGAGGGCACCGCGCAGACCACCGGATACATCTCCGGCACACTGTTTGCGGTGTCGCTGGTGCTGATTTTGGCCGCTGCTCTGCTGGCTCGTCTAGGCTTTGCCGCAGAGGACAGGGAGAGAGCCGCAAAGCGGCGCAAGTACGGCAAGATCAACCGCACCCACACCCGCAACCCGGAGTATCCGGAGAATCAGGAGCGTGGGGCATGAGCGACTTCAAGATCTACACCCGCATCTGCGTTGACTGCGGCAAAGTGATGCACAATGTAGGCCGCCGCGCTGAACGGTGCCCGGAGTGCCGCGCCGTACATATCAGGGTGAAGTCCGTTGAGACTCATCATCTGAAGCAGACGGAGCAGCTTGCAAGCCAGCAGGAAAAGCGGGTGAATGCAATCCATCAGGGGCTTGTGTACGACAACGAACGCTTTACGGCAAGCGCCGGAAGCTACGGCAAAGGCCGTATCAAGGAGATTCTGGCAGCACAAAAGAAAAAGCAGCCCGCTGGTGTTGGCGCACCGGCAGACTGCAAGGGTTGATGGATTTTACAGGTCACATCAACCCGAAGATAACACATTTTCGGAGGTTTTACAAGATGGAAAAGAATTTTGTTGAGGTTCAGGGGCGCTTTTCAAGCGATGGTAAGTTTGTTGGCGGGAGCTACGTTCCGGAAGTCCTTGACCGGCTGATGGGTGACGTCTACTACACTCTCGGTCAGGCTGAAAGCCTGTACCGCCTGCGCGTCACGGTCGAGATGGAAGATCTGGGCGCCGAGGTCAAGTTCGGCAAGTCGACGCATGAGAAAGCCGCCGTTGAGACGCAGGTGCCGACCGTACCACGCTGTGTGACCGCTGGCAAGCTGATTCCGGCTCAGAGCGCTGCCCCTGCGACTGTTGACCCCGCGCCTGAGGTGGTAGCATGAACCCGATGTATGATCTCTCATTGGACGGCTATGGCCTGCCGCTTGATCCGCCCGATGATTACTATTTCCTGCCGCGAGGGGCAGAACAGACAGAAGATCAGGAGGATGAAGAGTAATGGAAAGCACAAGCATTTACGCCGCTCTGGCCGCTGTGCAGAGCGAACTCAAGGCCCCTAAAGGGCAGATGAACACCTTCGGCGGGTACAGATATCGTTCCTGTGAGGACATTTTGGAAGCAGTGAAGCCTATTCTCAAGGCTCATGACCTGCTGCTTACGCTCTCCGATGAACCGAAGGTTCTTGAGGGGTGGCACTACATCGAAGCCACTGCAAAATTGGAATCTCTGGATGGTGGCTGCATTTCCGTGAAGGCATACGCAAGAGAGCCGGAGCAAAAAACCAAGATGGACGCTGCACAGGTGACGGGAACATCCAGCAGCTACGCCCGCAAGTATGCCCTGAACGGCCTGTTCTGCATCGACGATACCAAGGATGCCGACACGGACGAGTATCATACGGCAGAAGGTCGAAACCCAGCAGGTGGGAACAAGCCGCCGAAGCAGTCCGCCCCGAAGCGTAATGCTCCTGCCCCGAAATCGCAGCCTGTACAGGAAAAGTCTTTTGTCTGCGCCTGCTGTGGCAATCCCTTGCAGCCGGTGACCTATAAGGGCCGCACCGTGGAACCGGCAGAGACCGCCGCCAGCACCAAGAAGAAGTTTGGGCGCATCCTGTGCTGGACGTGTGCCCAGAAGCAGCCGAAGGAGGGCTGATCTATGCTGAACACGATTGCAATTATGGGCCGCCTGACCCACACCCCGGAACTCCGCACCACCACAAGCGGCAAGGAGGTCTGCTCCTTTGACATCGCTTGCGAACGCAGCTACTCTGCAAACGGGCAGCGTGAGACGGATTTTATCCCCTGTGTGGCGTGGAGCAAGACGGCGCAGTTCATCTCCCAGTATTTCGACAAGGGCAGCATGATCGCCGTCAATGGCAGCTTGCAGACCCGGAAATATCAGGACAAGCAGGGCAACAACCGCACTGCCTATGAGATTCAGGTGCGTGAGGTCAGCTTTTGCGGCTCGAAAGCCCCTGACAGCACGTCTACACGGGGGTTTGATGAACAGACGAAAAGTTATGCCAGCGAAGCTAGAAACGCTCAGAGCGCCCAGCAGGCGGCTGAGACCGGCACGGACGATTTTGCCGTTATCAACGACGATGAAGATTTGCCGTTCTGAGCGGCAGAAATGAGGGAGAGAAAAATGCCAGCAACAAGAAATATTATGCCGGAAGAGGTGCGCAATGCAAAGCTTCTTCTCAGCAAGGGCCTGTCCGATGCAGAGGTCGCAGCCATTAGAGGTTAAGATCATTGATCTGTAAAAACCCAAGAAAACCCATCGGTTTTTTTAAAAACCATTTGGTTTTCAAAAACGGAAAGGAGGTGGTTAGTGGTGGACGATATCGAAATGTCCCGCCCGAAAGGGCTGCTGATCCTGTTCACATCGTTCAAGATGTTGGATATTCTGCCAGATTCAGAGTTCCGTCATGTCGTGAACGCTATGCGGGCCTATGTGGAAACCGGGAGCGAACCGGAAGGCCTTGAGCTTATCGAACAGGTGGCGTTTGAATCCCAGCGGGAAGCAATGAACGGGAGCATTGAGACGTACCAACGCTCTATTTTTGCAAATCGACAAAATGGTAAAAAAGGCGGAAGGCCCAGAAAATCCACTGAAACCGACGGGATTGCAGAAGAACCCACAGAAACCCATGGGTTTTCCGAGAAACCCACAGAAACCGATAAAACCTATAATAAAAACAAAAATAATAATAATTCAGATACTAAAGTATCTGATAGTAGTAGCGCTGAAGCACTGCCCCCTACAACCAAGAACAGGTTTTCACCGCCAGATGTTGAAACGGTGAAAAGTTACTTTGCGGAGAAGGGTGGCACAGAAACGCAGGCTATTCGGTTCCATGCCTATTACGAATCCAACGGCTGGAAGGTGGGCCGGAATCCCATGAAGAACTGGAAAGCAGCAGCATCCGGGTGGATATCCCGCGATAGGGATGAAGCAAAAAAGGCGAATGCCCCGCGCAACCGGGCGTTCATGGCAAGCCGCCCGGCAGAGGAAGCCGAAAATGCAAAGAATTTTCTGGCAGACGCAGCCCGGCGAAGGCCGTTGAAAAAGCAATAGCCGCTACATATGCGCTCAGACCGGAATACGCAGCTCTCTGAGCATGGTTTTAGGGTAAACCGGCAAAGTTATACTACAAAACGCAAAACGCCGTTCAGGGCCGTTTCTCGTGCTCTGAACGCATGGAGGTAAAAAGCACTATGAACCTGTATGAGATCAACTCGCAGATTTTGGACTGCATCGATCAGGAGACCGGCGAGGTTATGGACATCGACCGGCTGGAAGAGCTGAACATGGCAAAGGCCGAGAAGGTGGACAACATCGCCTGCTGGGTAAAGAATCTCGAAGCCGATGTTGCGGCCTTTGAAGCGCAGGAAAAGGCCTTTGCTGACCGCAGGGCAGCCGCAAAGCGCAAGATCGACAGTCTCAAGCACTATCTGACCGATGCTCTGGGTGGGCAGAACTTCAGCAGCGACCGGTGCGCGGTGAGCTTTCGCCGCAGCAAGGCGGTCAGCGTGCTGGATGAAGCCGCTGTTCCTGCTGAGTACATGACCGAGAAGACCACCCTCACACCCAACAAGACGGCCATTGCGGCCCTGCTCAAGACCGGCACGGCAGTGCCCGGCTGTGAGCTGGTGGAACGCGTGAACCCGTCCGTGAAGTGATGGGGGAAGGATCGCAGGCCGATATCACCGCTGCCCCCCGTGAAGCTGCAAGGCTGCGGGCGAGCGAACTGACAAGGAAGGAGCTCGGAAAAGAAAATCAGGAGGTGCAGACCGATGGTAAAACTTGAACCCTGCAAAGACTGCCCCGACCGGCACCCGATCTGCCACGACAGCTGCCCACGGTATGCCGAGTACAAGCGTCAGTTGAAAGCGCAGCGCATCTACACCAACGGGAACCATGCGGCGGAGCGGATCAGCCGCAACGATTTCAACAAAGAAGGATGGATGGGAGGAAGAAAACGGTGAGAACCCATAAGCCTCTCATCGGCACGCCCATGTGGCATGTGCTGGAGCACCTGTACTACGAAAAGACCCGCGCGGGACCGCTGATGGAATATATGGTCCGTGAAGCCCGTGTGACCGGCTATTTTCAGGGTGGCTACACCGAGATCAGGCTGACGGGAAAGAATGCGGGCGGGTACCTGACACCGTTTTCCTACCCACTGAGCGACATCGGACGCAGGCTGTTCTATACCCCGGAAGAAGCCGCACAGCTTGCAAAGCGCATGACCGAGAACGAGGAGAAAATGCTCTGGTGCAGTGATCCGCTGCGCAGGCCGTGGGCAGAGTACATCATGCCGGTGGCGGAACAGACAAGCTTATTTCAGAAGGTGAGCAGATGAAGTACAAGCCCGGACAGTATATCGTTTCGCTCGATCATCTGATGGAGCAGGAACTTGTTTATTACGGCGGGAAACTGCTCCACAAGGGATGGTTTGGCAACTGGCAGCTGTGGTATGCGAAAGCTGAGCTTGCCAGACTGCGCATTCGGGAAGCTGTGAGAACGGAGGAAGAACATGAAACCGAAAACGAAATCCGAGCTGATGGCAGAATGGGCCAGCCAGCCCGGGCAGCTCAAGAAAGAGCGGGAGGTCAAGGATGTCCGCAAGGCGATGGACGATGCCCGCGCCGTGATGCAGGACGGTCTGAACCGGTACGTCAAGAAAAAGACCAAAGCCCGCAGCATGGCAAAGGCTGAAGCTGACCCCTTTGCTGAGCTGGAAGGCTGGGAAAGCATGGAACAGATCCAGGATGCCTACGGCTATGGCGAGATCACCGCCGACAAACGGGACAAACTCACCGACCTGTGGGAAGCCCGGGAAGCTGCCAGGAACAGCCGCAAGGGCGCGGACAAGTACCACGACCTTGTGACGGAGATGCTGGAAACGGCCATCCGCCGGGTGGGCAATGAGTACGCAGATATGCTGTTTGAGTATGACCAGCAGCGCAGGGAAGCTGAAAAGCAGTGCGAGCAGCTGGCAATGGAAGGGATGATGAAAAAATGAAGGCTGTTCTGATAAGCATCAAGCCCAACTGGTGCAAGCTGATTTGGAGCGGGATGAAAACCGTAGAGGTGCGTAAGACCCGCCCGACGCTGAAAACGCCGTTCAAGGCGTACATCTACTGCACCGGTCACGATGGCTGGGTCATGAAATTGCCCAAGGCTGGCGTGCAGAAAATGGACAGCGAAGTGATCGGCGAGTTCACCTGCGACAAAATCGACAAGCTCGTCCACGTCGGAACGATGATGGACATAAACATTTTGACATCGGACGGGTGGTATAAACCGGCAGATGCACTGCTTCAAGCCGCCTGCCTGACCGAAGAAACCGTTAAAAAATATCTGCAAGGTCGTAATGGCTACGGCTGGCACATCTCTGACCTGAAGATTTATGACAAGCCCAGAGACCTTGATGAATTTTCAAGATTTGGTTTTTTGGGAATGGGCAGATCAAATTGTGTTTGCGGAAATCGGCGTTGTGAAAACTATGAACCGTCTTATCACTACATGATTCCACCGACTTGCAAAATCGACGGATGTTCCATTTGCCGCCCGCCTCAAAGCTGGTGCTACGTGGAGGACGGCAGATGAAATTAACCCTCTACGGCGACCCGCGCACAAAGAAAAACTCTGCACGCATTCTCAAAAGCCGCTCAGGCGGGCGCTTTGTGGCCCCTAGCAAGGCCTACGTGGATTATGAGACGGACTGCCTGCGGCAAATCAAAAGGCCGCGCAGCCCTATCTCTGCCCGTGTGAACGTGAGGTGCGTATACTACATGAAAACCGCCCGCCGGGTCGATCTGGCAAACCTCATCGAGGCGACCACGGACATTCTGGTGAAAGCCCGCGTGCTGGAGGACGACAACAGCCACATCGTTGCCGCCCACGATGGCAGCCGGGTGGGGCTTGACCGGGAGAAACCCCGGGTGGAAATTGAGATTGAAGAAATGGAGGACGAAAATGGCTGAATATCATGTTGGATGTGGGCTATTTGGAACCATCTATGCCGGAACGATGATGAAGCAGCGGAAAGATGGATTGCAGTTATGGAAAAGCAAGTCTGATGTGACCGACGAAGCAGTTTCCGCTGTTCTGACTCATTTTATTACTGAAATGGGAAATTCAGACAAAACAAAGCTCGAAAAGGTGTGGGGCGTTATCGGAAACAGGAAGCTAAAAGTCACTTTTGAGATTTTCGCTAGCAAGGAGGAAAACAATGACCCGCACATGGACACCTGACACCGACACACCAAAGCCTGACAGCGGCGTGGACTACCACGCCGTCAAGTCGTGGTTTAAGCAGCTTCGGACCATGGATGACCGAATTGACCGTATCCAGCTGGACATCCGGCAGGCGCATGACAAGGCCACGAAGTGCACCGCCAGCATGACCGGAATGCCCGGCGGATCCGGGCACGGAGACAAAATCGGGCTTTGTGCCGAAGAAACAGACGAAAACGAGCGCAAGATACAAGAGCTACAATCCGAGCTCGAAGTTTTGCGGATGGAAGCAAAGCGCCGAATCAAGTACATTGCGGGCACCAAAAGCAGTGACATGATGCAGGCATGCTTGTATGGCTACTACGTCCAGAACCAAAAGCAGGTCGTCGTGGCCCGCAGTCTTGGCCTGCCAAACGAAAACCGCGTTTCTTTGTATGTGCGGGATGGATGCAAGCAGCTTGCGCAGATTTGGCATCAATTTATGTAATTTTCTTACATGTTGTCGTTATTGTTGTTACATGTGAGATGTGGTAAAATTGGTATAAGCGGAACCGCCGAAAGCGGTGAGACGCTTGCCACGCAGCCTCCGAAACGTGTCCCTTCTTGGCATTTTCCTCTTCCTCCTTTCAAGCTTGCAGGTTTTTGCTCTCTCTTCACGTTTCGCGCTGCTTCTATGCGATACACTGAAACAAAGGCAGCCTGCCGCTCATGAGAGACAGGAGGCGGTTCGATTCCGCCGTATCGCACCGTATGGCGCATGGACTAGACAACCCGCAAGGCCGCACGTGCAACCTCCCGTGCCAAGAAAAGGCCTTAGAATCCTTGCCAAGGTGTAGCTTTCCTGACAGGATGTGCGCCAACCAACAGCCCCGGCGGCGAACCGGAGCTGTTTTTATATGGCCGCCTGAGCGCAGTTTGGAGCGCGGCGCGTGTGTGTAGACACGGCTGGTTCGATTCCAAGGGCGGCTTTTATACTCCGGTAGCTCAAGCGGTAGAGCAGCGGTCTCCAAAACCGCATGTTGCAGGTTCGAGCCCTGCCGGGAGTGCTTGCGTGCCCTATGAGGGGGCCGCGCAATAGCGGGGCATCCGGCCGCGAAAGTTCCGGATGCAGCAGTGCCCACCGTTTGACGCCTGTCCAACGCACTGAATGCACGGGCGCTGCTTATATGCCGTCATAGCTCAACTGGGAGAGCGCAGCCCATTTAAGGCTGGACAACGTTGGTGACACCACGGGAACATCACTGCACAGCCAACCAATGCGCACATCCATTCCGTGGGTGCTGGTTCGAATCCAGCTGGCGGCTAGCGTGATTTTAGAGTGTCCACAGTGGACACTTTTGGAGAGGAGGCATACAAATGTTTGAGCGCTTGAAAGAACTGATTTGCGACATGGCAAAGTTTTTGACGCGTCTCGGCGCTGGCCTTATCCTCTCGGCCTTACCGATCAGCAACAAAGAAAGCCACTTTGTGCGCTATGCGCGGCGTTTCGGTTTCCGTGCAGACCACACAAAACGCGAGCCTCGGGCAGAGATCGGAGGCCGTGGCTGTATCCAAGGAGCACGGCCTGCTATCCGTGCGGATTAACCGCTGTTGATACAATACAATTAAAAACCAGCTTTTTGCATGATGAGCTCCATGCAGCAAAGCTGGTTTTTCTTACGCCGTTTTAGCTCAGTCGGCCAGAGCATCCGGCTCATAACCGGACGTGTGCAGGTTCGAGCCCTGCAAGCGGCACATTCGATATTCTGACCGTTCGGATTTCCGGGCGGTTTTTCTTTTGCATGAGTTTAGAGAGGTGGTGGCGGTGAGCGCGAAGCGGCTGACAGACAGACAAAAAAAGAAGATCGTTGCTGACTATGTGCAACTCCAAAGCTACCGCGCCGCTGCAAAGTTGAACGATGTCTCAGACGCGACGGTTAAGAAAGTCGTGAAGGAAGACCCGGAGAGTGCGCGTTTGTGTGCACAAAAAAAGCGGGAAAATTCGCAGGATATGCTTTCCTACCTAGAGAGCAAGCGCGGGGAAGCACAGAATCTTCTCGGACTGTACTTGCAAGCGATGGCAGACCCGGACAAAATTGAACAGGCAACGCTGCCGCAGCTTTCCACCGCTTTTGGCACCATCGTGGACAAGTTTGCTATGCTGGGAGACCAGAGCGGAATAGAAGCCCCGGACGATGGCCTGCTTGAGGCTCTGAGCGCTGCCGCAGACATCAGCCCGCCGGATGACGTGGAGATGCTGCCGGAGGAAGAGGACGACCATGCGGAAAAGTAACGGTTTTCGTTGGAAAGCCCTCAGCCAGCGGCAAAAGCAGGTCTTGAGCTGGTGGACACCGCAGAGCACATACAGCGGCTACAACGGCATCATTGCCGATGGAGCTATCCGCTCGGGCAAGACCTTTGCCATGAGCTTTTCTTTCGTCCAGTGGGCTATGACTTGCTACAGCGGCCAGCAGTTTGCCATGTGTGGCAAGACCATTGCCAGCTTCCGGCGCAACGTGCTGGGGACGCTCAAGCAACAGCTTGCAGCCCGTGGCTACAACGTCAAGGAGCATCGGGCAGAAAACTGCATGACCGTCAGCAAGGGCGGCAAAGCTAACGAGTTTTACTTTTTTGGCGGCAAGGACGAAAGCAGTCAGGACCTGATCCAGGGCATCACCCTTGCCGGGGTATTCTTCGACGAGGTGGCTCTGATGCCCCAGAGCTTCGTCAATCAGGCCACAGCCCGTTGCTCTGTCACCGGGTCAAAGTTCTGGTTCAACTGCAACCCGGGCAGCCCACAGCACTGGTTTTATCTCGAGTGGGTGCGGAAATGCCGTTCCCGAAAGGTGATGTATCTCCATTTCACGATGGACGACAACCTGTCACTTTCCGAGGACATCAAAGCCAGATACCGCAGCCAGTACAGCGGCGTTTTTTATCAGCGTTTCATTCTGGGCCTGTGGACGGTGGCCGAGGGTCTTGTTTATGACATGTTCGACCGCAAGAAGCACGTCGTTGATGAGCTGCCGGAGCTGTCACCAAAGAGCGCCTATGTGGCGTGCGACTTTGGCACCCAGAACGCAACGGTTTTTTTGCTGCTCCAGAAGCAGGCAGATGCAGACTGCTGGATCGTCACCCGGGAGTACTACTACAGCGGCCGCGAACAGAAGCGGCAAAAGACCGTGGGCGAGTACGTCACAGACCTCAAGGCGTGGCTGAATGGTCTCAAGCCGGAGAGGATCATCGTTGACCCCTCTGCCCTGCCCCTGATTACAGAGCTGCGCAAGAACGGCTTTACCCAGACCCCCGCAAACAACGACGTTCTGAGCGGCATTCTGGACGTGCAGACCATGCTGCAGACCGGGCGGTTGAAGATCTACAAAGACTGCAAGCACACGCTGGAAGAGTTTGGCGTGTACGCTTGGGATCCAGATAAAGACGACACCGTGCTGAAGGTCAACGACCACTGCATGGACGCTATCCGCTATTTCGTGCGCACAAAGCGCCTTGTAAAACTGAGGAATTGATTTTGAGCACTGTATACACATTCCAGACCTTTCAGCAGGCGCAAGCCGCCGGGGAACAGCCTGATTTCATCCGGCGGTTCGTGCAGCAGCACTGCAGTTCCGGACCGTACAAGATGGCGCTGGACGCAGACCTGTACGATGCCCAGAAAAACCCGGGAGCTGAGCGCTTCGCGCAGGCTTACGCTTTGATGCTGAAACGCCTGTCCAAAAACACAAAGCAGGATGTCCTGCACCCCGATATGGTCAAGAGCAATCTTTTCCGGCGGCTCAACAAGCAGCGGGCGACCTACTCCCTCGGCAACGGCGTAGTCTTTGCGGACGATGGCGTGGACAAGGACAGGCTGGGGCAGAACTTTGACGAGCAGATCCAGAAGGCCGGATATTTCGCCCTGATCCACGGTGAGAGCTTCGGATTCTGGAACAGCGACCATTTGGTGGTTTTCAAGCTGACAGAGTTCGCTCCCCTGTACGATGAAAAGACAGGCCTTTTGCAGGCAGGTGTGCGCTTCTGGCGGCTGAATCCTGACACGGATATGCACTATATCCTGTACGAGCTGGACGGCTTCACTGAGTACACGGAAAGCAAAATCGGCAATGTGATGAAGGAGACCGTGTCGAAGCAGGCATACAAGAGCGTGACCGTCACCACACCCGGCGGCGGGCTGGAAAGCGTGGAGGGCGAAAACTACAGCGCTCTTCCCATTGTGCCGCTGTGGGGCTCCGACCTGCACCAGAGCACCCTTGTGGGGCTGAAAGCCTACATTGACAACACCGATTTGGTGCTGTCCGGCTTCTGCAATGACTTGCAGGACTTTTCGCAGATCTACTGGCTGTGCGAAAACTTCAACGGCATGACCGATGACGAGCTGCAGGAGTTTCTCGTCAAGCTGAATCTGTACCACATTGCAGGTGCAGACACCAGCGAGGGCGGAAAGATCACCCCCTACACCACCGAGATCCCCGTGACGGCCCGGCAGGCTCTTTTGGAGCTGCTCCACACCCGGGTGTATGAGGACTTCGGCGGTCTGGATGTGCATTGTGTCAGCGCGGACAGCACCAACGACCATCTGGATGCGGCCTATGAACCGCTGAACCAGAACGCGGACGACTTTGAGGCTCAGGTCAAGCCGTTCATCCGGCAGATCTGCGCACTGGCTGGCTTTGACAACGCCATGCCGGCATTCAACCGCAGCAAGATCACCAACACCGCCGAACAGGTCAGCATGGTGATTTCTGAGGCGCCGATCATCGGGCAGGACATGGCCATTGACCTGCTGCCAAACCTGACCCCGGAACAAAAGGAGCAGGCCAAGGCCGCGCTGATGGCTGAGAGCGCAACACGGGAGACCGTGGACGACGAGGAGGATGAAGACGATGGCGAATCTTAAAATTCCGATGGAAGGGAAAATCGAAATTGAGCTGTCAGAAGAGGCAGAAAATGTTATGCAACGGTTCATTTCCGCTGTTGAACTGCTGCAGGGAACGACTATTGATGTCACAAGGCCAAACGTGCGGATGGTCGGCATTGATGCGTTTGGACGACCGCAGTTTGAAAAAGAGGAGGATGGCGAAGATGAAAAAAAACAGCAAAAATTATGATCCTCTTGGAAGATCGGTCGATGTGATACTTTTTGTCGCTGATTTTGCCGTTGTGGCTGGGTGCTTTCTGGCCGTTGCGCAGGCGATTGGCTTATGACCGACCGTGACCGCATTTCTACCCGCCAGCTGAACCGCCTGCGCCGCCGTATCCTCCGGGTGTACGGCACTGCCCGCCGGGAGATGCAGGATCAGCTTACCGAGTTTCTGGCAAAGTACAAAGCGTTGGACGAGCGCAAGCGGGCGCAGCTGGCTGCAGGCGAGATCACCGAGGACGATTACCGCATCTGGCTGCAAAATCAGGTCTTTCAGTCCGATTTGATGCACGCCAAGCTTGACGGCATCACCCAGACCTGCACCACAGCCCAAGAGACGGCCTACAAGCTAGCCCGGGATGAGCAATACAACATCTTTTCCTTTGGCGCAAACTGGACTTTCTACGAGCTGGAACAGGCCGCAGGCGTGACGTTCGGGCTGACCCTGTACAACACCGAAGCGGTCAAACTCCTGCTGAAAGAGAATCCCCGCATGGTGCCCAACAAGCGCATCAAGAGCGAGAGCAACCGCACCTATGACGCCCGGGTGTTCAACCGCTACGTCATGCAGGGCATCATTCAGGGCAAGAGCGTCCACGACATCGCCGTGCAGGCCGTAAACGGGATGGCTGATACAGAGATCCACTGGGCCATGAGCAACGCCATCACAGCCCTTACCAGCGCCCAGAACGCCGGGGCTTTGCAGCAGATGCGCAACGCTCAAGCTTTGGGCATCGAGGTCAAAAAGCGGTGGAACTCCGCCCACGACTACCGCACCCGTGAAATGCACCGCCTGCTAGACCAGCAGACGGCAGAGCTTGACGAGCCGTTCAAGGTCATGGGCTATGAGATTCAGCGGCCCGGCGACCCCAACGCAGCGCCGGAGATGGTTTACCACTGCCGCTGTGTGCTGTCCTCTGCGCTGGGCAGGTACCCCAGGCAGAACGCCATGCAGCGGGACAATGTGACCAAAGATGCCACCCCCGTCATGGATTACACCGAGTGGTATAAATCCAAGGGCGGCACAGAAGCCGAACAGATGTGGTGGGAGGAAGAGAGAAAACGCAGAAAGGAGAGTGTCAAGAATGAGTAAACGAGGCTCTGGAAGTTCGACAAGGGCAAGCGGTGGGACCGCCAACGAGCACGAGTTTGAATCTTTTGTAAATGGAAAATGGGTCACCGATTACAGCAAAATTGCGGCAGCAGAGACGAAGAAAGCCGCCGTTGTTGTGGACAGTTCGAGATACAAGAAAACGCATAACGATGTTGTGTCTTTTGTGAAAGAGCAAGTTGGCGTTGACCTCAACAAATATCGAAGTGGCGATGGTTCCTCTCCGTCTCACACCACATATTGGGACAAGAGTGGCCCAAAAGTTGCATTTGATCTAAAAGGGATGTCGTCGAGCGACCGCACAAAGCTTATGCAGCTTGCACAAAAGCCGTTTGGCGTGACAGTCGAGCAAGGTGGCGCATGGATTGGCTTTGTTTCGAGGAAAAAGAAGAAAAAGTAAGGCTTGAGAAAGGGGAATAAACCGTGATTCTGCCGATGGAAAACACCGAAAAGATGATTTTTTCGGGCGTGGGCAAGTATGGCATCCCTGAAATCAAGCCGGAAACGGACATCCGCATTGACAAGCTGGAATGGATCCCGGTCAATTATGCGCTGACGGCCAAAGACAAGGCCACAAAAGGCGTGCATTTTTACAAGGACGATTACCAGTTTGAACGGTTCTGGAACAACCCGGACAAGTATATCCCGCTTTTGCAGCAGTTCGGCGCGGTATGTTCGCCGGATTTTTCGCTTTACAGCGATATGCCGCTTGCAGTGCAGCTTTTCATGCACTACAAAAAGCACTGGCTGGCTGCATACTGGCAGGCGCACGGCATCCACGTCATTCCAACGCTCTGCTGGTGCGGCGAGCAAAGTTATGACTGGTGCTTTGATGGTGAGCCCAGAAACGCCATCGTGAGCATTTCGAGCCACGGCACACAGTCTGACCCGTACGAAGCAGAATGCTTTGCCAAACACTGCCGCAAGGCGCTGGAAGTGCTGCAACCAAGCGGTATTTTGTGGTACGGCAAGTGCCCGGCAGAATTTGACTGGAACGTGACCAAAATCAAGCCGTTTCAATACGAGAGGAGGCATTACCGGGAGTAAAAGAGGTTCGGGCAGCTCTGCGAGAGCGGGCGGATTTGAAGTGGTTATTCAAGGGAAAAAGCAAACTTATTTTAGAGCAGCTGGAGGAGAATACAGAAATTTACAAGACCCAAGTCGTGTTATTTCTTCTCAAATGGCGCAAAAACTTTTTAAGAACAATAAAGTGTCGCCTTTATCCAAATCAAAAATGGATGAAATAAAGAAAAGACGGCAAAAAGAAAGGGACGCAAAGCCAGACTATGAGCTGGGAATGGGGATTCCCGGTGGAAATAAAGAATACAGAAAGACAGCAAGAAATAGCAGGCTTGTAAGCAGGATGCAAAGCAGGAGAAGAAGATAAGCCAATAAAATGAAATTCAACTACGACATCAAATTCACCGACAACACCCCGCAGCTGCATGAAGCTCTGGACTCATGGGCAGAGCGGGTGCTGACCATCTGGGGCATGAAAGTGCAGGACTACGCCCAGCTGCTTGTGCCTACTGGCACGGCAGACAGCACGGGCATTGAGGGCTATGTGGGCGGTGCGCTCAAGCAGAGCCTGACCTTTGCCCTCGACCTCGCAAAAAAGACCGTGACTATCGGCAGCAACCTGTTTTACAGCGTGTATGTGGAGCTGGGCACGGGCATCTTTGCCGAGAAGGGCAACGGACGCAAAACGCCGTGGGTCTGGAAGGACTTCAACGGCAAGTGGCACTTTACCCGAGGCATGAAAGCCGCCAATGATGGCAAAGGATTCCTCCGCCCGGCGGTGGAGGAACACATTGACGAGCTGCGAGAGATCGCCGTGGAAGAAGCGGAGAAGGGAGAATAACATGACAGAAAAAGAGAGACTTGAAGATTTGCTCACAATGCATTGTTTTCTCAAAGAAAGAGGACTTGCTATTGCAGAACAGGCAGAAAAAGATATTGAGGAAACCAAAAAGAAGCTCTTAACAATCGAGAGCTGCGGAGAAAAAGAAGTGCTGAGGAAAAAGTTTTTAGAGGAAGGAAAAGAAGCCACTAAAAACTTGCAAGCCCTTTGCGATTTGGTTTATGGCGAGGGTAGAGCAAAGGTTGAGATAACGGTATCGGTTTACGCGGATAAGCCGATATTCAGCAAAGAAGAGGTAGCTGTTATCAAAGAATGCTTGGATTTTCGCAAAGGAGAATAAACATGAAAAAGTTTTTTGCAGCAATTACGCTTTTGGCAGTGTTGCTTCTATGCGGCTGCTCTGAGGCAGACAAGGCGAACGCCAACATCTCAAAGCAGGCCGACTATTTTGAGAGCGAACGCAAGATCACCGTCTACAACGCCCGCACGGACAAGGTCATCATGGAGGCCGAGGGCTATATGTCCATTTCCAACAACTCGAACAACGAGCTGGTCTGCACTGTAAAAATCGGCCCGGACACCTACCGCAAGAATTACATCTACCTGAACGACTACACCATGTATGTGGTGGAGGACATCACCGGCACCCATACCGACCCCTACCACTACAAGCTCTATTTCCACACCGACATCCTGCCCAGTGTGGAAACAAGGCCGTAAAATTTAATACTCAGCGGTTGGCGCACAGCGTCAGCCGCTTTTTTATGCCGTTTTAGCTCAGTCTGGCAGAGCACCGGACTTTTAATCCGGGGGCCGTGGGTTCAAGCCCCACAAGCGGCACCACACCGGCAGCACGTCCGGCAAATAAAACCTTATTGCCAAGCATGGCAGCCCGAGCAAGGGCAGAAAGGACTATCACATGGCACTCGAACGCAAGACTCTCCGGGCGATTCTGGAAGATGAAACGACCGACACCAGCGGCAAGCTCAAGAAAATTCTGGACGTGCTGCATGAGGAAACGGACACCTTGCAGAACCAGATCGATGAGAAGAACGCAGCCCTCGCCAAAGCCGAAAAGGACCGGGACGCAGCCAACGGCGGCAAGGAAGCCGCTGAAAAGGCGCTGACCGACTACAAGGCTCAGCAGACCCAGAAGGACACCCACGCAGCCAAGGAAGCCAAGTTCCGGGAGCTGCTGAAGGCCGCCGGGGTGCTGGACAAGTATGCAGACCGCGTTGTGCGGCTGTCTGGCGAGGATATCGACAAGCTGGAGCTGGACGATAAGGGCGAGGTCAAGGACGCCAAGAAGCACACCGACAGCCTGAAAGCTGATTGGAGCGACTTCGTAGGCACTACGACTACCACCGGCGCAAAGGTGGACACCCCGCCCACCAACACCGGCTCCAAAATGACCAAAGACCAAATTTTTGCAATCAAGGACGCTGGCGAACGCCAGGCCGCGATTGCTGCAAATGCCGGCCTGTTTACAGGCGGCGGAAAGGACTAACACATGGCAGCAAAGACCAATCTGATCACCACTACCGAGATCACCGTCAACCCTCGGGAAATCGACTTTGTGACACGCTTCCAGCGCAACTGGGAGCACCTGCGGGAGATCATGGGCATCATGCGTCCCATTCGGATGCAGCCCGGCACCGTGCTGAAGAGCAAGTACGCCCAGGGCACCCTGCAGAGCGGCACCGTGGCAGAGGGCGAGGAGATCCCCTACAGCCAGTACACCGTCAAGGAGAAGGACTACGGCAAGATCACAATCGAAAAGTACGCCAAGGCCGTCTCCCTGGAGGCAATCCAGAACTATGGCTATGATGTGGCCGTGCAGAAGACCGACGACGAGTTCCTGTTCGACCTGACCGCAAAGGTCACAGACAAGTTCTACAAGTACCTGAACACCGGCAGCCTGAAGGGCACCCCCAAGACCTTCCAGATGGCTCTGGCCATGGCAAAGGGCAGCGTGGAGAACAAGTTCAAGAATATGCACCGCACCGTCACCGGCGTTGTGGGCTTTGCCAACGTCCTGGACGTGGCGGAGTACCTGGGCACCGCCCCGATCACCATCCAGAACCAGTACGGCTTCCAGTACATCAAGGATTTCATGGGCTACAACACCATCTTCCTGCTGTCCGACGGCGAGATCGCAAAGGGCAAGGTCATTGCCACCCCCGTGGACAACATCGTGATGTACTACGTTGACCCCTCCGACAGCGACTACGCCAAGGCTGGGCTTGTGTATACCACCGCAGGCGAGGCCAGCAACCTGATCGGCTTCCACACCCAGGGCAACTACACCACCGCCGTCTCTGAGAGCTTCGCCATCACCGGCGTGACCCTGTTTGCTGAGTACCTGGACGGCATCTCTGTCCAGACCATTACCCCGGGTGAATCGGTCTAACCTGCAAGGGGGTGACTTTGCATGACCGTCCCAGAGCTGTGCGTTTACACGCACAATTTTTTTGACCGGGCAGATGATCCCGTTGCCGGGGAGTTTGCTTTTGAGCCGGATACCGTGCCCGCCGGGGTAGTGCCGGGGCAGTATTTCCTCGTGTGCGGATCCATCTTCAATGACGGCGTGCACAAGGCCGGGGACGGCGATCTGACCGCCGAGACCTTCACCGGGACGGTGCAGCCCATGCGCGTGCCGCCTGATTTTGTGGCGCTGGCTGAAAAAATCGACGCATACGACAAGGCACTGCCGTCCGGCGGCGTGTATGTGTCCCAGTCTTTTGCCGGGTGGTCCGGCACGATGGCTACAGGCGCGGACGGCCTGCCTGCAGACGGCAAGACCCGCTATAAATCCGAGATCAATCATTGGAGGAAGATGTGACATGGTCAACGCGTTCACTGCATCCACCGTGATGCAGAGCTTTACCCAAAAATACCGTTTTCAGACCCGCAGCTATGAGCCGGACGGCGTGGGCGGCTTTGTGTCCGGCTGGAAGGACGGCCCAGAGTTTGAGGCCGTGGAGCGTCACGATACCACCGTGGAAGCTCAGGTGGCAGAGCAGGCAGACACAGCATCCACCTACACGCTGCTTGTTGGCACCGGTGTTCCGCTGGCTTTCCCGGACTACATCAAGCGGGTGAGCGACGGGCAGACCTTCCAGATCACCAGCGCAGCAGACGAAACCAAGGCCCCGCCGGAATCCGGCATGGGGCTGCGAGCCGTCAAGTGCAAAAAGGCGGTGCTGCCTTGATGGGACCGTCTGAGAGCATCAACCGGGCGCTGAACGCTTTTTTCAACGGATTTGGCATCCCGGGCTATCTGGAAGATAACATCCCTCCTGCCGCTTCACTGCCCTATCTGACCTACAAGCCCACCATCCCCGGCGGGTGGAACGAAACGGCATCCTTCCACGCCCGGCTGTGGTACCCCAGCAAGGGCGGCAGAGCCCCCATCCTGCAAACCGAGGATACGATCAGCGCGGCCCTCGAGGACAGCATAACGCTTTCCTGCGAGGGCGGCGCTATTCTTTTGCAAAAAGGCACCCCATGGGCACAGCCCCTCGACAACCCGCCTGAAGGGTATCTGTGCGAATACCTTATTTTTGAACTTACACGGCTTATACCGTGAGTAAAGGAGCAATATGGCAAGAAAATTTTCCAAAATTTCGCAGGAAGCGTTCAAGTCCATGCAGTTCAATTCCGGAATCGTGGTCAACAAGTTTGACGTGACCGGAACGACCGAAGTGCAGGATGCAGACATCATCACCGCCACCACCGGCGGCATCACCGCGACCTGCAAGGCAAACTTCACCGATCTGGGCGCGGACGTGGACAACGCCCAGAAGAACACCGCAGAGCTGATGCAGATCGAGGACTACGACTGCACGCTGGCCTTTACCGCCCTGAACGCAACCACTGACGTTATCAAGCTGGCCCTTGGTGCAGCCGATGTGGCAGAAAAGAAGGTCACGCCCCGCATGACGCTGGATCCCACTGAAAGCACCGGTGACTTCAAGGACATCTGGTGGGTCGGCGATACCATCGACGGTGGCTTTGTGGCTGTCCGTCTGATGAACGCACTCTCCACCGGCGGTTTGACCCTGAAGACGACCGACAAGGGCAAGGGCAACATCTCCGTCACCCTGACCGGCTGCCCCCGTCTGGGCAGTGACGTGGTGCCTATGGAGTGGTACTACAGCCCCAAGGCCGCAGCATAAGGAGGACACCGCATGAAATTTTTGACAGAGCTGCCCGATGAAGATTTTCTGCGCCACTGCTGGCAGATCGCCGATGTGGCAGAGGAAGTCTTGGAAAAATCCAAGATCATGGATCTGCTCAAGGTTCTGCCGGTCCTGACCGGAAAGGAAACACCGGAGGAGCTGGAACAGAAGAAGAAGGAGCAGGCAAAAAAGAACATTCAGGCTATGGCAAAAAGCTTGCTGTTCGACAATGCCGCTGCCACCGCAAAGCTGCTTCCGCTGCTCTATGAGCCGGACGTGGATGAAAACGGGGTGGTTGAAAAAATCGGCCCGTTCAAGAAGATGCGCGCGGTGAAAGAACTGCTGAACAACGATGATGTGATGGATTTTTTGCTCTGGTGTCTGCCGTTGGTGCTGGCGGGTACAGACGCCTGATTTCTTCCATCAGCCCGGACGCACTGCGGCTGTTTGGCAGGCCGTACATTTTGCAGCATTGCCTGAACACTTTGCGGCAAGAGCGCATCACGCTCAGCTATCAGGCGTACATGACGGACGCTCTGGCGCACCTTATAGGCGCGGAAGAGCGGTGGTACGACATGGTGGCCGGGCTTGTGGAAAACCGCCCACAGCCGCCGCAGCCGTCCGCTGATGAAGTGATAGCACGCATTAAAAATGGCTTGAACGGGGGTGATGGAACCTGAAACTTTTTAAATTGAGCGCCACCCTCGGGCTGGACGACAGCGCCTACCGGCAGGGCATCCAGAATGTGCAATCCGAGACGAAAAAAACCGTTTCTTCGCTGTCAGGAGAGTACAGCAAGGCCGCAAAGGCCGTAGTAGAGCTGACCAGACGTTACAACGAATCGGTGGGCAGGACCGGCAAAGCGTCCTCTGAGACCAAAAATCTCAAGACCATGTTGGCACAGGCAGAAGCACAGCTCAGGGCAACCACGACCGCGCTGAAAGCTGCAAACAACGGCATGGACGGCTTTGCCAGCTCCACGGATAAGGCATCCGGCAAATCTCTGGCCGGTGCCATTGCGCAGGGCACGGTCATGGCGAGCGTTTTCTCGAAGCTCGGCTCCGCTGCACTCAGTGCCGCAGAGGGGTTCATCTCTTCCGGCATCGAGTACAACGCCCAGATCGAGAAATACACCACCGGCTTTACCAATATGTTGGGCAGCGCGGAAGCGGCGCAGCAGGTCATGAGCCAGATCCAGGAAGACGCTGCAAAAACCCCTTTTGATGTGGCGAGCCTGACACAGGCCAACCAGTACCTGATCTCTGCGGGCGAGAACGCTTCCTATGCACGCAATACCATCATGGCGCTGGGCGACGCGGTCTCTGCGACCGGCGGCGGCAACGACGAGCTGAACCGCATGTCCCAAAACCTGCAGCAGATCGCCAACACCGGAAAGGCTACAGCGGCCGATATCAAGCAGTTTGCTTATGCCGGCATCGACGTGTATGGCATTCTGGCCGACTACACAGGCAAGTCCACCGCCGAAGTGCAGAAGATGACCATCAGTTATGATCTGCTGACGCAGGCTTTGCAGGCCGCTTCCGAAGAGGGCGGGCGTTACTACAACAGTATGGACACCCAGAGCCAGACCATGAATGGCCGGGTATCCACCCTGAAGGACAACGTGAGCCAGCTGGCCGGATTGCTGACCGGCGATTTATCCAGCGGCATCGGCGTTGTAATCGGCAATCTGAATGATCTGATCGTAAAGGCGCAGGAAGCCTACAAAACTGACGGCTGGATTGGTCTCGCAGGCGCGATCACCGGCCTGACGGAGCCTATCAACACGGCAAAAAATGCTCTCAAGGACTTCGCAAGCAAAGCAACCACGTGGCTGGATCAGCTGAGCTATAAACTCAACCGTTTTCTCGGAAAAGCCGCCACGGCAGACTTCGATACCTACGAAGAGTACGCGGATGCAAATAACCGGAAGAGCAACAAAAACCGTTTACGGCAAAATGCTCTGAATGGCATTGGCATCAGCAACAAGAGCTGGTCGGAGCGTCAGGCAGAGCTGGCGGCGGCCAATGGCAGCGGCGGCAGCTCCATTACAACCAGCCCGTCTGGTTCTTCAACTAGGAGAAGATCCGGCTCCTCCGGCTCCAAGTCCACCACCGAAACTGTCATTTCGTCCATCTCCAGCACGGCTACGCCCACCGCACAAAATGCGCTGGGCACTGTGACCACCAGCATCCAGACCCTTACTGAAAAGGTCAAGGACAGCGCGGGCAAAATTAAAGACCGCATCACCGAGACCACCACCACGACTGGCAAGGAGATGGTGAACGGTGTCGCCACGACCTTTAAACAGGTCGAGACCAAAGTCAACGGCACGGTCACAAAGGTCACAAAGACCTATGACGACATGTCGAAAACGCTGTTGGGCACCTTTACCAACATTTCTGAAACCACCGTTGACGGCATCACCACAAAGGTGCAACAGGCGGTGGAAAAGTACGCGGACGGCAGCGAGCATATCAAGAAGACCGTCACAGAGACCGGACAGCGCATCGGCGAGAACGGCGCGGAGACTTACGAGAAGATCATCACCTACATCGACGGAATTCAAGATAAGGTGACGGAAACCTCCAACGAGATCGACAAGAGCGTAAAGGGTACCCAGAGCCGCATTGACCAGCAGCTGAGCGAGGCTTCTGGCCAGCTGGATAAGGGCATTTTCGGGCTGGTAAAAAGCGCCTTTAGTGATGCCAAAAACGGCGACTGGGCAGGTCTTGGGCTGGATTTTGTCAATCTGATCTGGGGCGAAGTATCGCAGAAGCAGCGTGACGTGATCTCTGATTGGCTCAATAAGGCACTGACCGCGGTCAATGAGGGCTACTTCAGCGGCGGCATCGGTAAGGCATTTGATATCTTCCAGAAGCTTTTTTCTGACGGCGGGGTAAAATCCGATATCGACGGTGTGACCAACTCGGTCAAGGCTTTTGGCGAGATCATCGACGGTCTTGCAAAGTCCGGCGGCGTGGGCGGAGCACTAGGCAACATCGTCCAGAGCTTTTCCGGCATGGCAGGCGGCATCACGTCTGCGCTTGGCACTATTGTGTCTTTCGTTGCAGCAAATCCTATTCTTGCCCTGATCCTGGGCGTGGGCGCAGTCGCTGGCGGCATTGGCCTTGCCATGTGGATGGACAAGAAGAATAATCAGAAGCCTGTCAGCCACTACCAGAGTCCCTTTGACAAAACCGGCGTGTATGACAGTCTGGGCACCTTCTCCACCCGTGCGGCCCTGCAGTACCGCGTTACCGGCCAGCAGTCCATTGTTGACCGGCAGACCAGCATTCTGGAACGCATCGAGGGGATGCTGGACGAGCATCTGCCCGACATCGGCAAGGGTCAGGTGGTCATGGATTCCGGTGAACTGGTGGGCGTGCTGTCGACCCGCATGGCGACCAACGTAGATGCACGCATCGGCGTGACAGTGGAACGGAAAGCGAGGGGTGTGTAATGGCAAAGCTTCTGGGGGCAAAAATCGGCAATTTTCACACCCTGACAGATTGGGGGCTGTACCTCAAGGTAGGCAGCCCTGAAATCGGCGCGGCAGAACCGGAAGAATACCTTGTGCAGGTCACCGGATCTGATTCACTGCTGAACCTGACCACATGGGACGATGGCAAGGTGCACTATAAAAAGCGCACCATCACCATGGAACTGCTGTGCAACGCGCCAAAAAGCAAGTGGCCTTACATCGAAAGCACCATTGCCAATGCCATTCATGGCAAGTGGCTACAGTGCCGCTTTGATGAAGACCCGGCGTGGTACTGGGAAGGGCTTTGGAAAGTCACACCCTCCCGCGACCGGCTTTCCAGCACCTTTACCATCACCGGCACCTGCAACCCCTTCAAGCGCAGCGTCTACGACGGCACCAACGACTGGCTGTGGGATGACTTCAACTTTGAAACGGACATCGTGCGCAACTACACGAATATCCCACTCAAGGCGGGCGAGGACAAAGAGGTGTCCATCACCGGTGCACCGCGTGCGGCCGGCATCTACTTCCAGCGCAGCGAGACCGCCGCAAACATCGCGGTGTCTCTCAATGGCTTTGAGGTGGGCATTCTGGCCAAGTCCACCGACTGGCAGTATATCGAGGGGCTTACTATGCCGGACGGTGTGGTGGGCACCCTTGTTTTCGCTGCATCGGCAGACTGCAGCATTAGTATTAAATATCTGGGGGCAAGCCTATGAGCTATAAAGTTTATGCTGGTGTGCAGACGGATGTAGACACATGGAAAACTAGGGTCTGTATCCACGATATCAGCGATATTACCGACACGAAAAAGCTCATCAGCCCCACGCTGACCCGCGAAGTGGGTAAAGCTGGCTCTTTCGAGTTTACCATGCCGCTGGGCAATGTGGCACACTCTGCGCTGCAAAAGCTGCGCACTACGGTAGAGGTGGAACAGGACGGCGTTTCCATCTGGCAAGGCCGTCCTATGAGCCATGAGCAGGATTTTTTGATGCGTCAGAAAATCTACTGCGAAGGGGAGCTTGCGTATCTGAATGACAGCGGCATTGCGCCATACGCTGCAAAAAATGTGAGCTTTTCGCAATTTTTGGAATGGATCTGCGATAACCACAACGGAATGGTAGATGCATACAAAGCTTTTACTCCCGGCAATGTGCAAATGGACATTCCCATGATCGTGCCCTATATCGATGGCATCAAAGTCGTGCAGGTGGGTTACAGCTACGATTCTAATGATGGAGATTACATTTACCATTGGGGAATTGTAGATCCCGTGGATGGAAAGACGAATATTTTCTATGAGGAAACAGAGATCAACAAAGCTTCCTGCCTGAGCTGGGAAATCGATGAAGAGCACATTGCGGAAGGTCGCATTATTTCACGGATTGGAAGCAACAATTTCCGCGTGCGTCTGCTTGCAGCCTATGTAAAGGGCAAAACGTACGCTGCAAAGGTCGAAGTGAAAAAAGCCGAAATCGTCTGCGGTACTTGCAACAAGAATTTTGGCACGTACTCCATTTATAACATTGAGCAGGCATCTGAATCCAAGACTTTTAAAATCACCGAGCAAAACGGGAAATATAGTCTTGCTATCAACGGCAAGACGGATCCCCGCTTTTTGTTTGATGTCAAGGAACCTACATACAGCTTTGGCGATGGAAAAAACTACGGCATTACATGGGACATCTTGCAGAGTGAGCTGGTTGAAAAGTACGGCGGATATCTGGTGCTGCGCCATGCAGAGGATCCTAACGGAAAACCGCGCCGGTATCTGGACTATCTGCAGGCGATCACCGATAAAAACACCCAGACGGTGGCTTTTGGAACAAACTTGCTGGATTTGACCAGCAACGTCAAAGCAGAGGATATCTACACGCGGGTGATCGCGGTAGGTGCCAAAAAGATAACATGGCTTGTTTTTTCGTGGGGCGAGACCATCACAGAAACCGCAAACGATCTGGCTGCGCAAAAGCTTTTTGGCATCATCACAAAAGTGATCTTTATTGAAGGCATCGAAAGCACGCCGCAGTCTTTGCTGGATGCGGCAGAGGAAGAACTTGCCAAAAATCTGCGCTATCTGAACGGCATGACGGTCAAAGCAGTCGATCTGAAAGACGCTGATATTGATGTCAGCCGTATTGCAATTGGAAAGCAAACACACATTTTCTCTGCACCGCATGGTGTAGATACCTGGTTGCTGTGTTCCAAGCTTGTTGAGCCGTTGGATTCGCCGGATAAAAAGGAGTTTACATTTGGCACTGAGTTTTCCAGCATCAGCGACCTGCAGGCTTTGAGTGCACGCAAAGCGTCCGATGCTTACGATTTGAGTCGATCGCTCAAAGGGTACATGTCAGGTTAATGAGACAGGAGGTGTTTTATGGATAAAACTTTTGACGAAGCCATTGCGGGAATTCGTAAGGCTGAGCGCGGCGTGGAAGTCCGTGAGGACATCGCACAGGGCATGGAGTACGTCAAGCAGTACGCCGAGGAAGTGACAGACCAGCAGCAGGCCGCTTTGCAGGCCGCTCAGACCGCCACCGGAGCAGCCAGCACCGCGACGAAAAAGGCCGCAGCAGCTGCAGAGAGCGAAAGCGCCGCCCGGACCTCCGCCGCCGAAGCAGCCCAAAGCGAACGGTCAGCGTCCGCAGACGCAAAGAGCGCGGGAAGCTCTGCCGCTTCTGCCGAAGAAAGTGCGAACAGGGCTGCGGCCATCGTGAGCACCGACAAGACGCTAAGCGTCGAGGGTGCTCCGGCTGACGCAAAAGCTGTTGGCAATGCGCTGAAAGGCATCAAGCTCCCTATTGCCACCGCCACCACGCTGGGCGGCGTGAAGGTGGGCAGCGGTCTGACGGTCGATGCGGACGGAACGCTTTCTGCGGACAGCGCTTTGGCTGCCTACCCCGTTGGCAGTATTTTTCAAACAGTCAGCACTACCAGCCCTGCCGCCCTGTTTGGCGGCACATGGGAGCAGATCGCATCGGACCGCG
>OLPT01000613.1_pt1 | contig 25546 bp, 23 predicted proteins | sample 1673051 | NCBI WGS metagenome assembly OLPT01 (sample SAMEA3136750, study PRJEB25190) | human gut metagenome | biome: human gut; feature: human-associated habitat; material: faeces | place: Austria | collected 2013
GCCAGTGCCTGCCCGCACCAGAACATCTGGACGGCCAGCCCCAGCCACGGGCTGATGCGGGCAGCCCCCAGGCAGACAAGGCTCGTCAGCAGAAAGGTGCCCACCGGCAGGCAGAAGGCCACAATGGCCCCGCCCAGCAGTTCCCCCTGAGGCGTTTTGGGCAGACGGGCCCGCAGGCGCTTTTCCAGCGCCGAGATGGCCTTGCCCATGTACACCACCGGGTGGGGCAGCCAGGCCGGGTCGCCGAAGAGGCAGTCCAGCACAAAACCGCCGAGTACTGCGTATTCGATCATCGGGCATCCTCCTTTGTGTACTGCACAGTCTTCAGCAGGTGCAGCACCCGCTGCTCCGCCCAATCTCCTGCATCCAGAACGTAGCCGCCCGCGTTGGGGGCGCACCAATGGTAATAATCCGCATGGGGCAGGGCGTAGCGCTCCATGGCAGCCATCTGGGTGCCGCCGTGGGCCAGAATGACCAGTGTCTCTTCCCCATCGGCAAGGGCCCTGTCCACCAGTGCGGCAAAGGCCCTGCACACCCGCTCCGAAAAGACAGCCTTGGTCTCGCCGTCCGGGCAGGGGCTTTCGCAGTTGGCGTTCACCCAGGCCAGATAGTCCGGGTCGTGCTCCATCTCAATGAAATTGCGGCCCTCAAAGCTGCCGAAGCACATCTCCTGCAGGTCTTTCACCTCCACGAACCTTGCACCCGGGAAGAGCACCTCCGCGGTCTGCCGGGTGCGGCAGAGCGGGGTGATATAGACCGTTTCCGGCCGGAGATCCGCCTGCCGCAGCTGGGCGCGGCCCGCGGGGCTCAGGGGGATATCCCGCTGGCCCTGATAACGCTTTTCGGCGTTGTAGGCCGTCAGGCCATGGCGCAGAAGATAGATCAGCATGGGGGCAGTTCTCCTTTCAATACTGTGGGGATGCCGCAGAACATCTGCACCACGCACCCGGCCCGGGCCGCCAGCAGGCAGGCCAGCCGCCCGGCGGCTTCCCGGGCGGCACGCTCCCCTGCGTCCATGGGCACCACGCCGCCGCCCACCTCGGTGGCTATCACGATATCATAAGCGGAGAGCTCCTCCGCAAGCTTTTCCAGATCCTCGGCCTCTGCGGCCAGGGCCTGCACCTCCGCAATGCGGGTGCCGGGCAGGCGCTGCGCAAAGGTGCGCTTGCCGCTGTACAGCGGCCCGGTGATAAAGATCATAACAGTCCTCCCCACTGGCAGGCACACAGCGCCGCCAGCATCCACAGCTCGGCTTTCTGCAAAAACCACCCGGCCAGATCGCCGGTGATGCCGCCAAACTGCTTGTTTGAAACAACATGGTAGCGTGCAAACACCAGCAACGCCGCCAGCACCAGCGCCCAGCCGCCCAGTGCCAGCAGGGCGGCGCTGAGCAGAGCGGCCAGCACCATCAGCACCCGGCGGACAGTAGTTCGATCCGCCGCCGTGGCAAAGGTGTGGGCAAGGCCGGTGTTCTTTGCCATCGGGAACGATGCCACGGCCAGGCCCGAAAGGGCCCGTTCCAGCACAAGGGCCAGTGTCCAGCACAGGCCCACCCGGGGCGTAAAGTCCACGCAGGCGCAAAGGGCAAGGTAGGCCGCAAAATAACTGCACAGCCGGATCACCGCAAAGGCACCGCAGTGGGGGTCTTTGAGGATCTCCAGCTTCTTTTCCCGGTCGCCATAGCTGGAAAGTGCATCGCAGGTGTCGGCATAGCCATCCAGGTGGATGCCGCCCGTGACCCAGACCGGGATCAGGCAGAACCCCGCCGCTTTTGCGGGCATCGGCAGGGGCAGAGCGCCGCACAGGCACCACAGCCCGCCAATGACCACCCCGATGAGCGGGAAGGCACACATAGCATACCGCATGTTTTTCTGGTTCCACGCGAACTGCGGCACCGGCAGGGCCGAAAACATGGCAAAGGCCACTGCAATGGTCTGCAATCCAATCATTTTTCCACTCCTTTATAATAGACCGGGATGCCGCACACCACCCGCACCACATGGTCAGCCCGGGAGGCAAGGGCATTGTTCACCTGCGCCAACGCTTTCAGGTAGCGCCCGGTGTCGCCTGCGTAGTCGGCACCGCCGCTGAACACCTCGTTGGAGACCACGATGAGGTGCGCGCATTGTCCGGCCAATTGGTCCAGTCCTTCCAAAATGGCCGAAGCGGCATTTTCTCCCGCCCCGGCGGGGTCGTAGAGCTCGTTGGCGGTCAGGTTGCCCAGATCCTCCAACAGCGCAGTTCCCCGGGCAGGCAGATGGATGTTCTCCAGATGCAGGGGACACTCCACGGTCTCAAACTGCTTTGCTGCCCGCATCTTCCGGTGCTTTTCCACCCGGGCGGCACACTCGGCATCCCACACCTGCATGGTGGCGATGTAATAGCGCGGAAGCGCGGTTTTCAGCACCAGGCTCTCGGCATACCCACTTTTGCCGCTGGCGGCACCGCCCAATACCAGCGTCAGCATTGGGGGGTGTACGGCGTGATGCCGCCCTCCGTGAAGGAATAGCAATCGCAGTAAACGGCCAGTGCCATATCCCACAGCGGGATGCTTGCCACCGCTCCGGTGCCCTCGCCGAGATGGAGCCCGGCGGTGAGCAGGGGCGCTTTACCCAGCGCTTCCAGCACCAGCCTTGCTGCCGGTTCGGTGGAGCAGTGGCTGGCAAACACGGCCTTTTCCGCGGCGGGGCAGAGCCGCACCGCGCACAGCGCCGCCACCCCGCTGATGAAGCCATCCATCAGCACGGGCAGGCCTTCCAGCGCGCCGCCCAGAAAGACACCGCACAGCCCGGCGATGTCGAACCCGCCCAGCTTGGAAAGCACATCCAGAGGGTCAGCGGCATCGGGCTGATTCCGCGCAATGCCCTGCCGGATGGCATCCAGCTTGCGGGCAAGCCCCGCGTCGGAAAGGCCCGCGCCCCGGCCTGTCATCCGCTCCACGGGCTGATCCAGCAGAACCGCAGCCACGGCGCTGGAGGTGGTGGTGTTGCCAATGCCCATCTCCCCCGTGGCCAGCAGCTGCACCCCCGCCGCCTTCTGCGCCCGGACAAGCCCCATGCCCGCCGCAATGGCATCCACCGCCTGCTGGCGGGTCATGGCAGGGCCGGTGGTGAAATCGGCCGTCCCGGCGGCAATGCGGCAGTTCTGCACTCCGGGCACCGGCTCCCCGGCCATGCCAAGGTCCACAGGCACCACTTCACAGCGAGCCGCTTTTGCCATCTGGCAGACACTGGTGCGCCGGGCGGCAAGGTTCTCGGCCACGGCCCGGGTCACGCTCTGGTCTGTCTGGCTCACGCCCTGCGCCACCACGCCGTTGTCGGCGCAGAGCACCAGCACGGCCCGGCGGGAAAACGCCAGCTCTGCCGTACCGGTCAGGGCGGCGGCATCCTCCAGCATGGTCTCCAGCCTGCCCAGCCCGCCCAGCGGCTTGGCCAGGCTGGTCCAGTGAGCGTGGGCGGCGGTGCGGGCGGTCTCGTCCGGCCGGGTGATCTTGGAAAGAAGCTGTTTCAGTTCAAGCTCTGTCATTGGTCCTGTTCCTCTTGATGATAGTGTGCGGCGGCATCCACGAACCGCCGGGGCAGGGCCGTGCCCGCCCAATACAAATGCGGGAAGCCCGCATAGAAATGCTCGTTTGCAAAGCCGCAGTCCCATTGTTTCCCGTTGGGCTTTGCGGCGGTAAAGCCGGTGCCGTTGTCTGTGGAATCCCAGTGGTGGAACTCGTGCACCGGCAGACGCTCCCCGGCGCGGAACAGCATACTGTCGGCGTGGGCGGTCAATGCCGCGTATCCAAACCGCACCAGCCTCCCCACCCGGAAGCCCTGCCCCGGCAGGACACCTGCCATGGGCCAGCGTTCCCCGCTGGCATCCTCCAGGCTCTGGCCCAGATAGAGAAAGCCCCCGCACTCGGCCACCGTGGGCAGACCGCGCTCCACAGCCCGGCGCACAGAGGCCAGCATGGAGCGGTTCGCGCTCAACTGCCCGGCATACAGCTCCGGGTAGCCGCCGGGCAGATAGAGCCCGCCGATCTGCTCCGGCAGGGCGGGGTCCTGCAGAGGGCTGAACCAGCAGAGCTCCGCCCCCGCCCGCTCCAGTGCTTCCAGCGTTTCGGCGTAGGTGAAGCAAAACGCCGCATCCCTTGCAACGGCAATGGGAACGCGGGGGCGCTGTTCCTCTGCCCCCTGGGGCGGCAGCTCTCCCGCAGGGGGGAGCCGATCGGTGTGCACCAAAGGCGCTGCGCACTCGGTCAGGGCAAAAAGCTTCTCCCAATCCATCACCAGCGCATCGGCCATTCGGTTGATCTTCTGCTGTAAGTCCGCGATCTCCCCGGCAGTTTTCAGCCCTAAGTGGCGGCTCTCAAGGGCGGCATCCGGCAGGTGGGGCAGATAGCCCAGCACCGGCAGGCCGGTCTCCCGTTCCAGCATGGGAGCCAGCAGAGCATACAGATGGGGGGCGCAGTCATTGAGCAGGATGCCCGCCAGATGGCTGGGGGTGCGGAACTGCTTCAGCCCGTTGATCTGGGCCGCCAGTGTCAGGCTGGCCCCTCTGGGCTGAACCACCAGCAGCACCGGCAGGCCCAGCGTATCGGCCAGATGCCAGGCACTGGCGGTATCACTCACGCCGCCCAGTCCATCGTAAAAGCCCATGGCACCCTCGCACACAGCCGCCCCATGCCCGGCGGCGGCCTGCGCATAGAGCGCGCGCACCGTCTCCGGCGCAGAGAAAAACAGGTCGAGGTTATGGCTCTCCACCCCCAGCACGGCCCGGTGAAACATGGGGTCGATATAGTCCGGCCCGCTCTTGAAGGAGCAGGGGTCCTGCCCCCGCCGCTTGAGCGCCGCCAGCAGAGCGCAGGTCAGTGTGGTTTTGCCGCTGCCGGAACAGGGCGCGGCCACAAGAAATTGGATCATTTGCGTTCTCCTGTGATAAGGAAGATGGGGTTATTGGCCATCAGCAGGTGGAGCCTGCCCGCAGGCCGGGTGCGGCTGACCGCGATCTGCGTTACCTCCGCAGCAAGGCCGTGGGCAGTCAGTGCGGCCACGGCGGCGCTCAGCGTTTCCAGCGCAATGGCAGAGATGCAGATGCGGGCGTTCGGATTCCGGGCAAGCACCGTGTCCACCACAGCCTCCATGCCCCCCTTGGTCCCGCCGATGAACACGGCATCCGGGGCGGGCAGGTCAGCCAGCGCAGCGGGGGCGCGGCCCTCCACCAGTGTCAGATTGCAGGCGTGGAACGTTTCCCGGTTCTGCCGGATGAGCCCGCAGGCCTCCGGGTCACACTCCACGGCATACACATGCCCCCGGGGTGCAGCCAGTGCCAGTTCTACGCTCACGCTGCCGGTGCCCGCCCCCACATCCCACAGGGTATCGCCGGGCTGCACGGCCAGCTTGGCCAGCGCCGCCGCCCGCACCTCCTGCTTGGTCATGGGCACCTCTCCCCTGTGGAAGGCTTCATCCGGGAAGCCGGGCACCCGCCGGGGCGGCTGAGGAAGATGCTCCACAAGCAGAACGCTCAGGCTTGCAAACTGCTTTTGCGCAAACTCCTGCGCCGTGCCGAACAGGATCTTTTCCTCTGCCCGGCCCAGCTCTTCGCCCACCAGCACATGGGCATCGCCCAGCCCGGCAGCAGCCAGCCGGCCGCAGAGGGAGGCAGGCGTTTCTGCCCCGCCGGTCAGGAAAAACACAGGCTTTCCCCCGGCCGTCAGGCACTCGGCCACCGGGTCGCAGGCACAGCCGTGGGCCGAGACCAGCTTCCACTCCTGCCAGGAGCGGCCCACTGCAGCGGCCAGCAGCTGAACGCTGGAAAGCCCCGGCAGCACCCGGCAGGAGATACCAAAGGCCCGCAGCATCGGCAGCAGCTGGGCCGCACCGGAGTAAAACCCGGTGTCGCCGCTGTACACAAGGGCAGCATCCACCTCCGGGTCAGCCGCCAGCGCGGCAAGGACATCCTCAGGCTGATACAGGGCCTTCCGGTGTTCCGTGCAGCCCTGCGGCAGCTGTTCCAGCAGGCGCTTTGCCCCCAGGATCAGTCCGGCGTTCTGCAGGGCGGCAAGGCCCTGCGCGGTCAGGCTTTCCGGCGTGCCCGACCCCATCCCGATGAGTGTGATCATTGCAGCATCTCCTTACAATGTGTCAGGATCTGTTCCGCCGTTTCGCCCTGCTCGGCCGGGCGGCGGATGACGATGAGCTGTGCCCCGGTGTCCTGCGCTGCCCGGGCTTTTTCTTCAAAGCCGCCCGCCGCGCCGCCATCTTTGGTAACGAGGAAGCGGATGGCAAACTGCTCCATCAGTGCCCGGTTCAGCGCATAGGAGAACGGCCCCTGCATGGCGATGATGTTCTTATGGGGGATATCTGCCCCCTCGCAGGCGGCAATGCCCTCCCGGGTGGGCAGGACACGGGGAAAAAGCCGTGCCGGTTCCAGCACAGCAAAGGCAGAAAGTTCCTTGGCCCCGGTGGCAAGCAGGACATTCCCCTGCGTCCGGGCCAGAAATCCCGCCGCGTGGGCCGCAGAGGCAAACACCATGCTCCCGGCAGGCAGTGGGCTTTCGGGCCGGAGCAGGCGGCGGTACTCCGTGCCCGCTGTTTTACAGGCTGCCCGGATGTTCCGGGTGGCCTCCACCGCATACGGATGGGTCGCGTCCACGCAGAGGTCAGCCCCCTGCAGCAGGGCGGTCATCTCCTCTGGGGTCAGCCGCCCGCAGTGGACGGTGATGCCGGACCTTTCGCCCTGTTCCTCGGCCCCCAGCGGGGTGGCCACGCTGACCAGTACCTCGGCCCCCAGTGCGGCCAGCTGCTTTGAAAACACACGGCCCTCGGTGGTGCCGCTGAATACCACGGCCCTCATGCGCGGTACCCCCGCGGCGTGACCATCCGCCCGCTCAGCTGGCGGGTCTGGGCGTTGCCGACAAACACGGTGGTGAACATATCCACCGGGGTGGTTTCCAGCGCAGCCAGCGTCAGAACGCGGCTTTCCTGCCCCTCCCGGCCAATGTTCCGCACAATGCCGCAGACCGTTCCGGGTGCTTTGCCGTTTGCCAGCAGGATGCGCACCGCCCTCGCCAGATAGTCCGGCCGCCCCTTGGAGGAGGGGTTGTACAGCGCGATGCAGAAATCCCCCATGGCTGCTGCCGCCAGCCGCCGCTCAATGACCTCCCACGGCGTAAGCCGGTCAGAGAGGGAGAGCACGCAGAAATCGTGGGCCAGCGGGGCACCCAGCACCGCACCGCCGCTCAGGGCGGCGGTCAGGCCGGGCACCACCTCCACCGTCACGTCCGGGAAGTGCTCGGCCAGCTCCAGCAGAGGGCTTGCCATGCCGTAGACCCCGGCATCTCCCGAGCAGACCAGCGCCACCGCCCTGCCGCTCCGGGCCGTTTCCAGCGCCCAGCGGCAGCGGTCGATCTCCTTGGTCATGCCGGTGGAATAATAGAGCTTGTCCGGGAAGTAGGGGCGCACCAGATCCAGATAGACCGTATAGCCGCACAGCACCTCGGCTTGCGTTAAGGCGCTCTGCGCCTGTGCGGTCAGAAACCGGGGATCCCCGGGCCCAAGCCCGACAACAAAAACAACATTAGGCATCCTGCCACCTCCAATCCGGGGCAAAAGGACGAAGCGCCAGCGCAAAGGTCACGCCGTTGCCCGCCTGTTTGGGAAGAATGATCGTGCCGCCTGCCGCCAGCACCGCCGCCCGCTCGCAGACATTGTCCACACCGGTCACGCTCCGGACAAAGGCCGAAGGTGTGAACTGCCCGGGGGCGTTCTGCAGCTGTGCGGCAGAATAGAACTGCACCGGCCAGCCGTGGGCTCTGCAAAATTCCAGCAGGCCCGGCTCATGGGCTTTCAGGTCGATGCTGGCCGCTGCCGTGATGCACGCCGCTGCAAGGCCGTGGGCCGCACAGAACTGTGCAAAGGCCGCTTCCAGCTGTGCGGCGCTGGTCCCCCGCCTGCACCCGATGCCCAGCACGCCGATCTTCGGGATCAGGTGCAGCGCATCGCCCGCCGGGAAAAGGGTCAAGGCAAAGTCGGCGCGCTCTGCCTCCCCCGCCGGGACCACCCCGGCAGGGGCCTGCCCGGCAATGGGGAATTCCGAGCGGTACCGCACCGGCCCGCCTGCCAGCAGCCTGCTGCTGACGCGCTTGATGCGCCCCGGCTCCAGCACAGCGCAGTTCTGGTGCCTGGCCCACGCATCCACGGCAAACACACCGTTGGCATCGGTGGCCGTGGTAATGACCGGCACCGCACCGCAGACCGCCGCCAGCGCCCGAGCCAGATCGTTGGCCCCGCCCAGATGGCCCGAAAGGATCGGCACCGCAAAATGACCACACTCGTCCAGCACCACCACGGCAGGGTCCACCGCCTTGTTCCGGCAGTGGGGCGCAATGGCCCGCACCGCAATGCCCACAGCCCCCACAAAGATCAGGGCATCCGCATGGGCGAACTGCTCCGCAGCCCAATCGGCAAGGCTAGGCCCACCATGGCCGCAGCGGGCCACAGTGCCGGGCAGGGCACCGGCCAGCTTTTGGGCCAGCGCCAGCCCTTTTTCCGTAAAGGCGAGATAGGCGCGGGTCACTGGTCTGCCCCCTTGCGGAACTCCGTCGTAAAGGTTGGGTCGTAGAGCTTGCTCCGCTCATACCGGGTGCCCAGAAACTCCCCCACCACGATGAGCGCTGTCTTGGTGATGCCGTTGGCGCGGGTGCTCCCGGCCAGCGTGCCCACGGTGCAGCGCACCACCTTCTGCTCCGGCCAGCTGGCCTTATAGACCACGGCGGCAGGAGTCTCCGGCGTGTAGGCTCCGCCTGCCAGCAGGGCCTGCTGCACCTTGTCGATGAGGCCGATGGAGAGGAAGACCACCATGGTCGCCCCATGGGCGGCAAGGCTGGCCAGCTTCTCCTTTTCCGGCACCGGGGTGCGCCCTTCCATCCGGGTGATGATCACGGTCTGGCTGATGGTGGGCAGGGTGTACTCGGCGTTCAGCGCCGCCGCCGCCCCGCAAAAGCTGGACACGCCGGGGGTATCATCGTAGGGGATGCCATCCGCATCCAGTGCGTCCATCTGCTCCCGGATGGCCCCATACAGGCAGGGGTCGCCGGTGTGGAGCCGCACGGTGGTCCCGCCTGCGGCTTCCACCCGGCGCATCACGTCCAGCACCTGTTCCAGTGTCATCTCGGCGCTGTTGTAAACGGCACTCTCCGGCTTCGCCAGCCCCAGCAGGGCCGGGTTGACCAGACTGCCCGCATAAATGATGCAGTCGGCTTCCTGCAGCAGGGCCGCGCCCCGCCGGGTGATAAGGTCAGGTGCGCCGGGGCCTGCGCCCACAAAATGTACCATCTCAATGCTCCTTCCATTCGTTCAGCAGTTGTGCGGCAGTGTCGGTGGCTCCCAGTGGGCCGTGCTGGTTGGAAAACAGCACCGCCCCCACCCGGAACGCCCCGCAGGCCCGCCGGTCAAGGTGGAGCTGGACCGCCCGCAGCAGGCTTTCCAGCACCGGAGCCCGCAGGCCGGCGCTGTCCAGGAGTTCCAGACAGGCATCGGTGGTGGCAGCGTTCATCAGGGCGGCGCAGACTTCCCGGGAAGCGCCACAGAGCGCCGCATGGGTGCAGAACAGCTCGGTGCGGCAGTCAGCAGTGTGGGAATGGGTGTTCATAATGCCGCCCGCCACCTTGACCAGCTTGCCCACATGGCCCACCAGAAGCACCTCTTCAAAGTGGGCCGCAACAGCCATATCCAGCGTGTCTCCAATAAAGTTCGAGGTTTTCACCACCGGAACAGCGTGAAACTCCGGGTATCTTTCGTGCAGATAGTCCAGCCCGTAATTGCCGGGGGCCAGGATGAGCCGCCTGGGGCTGCCCGCCCGGAGAGCGGCCTGATTCATTTCCAGCTGGATGGTGTCCAGGATCGCCTGCTGGCTCATAGGCTCCACAATGCCGCTGGTTCCCAGCACCGAAAGCCCGCCCTCGACCCCGATGTGGGGGTTGAAGGTGCGCTTTGCCACCTCTTCCCCGCCCTCGATGGAGATGGTCACGGCAAAGCCGCCGGTGTAGCAGGCGCTCTCGGCTTCCCTTTGCAGGGCCTCAGCGATCATCTGCCGGGGCACATGGTTGATGGCAGCTTCCCCCACCGGCTGGTCCAGCCCGGCCTTGGTCACCCGGCCCACGCCCTTGCCGCCGGAGATGCGGACCTCGGTGGTATCGGGCAGCAATTCTACGGCGGCGATCACGGGCAGGCCGGTGGTCACATCCACATCATCCCCGCCGTCCTTCTCAATGGCGCATTCGGCACCGGCTCCGGCGGGGCGGCAGTACAGCGGGGCCACCTCCACCACGATGCCCTTCGGCGTGCGCAGGGCAACGCTCTCCGGTGCATGGCCGGTGAGCAGGAGCCGCGCGGCCCCCGCCGCACCCAGCGCCGCGCAGGTGCCGGTGGTGTACCCGCAGCGGAGCAGCTTCTGCCCGCTGCGGACGTAATGTTCAAATTTCGGCCCGGCAGGCTTTTCCGGGCCGAACACGGCCTCGTACTGCTCCTTGGTCAGGCTGTACAGCGCCCGGATGTTCTCCGGGGCAAAGGCCTCCTTTGGGGTCAGCGCCCCCGAAACGCTGTGCGGGAACACGCAGACCACCGCATCCGCGATCTTCTGCGCCATGTCCAGCTCGTGCAGGCTGACGATCACGGCCAGCCCCTGCTCATGGGCCAGTTTCTGCAGGATGGTCAGCAGCTCGATCTTTCCCTTGACATCCAGAAAAGAGGTCGGTTCGTCCAGCAGCAGAACTCCGGGCTGCTGGCAGATGGCGCGGGCCAGCAGAACGCGCTGGCGCTGGCCGTCGCTGATGCAGTTGAAATCCCGGCCCGCCAGAGGGGACGCCCCCACCAGTTCCAGCGCGTCCCGCACGGCCTGCCGGTCGGCATCGGACAGGATGCCCAGCCGCCCGGTATAGGGGATGCGCCCGGCGGCGGCAAACTCAAAGCAGGAAGTCAGCTCGGTGCGGCGGGTATGGGGCAGCATCAGGGCCAGCTTCCGGGCCCGGGCCGGGCCGGTGTAATCGGTCAGGCTGCGGCCATCCAGCAGGACAGCCCCGCCCAGGGGGGCCAGCTGGCCCGCCAGCGTTTTGAGCAGGGTGGATTTGCCCGCGCCGTTTGGCCCGATGAGGGCCAGGATCTGTCCCGGCACCGCCCCCAGCGTGATGCCGGAAGCAAGGGGCGCGCTGCCATAGCCGATGGCCAGTTCTTTCGTTTCACAGCGGTATTTCATCGCACACCCTCCTGACCCCGGCACACCAGCAGCCAGATGACCACCGGTGCACCAAACACTGCCGTTACGGCGCTGATCGAAAGCTCGGTGGGGGCAAACATACTGCGGGCGATGAGGTCACACAGCAGGCAGAAGGTCGCCCCGCCCAGGCAGCACCCGGGCAGCACCACCAGCGGCCTTGCACTGCCGAACAGCTGCTTGACCAGATGGGGCACCGCGATGCCCACAAAGGAGATGGGCCCCGCAAAGGCCGTGACACAGGCGGCCAGCAGGCTGGAAAGCAGCACCAGCAGCCGGGAAAAGGCTCTGACATTGATGCCCACGCTCCGGGCGTAGGCCTCCCCCATCTGGTAGGCGGCCATGGGCTTGGAAAGGCAGAATGCTGCCGCCAGAGCGGGCAGCACCACCAGCGCCGCCGCCCGCACATTGCCCCAGGTCATACCGGAAAAGCTGCCCTGAGACCAGTTATGGAGGTTGACGATGTTGCTGTCCTGGGCAAAGGCCACCACAAACTCCGTGACGGCCGAGCAGATATAGCCGATCATCACACCGCAGATGACAAGGATGCTCATCCGCTGCACCCGCCGGGAGACCGCCAGCACAAAGGCCATGGAGGCCATGGCCCCCGCAAAGGCGGCAGTGATCAGGGTAAGGGAGCTGGTGAGCAGGCCGTGGTTCAGAAAAGCCACCATGACCAGCGCCACGGCCAGCTTGGCCCCGCTGGAAATGCCCATGACAAAGGGGCCTGCAATGGGGTTGGCGAAAAAGGTCTGCAGCAGGTAGCCTGCCGCCGAGAGCGCCGCCCCCAGCAGCACCACCATCACGGCCCGGGGCAGGCGCAGCTGGGTGATGATGCCCACGCTCAAAGCGTCCTGCCCGCGGCCGGTCAGGGCCGCCAGCACTGCCCCCGGTGTCAGGGACACACTGCCCCAGAACAGGCTGGCGGCAAACAGCACCGCCAGCAGCAGGGCAAGGATGCCGTAAGAAAGGATCAGGCGCTTTTTGCTGGTCATAGGTTACTCTACTTTCCTCAGAAATTGCAGGTCGGCGGGGTCGTTCTCCGTAAAGACACGGTGCAGGTCGAGCACAAAATCGACCAGCGCCATGCTCTGCTGGAAAAAGCTCTGGGTGGTGCACCAGACACTGCCGCTCTGCACAGCCTTGAACTCGGCCAGCAGGGGGCATTTTGCCACCAGTTCCTCTGTGGTATGCACCATGCCCTCGATGGTGCTGTTGTAAAGGAGCACATCCGCATCCTTTGCACCGGCATAAAAATCCTCCAGCGGCAGGTTCATGGTGGAAAGGTTGTTGCCGTTGTCGGTCAGGTCCGCAAACACATAGTCACCGCCCGCCATCTCGATCATCTGGGCCACATAGTCGCCGCCCTTGCGCACATTGGCAAGGTTGTTGGCTGTGATGGAGAAAAAGGCACAGCGCTTGCCGGTGGGAGCCTGCCCGGTCAGCGGTGCAAGGCGCTCCACCTGCCGGGCAAACTCCTGTTCCGCCAGCTCCTCTTTCCCCAGCAGGATGCCCCAGAACTTGAGCCATTCCAGCCGGGCCAGCGGGCCGCTCTCATAGCTGGAGCGCTCCACCAGCACCGGGATGCCGAACCGTTCCAGCTGCTCCTTGACCTCCGGGGTGTGGTAGATCATGGTGTTCTCGATGGCAAGGCCGCAGTTGGCCGCAAGGATCTTTTCGTAGTCCGGGGCGCTGTACTTGCCCGCATAGGCAATGCGCCCGTCCTCCATGGCGGCTCTGGCCTCATCCAGATACCAGCCCTCCGCCTGAGTACCGGAAAGAGTCACGCTTTCCAGCCCATCCAGCGCGAGGAACAGGTCCATCACCGAGGTGGAGACAAGGTAGATGTTCCGGATGGGCTGACGCAGCACCGTCACGCTCTCGGGCAGGCCTTCCACTGCAGCGGCATCCTCCGGGGTCACAAGGAACTGCTCCCCCGATTCGGTCAGGGTCAGCATGGTATAGCCGCCCTCATAGCAGTCTGCAGTAAACTGTGTGGCGTAATCCAGCGGACAGGCATGGTCAAAGACCAGCTCTTCTGTGCTGGCGGGCGCTGTCTCGGAGGCGGCGCAACCCGACAGGGCCAGTACTGTAACAGGCAGAACGCGCAGGAATTGTTGTCTCGTCAGTTTCATCAGTTCAGCGCAAAGGTCAGCGTATACTCGATCTCATGGGGGGTGCTCATGGCTACGGTATCGGCAGTGACAGCCAGCGGGGTGCCCAGTGCAGAAACAGGGATCTCAAAGGTGGAGTTGCCCTCGGTGTTGGTGGGCAGATACTTCTCGCCATCCACGATCATGTAATCATAATTGGGGCTGCTCCACAGGATGACAGCGGTCATTTTTCCATCCGCCACGGTCAGAGCGGCAGGGCTTTCCACGGTGGCACGGCCAGAGCCGCCCTCCAGGGTCACATTCACGCTGTATTCACCGTCCGCAGGGGTCTCGGCAGCCTCCTCAGCCTTGGGCTGTGCATTGCGGATGCTCACGGTGTGGTCATACCACTTGCCCTTGGTCCCGAGGAGTGCCAGCTGGAAGTCCTGGTCCACAGCGGCCACGGGGATATCATAGCCGTAGACTTCCTCCGAGGTGCCATCAGAGTAGGTGACGGTGTCGGTGGTAGGCAGCAGCCAGTCTGCCTTGTTGGCCTCGGCATCGGCGGCCATGCCAACGTACAGGTTGACGATCTTCTTGGAGGCCAGACTGACGTGGAAGGTCATCCGTCCGTTCTCCACGGTCAGGGTGCCCATGCCATTGCAGGCTTCGTTGGCGTGGAACATGCCGCTGTCGGTGTCGAACTCAGCCGTGTACACGCCGTCCGGCAGGGCAGCTTCGGCAGGCTCGGATGCGGCAGCGCTCACGGCAGAAGCGGCTTCCGAGCTGACAGCAGAGGAAGCAGTGGAAGAAGCCCCGCCGCAGCCGGTGAGGACGGCGGCCAGCATCAGAGAAGCAACGGACAGGGAAACAAACTGTTTGCAGTGCATAAACGAAATACCTCAAAAATTCAGAATTTGAAATGGGAGTGTTTCTCCTCATGCGGGGAAGCTCTCCATAAAAAATGCCCGAAAAGATTTCTCCCTTCGGGCATTGGAATGCGGAATATTAGCCGTTCAGGGAATCAATGGCGGCTTTGGTGTGCTCAATGTAGCGCTGCTGGATGTCCTCGATCTCACCCAGACCGGCGATCTGGCACTCCACGGACGCGAAGTCACCGGAGGCCTGGAACTGGCTCAGCCAGGAATCGTCATCCGCACCGGCCATATCGTTGTTGGCGTGGTCACCGGCAACGACCATCAGGGGGCGCAGGATGACCTTGGTGTAACCGGCGGCCTTGACAGCCTCGATGACGTTCTCGCAGGCGGTTTCCTCAGGCTCACCCTCCACCGTGCCGATGAACACGTTGCTGTAGCCCAGGGTCTGCATGGCGGTCTGCATCTGGCTGTAGCTCACCTTTGCGGTGTGGGAGGTGCCGTGGCCCATAAAGACGAAGGCGACCTTCTCCTCAGCAGCGGCATCCAGGCTGTCGAAACCGGCATCCTTCACAGCGGCAGCGGTAACGGCCTTGGCAACAGCTTCCTTGTCGGCGTTGATGACTGCAGCGTCGGCACCAACCTCGCCCAGCAGGGGCTCGGCAACGGCGACGCTCTCGAACTTGTCCTTGTACTCGTCGATCATCTCCATCATCTCGTCGTACTCTGCACCGTGCATCAGGTGGGTGGGCTGGACGACCAGGTTCTTCACGCCGTTGGCCACAGCGCGGTCCAGAGCCTGCTGCATGTTGTCGATCTTCTCGCCGTCGCGGGCCTGAACATGGTTGATGATGATCTGTGCGGTGAAGGCGCGGCGGACAGACCAATCAGGATAAGCGGCCTGCAGCGCATCCTCGATGCCCTTGATATCCTTCACTCGGCTGTCGTTGAAGGAGGTGCCGAAGGAGACCACCAGCAGCTCATTCTCGCCGATGTCGTCCTGATTGCGGCTGTCGTCCTTGGAAGCATCGCCGGTGTCGCGGCCAAAGTAGTCAGGGTCAGCCTCTTCGCCCTCGACCAGCTCCTTCTGGGCATCGGTCAGGGCATCCCATGCGGCCTTGGCGGCCTCACACTGGGCATCAGTGTCATCGGTGCGCTCCTGCACATAGATGGCATCGATCAGGTCTGCAACGTTCTTTGCGGCCAATTCGTCAGCCTCCTCGCCGGAAACCTCGCTGCTGGCAGCAGATCCTGCCGTGCTGGAAGCAGTGGTGCTGCTTGCGGCACCGCCGCAGCCGGTCAGTACACCGGCGCAGAGGGCCAGAGCGGTCAGAGCGGCCGCTGCTTTGTGGATGGTGCGTTTTCTCATTTTTGTTCGTTCCTTTCCTGTTTTTGAACATGATTTTTGCTGAACAGAAGGTACAGGAAAGAGTGCCCGGCAAAACAAAAGGGGCCTTTCTGCTTGCGGGACGGCAAAGCAAAAAGGCCCTTTTCAGTTTTTTCAGGCTTTTTGGGTACAACCAATTCCTCGTGATCTGGGGCTTGCGCCCCCGTACCAACAGCGGGCAGGTTTCCTGGCTGAAAGCTCAACATCCACCGCCGCCTTCCCGGAACATGCGTTCCAGTGACCGGTGCAGCTGCACCCTGGCGGTAAACTCCCTTATCACAGTGACGAGATCGTGCGGGATCTGCACCCGCTTCCCTTTTAACGTGCCTGCCCCCGGCCAGAGCCGCGGGCGGTACGCACCTGCTGTTTTCTATTCAGTTCGCTGTTCAGTATAACATACTCAACGGAGGAATGCAATCACCACTCCGGGGAAACTTCCGGGCTCACAGGCGGTGTTTTTCCCCGATCAGGGCCACCGCCACATCGTTGACATTGGTGCCCGTTGCCCCGGTGATGATCAGGCCATCCACTGCTTTCAGGGCGTGGTAGGAATCGTTGTTCTGCAAAGCGGCGTATCCACTCCAGCCCCCGGCCTCCAGCGCGGCAAGGGTATCCCCATCCACATAGCCGCCGGCGGCATCGGTGGGGCCGTCTGTGCCATCGCTGCCCACAGAGAATACCGCCGCGTTCAGCCCGGCAATGGCGGGCGCGGCCGCAAGGGCCAGCTCCTGATTTCTTCCGCCAAGCCCTTTTCCGGTCAGGTGAACGATGGTCTCGCCGCCCGCGATGTAGGCCAGCTTTTTCCCCTGCCCTGCCTGGGTGCGGACAATGGAGCCAAGAAAGCTGCCTGCTTCCCGTGCTTCGCAGCAGAGTTGGTCGGTCAGGAGAACCGGTTCATATCCCAGATTCCGGCAGGCACTGGCCGCGGCACGGCAAAGCTCCCGCACGCTGCCGGTGATCCGGGTGGTCACATTGTCCAGCGTTTTGGGCGTTTCCTGCACCAGCAGAGCCCGGGCCTGTGCTGAGAGTGCCAGATGATACTTTTCGGCAACGGCAAGCGCCTGGGCGCAGGTGGAGGTATCCGGCACCGCCGGGCCGCTGGCGATCATATCCAGCGGATCCCCCAGAATGTCGCTCAGCACAATGCTGAACACCTGCGCAGGGGCACAGCGCTGCGCGAACCGCCCGCCCTTCACACCGGAAAGCCGCTTGCGGATGGTATTCATCTCCACAATATCGGCCCCGCTGGCCAGCAGCTGGCTCGTGATGTCCTGCAGCTCTGCCCCGGAAACGAGCGGCTGCTCGAACAGCGCACTGCCGCCGCCGGAAAGCAGGAACAGCACCGTATCCCCAGCGGTCAGCCCCTGCACCAGCTCCAGCGCCTTTTGGGTGGCCGCAAAACCGTTTTCATCCGGCACCGGGTGGCCCGCCTCATAGCAGTTCACCCCGGGGATCTCACCTTTCACATGGCCGTACTTGGTCACGACCACGCCGCCATCCACCCGGCCCAGCGTTTCAACCGCCGCGTGTGCCATCTGCCAGGCCGCCTTGCCCGCCGCCGCCAGAAGCACCCGGCCCTTCCCGGGCCGGAGATCCCGCAGCGCGCGGCGCACCGCCTCATCCGGCAGAACAGCGTTCAGGCTGGAACGAAGGATCACATCCGCCTCCCGGCGCAGTGCAGCATTCATAGACTCGCCCTCCTTGCAGCGGTGCCCGCCCCTCCGGGACAGCGCACCAGAAACAGCCGAATAAAAAATCAAGACCGACGATCTCTTTTGAAATCGTCGGTCTTGTTCCAATCCGAGTGGCGAGAATCGAACTCACGGCCTCTTGAACCCCATTCAAGCGCGCTACCAAAACTGCGCTACACCCGGACATCTGATCGAGCTTGTCGCTCACAGCTCAATCAGTATACCCGAAGAATGGTGTTTTGTCAAGCACTATTTTCAAATTTCTTCTTCATTTTCGGCAATGGCCGTTGTGCTGCCCACCGGCTGCGGAAACTCCACCGTAGCCAGCGCCACAGCGAACACGCTCTGCGCACCGGCATCCAGCAGAGCCTGCGCGCAGGCCGAGGCCGTGGCTCCGGTGGTCAGGACATCGTCCACCAGAAGGATGCGCTTTCCCTCCACAGCCTCCGGCCGGGCTACCCGGAAGGCACCCGCCACATTGGCCAGCCGCTCGTCAAGGGAGAGCCCCTCCTGCCGCCGGGTGGAGCGGGCACGGGTCAGCGCGTCCGTGACCACCGGCACGCCCACTGCCCGGGCAAGAGGCTGTGCCATCCGCTCCGGCACATTGTAGCCGCGCTTTTTGCTGGAGGCCGGTACCGGAAGGATGCATTCGTAACCCCGGTCAAGGCCCGGCACCGGTTCGGGCAGGGGCTCAGAGCCGCACATTCTGATCTCGCTGCCAAAGAGCAGGCGGGCCATCTCCACGCCCAGCTCCACAGCTGCCCAGGGCGCGCCCTGATACTTCGCCCGCAGCACCGCGCGGCGGACAAGGCCGGTGTATCGGTAGGGCGCGGCTGCCCCATCCAGCCGCCCCAGGTAGTGCTCGGAGCCGCGCAGCCGCATGGAGGGTGCACGGCGCAGCTCTGCCAGCCCATCGGCGCAGTCCGGGCAGGCAGGCTGGTTCCCCAGCACCCGGTCACAAAAAGGGCAGCGGCGCGGGTAAAGCACCCAGCGCAGCTGCCGCAGTGTGCGGCTCAGGCCGCTGTAATAAAGCATCAGTCGTTCTTGACCGCAATGATGACGCGAACCTTTTTTCCGGCAGTGCAGCCGAAATTATCGTACCAGCCGGTCAGCTGGTAGCCGTCCGCATCCACCTGAGCCAGCTTGGTGGGGTAATACTGGCCCTTGTACCACAGGTAGACCTGCACATTGTCTGCCATCTCGTAGCGTTCATTGCCCGAGAGCACCGAGGCCGCGCCGACCTTGTCGATCTTCAGGGGCATCAGCTGCATCATGGCCTTGACAGAGCCGGTGGTCTCCTGCCGCACGGCGATGCCGCCCGCCAGCACCGGATACTTGATGGCCGTGGTGTAGCTGGCCACCGCGCCGTTGACGTAGCAGATATAGGTCGCCCCGCCGCCGATGTAGTTAAAGATCTGCTTGAAGGGGGTGCCCGTGATCTCCGCGATCTGCTGGAAGCCAATGCTCATCAGGGAGCCGGTGTTGCTGGTCAGCTTCTGCCAGGCCGTGCTCAGGATATCGCCCGAGACGATGCCCCACAGGATCTCGCTGGTGGTGGGCACCAGCAGGTTGGACAGGCGGTCTACCGCCGTGGCACCGGTCACAGTGGTGGTATCCGAGGTGGAGCCGGAGCCGTCGGTGCCGCCCGCGGCCGCTCCGGTGGTGGAACCTGTCGTGGTCGTGGTGCCGGAAGCGGAATCTCCCGCCGCAATGCTGGTGACGAGGCTCTTCAGGTCAGAATAATTCATGGCCAGATTTTTTACATCGTCCAGCACACCGTAGCTCCACAGGTCGCCGGTCACATCGTTCAGGATGAGCCGGTCGATCTGTCCGGCATCGTTGACGGTATAGTAGCGGACATCAAGGTCACTCAGTGTTACCCCCGATAGGCGGCTGGGACGAACCGTCCCAGCCACACCCTCCGAAGTCGTATCCAGAATCTCTACATCGTCGGCCAGGGCGGCAGCGCCCAGCGCAGTGGCATTGGCATTGATGGTGCCGTTGACGCGGCGGTCCTCGATGTGCTCCACGCTCTCGCCCTCCGGGGTGACCTTGATTTCTACCAGCCACCCCTGCGGAAAGTTCAGGCTCTTGTCCACGTTCACAGTGCGGGCAATGCCATCGGTGCACATGACGGAGACTTTCTGCAAAACATCCGCGCCGTTCTCTTCCACCAGACTGCGGGTGGCGGTCTGCACGACACCGTAGAACACACTGTCGGCTTCCTCGCCGGTCACGATCCCGGCAGCCTCATTGTTCATGCCCAGCAGCAGGGTGACGACCTCGCCCACGCCGCCGCCGTTGAGGGAGGACACCTGGGAGGCCACCGCAGAGGAACCCAGCGTATAGCTGGTGCCTGCCACCGTTACACTGGTGGGGGCGCTGGCACTGGGCGAAACTGCCGTGATGCGGCCAGCGGCGCGGCGGGTGTAGACCCACAATGTCTGTAAACTCTCGCTGTAATAATACACGTCGTATTTGTTCAGCTCCGCAGATTCCGACGCTTTATCGTTGCGGTAGACCATCTTGGGAACAAAGGGCAGCTGGACCGTATCGCCCGCCACAAAGGGGCCCTTCAGGCTCTTGAGCATGACGCTGGAGGTATCCACCTGACCGTTGGAGACCGTGAAGCCCAGGCTGCTGCCGTAGGCACTGCCGCTGGCGGTGTTGGCTGTCAGGGCGTTGTAGAACAGCAAGGCACACTCCTCGTAGTTGAGCACCTCGCCCTGGCTGCGGTCCACCTGATTGCGCAGGCCCAGCTCACTGGCCTTGTTCAGCTGTGCGTTGGGGAAGGAGCCGCTCAGATCGGTCATCTTATAGCCCATCAGCTTGAGAATGGCCGTGACCGCTTCTTCCAGCGTCACGGCGTTGTCGGGCCGGAAAGAGCCGTCGGTGTAGCCGTTCATCCAACCGTTCTGCACCGCAATGCGGACATAGGGTGCATAGGGCGAAGTGCCGGGCAGGTCGGTGAACAGGGTGCCCACCGTGCCCTGAGAGCCCACGCTCTCGCGGTAGGTGGAGTAGGACACCAGCATCCGGGCCAGCGCACCGCGGGTGACCACAGCGTTCAGAGCAGCCTGCTGGCTGCTGTCCATCGCGTTCAGCGTGATGGACAGCTGGACCGCCGTGTTGGCGTTGCCCGCTGCCGATGCCGGCAGCACCAGCATCGACACGGCAATGCTTACCGCCAGCAGAAATGCAAGGATTCGCTTTTTCATGGAAAATCCTCCTTAAAATAGTTTCTAATGTATTCCGGGTTGCGGCTCCCAGCGTCTGCTTCGTGCAAAGCCTTGCACTTGCATCCTGCTGGCCGCGGCCCCAACAACTCCTCCCTTCATCCGCCACTGGCGGCGGTCGTCGTTGTTGCCCCTATTAGGGGAGCTCCGCAAGGCACTGGCAAAGCCAGACCGAAGCGGTGAGAGGTTTAATCATATCTCAGCGCTTCAATGGGGTTGAGCCTTGCGGCGCGCTTGGCGGGCAGATAGCCGAACAGCACGCCGATGCCCACCGAGATGCCAAAGGCCACCACGACGGAGTTGAACGAGGGGCTGACGGTCACATCAATGTCGCTGGAGATCATGGGCAGGATGCGGTTTGCCGCCATGGACACGATATAGCCAAGGACGATGCCCAGCACGCCGCCCAGTGCGGAGGTGGTGGCAGCTTCCACCACGAACTGCGACAGGATCACCCGCTCCTTGGCACCCAGTGCCTTGCGGATGCCGATCTCCCGGGTGCGCTCGGTCACCGACACCAGCATGATGTTCATAATGCCGATGCCGCCCACCAGCAGCGAGATGCTGGCAATGCCGGTAAGGATGATGATGACCATGTTGATCATCTCGTTCATCTCTTCCAGCCACTCGCTGGCGCTGTAGATGTAGTAAGCGTTGTCGCTCTTGAGCAGGTCGTACAGACCGCTTTCCACCACCGCCTTGGCCTCGTTGGCGCGGCTCTCGTCCTTCATAATCGCAACAAAGTTCTTGGCGCTGGACTGGTTGGAGAGCCGCATGGCCGTGGTGTAGGGCAGATAGATGCAGTCATCGTCGGAGCCCTGCTGCAGGTTCTTGTCCGTCACCTTGGCGTTCAGCACGCCCACGATCCGGAACTTGTAGGCCCCCAGCTTGATGGTCTGGCCCACCGCGTTGCCGCCGTAGGCCGCCCGGTTGAGGTAATCACCAATGATGCAGACCTGCTTGTTGTCCTTGATGTCCATGTACTGCAGGCCGCGCCCCTGGGCGAGGGTATAGTTTTTCATCTCGGTGTAGTGCTCGTCCACACCGTAAACACTGGTGCCGTAGCGGTAGGTCGTGGTGCCCACCTTGGGGGTGTTGTTGCTGAAATCGATCTGGGGCGAGACTGCGGAGATGAGCTCCTTGTTCTTATCCGCGATCTTATACACATCCTCCACCGAGGCGGAGCGGGAGCCGTAGCCCCAGACCTGAATGGACAGGGCATTCGTGCCCAGCGCCGAAAAGCTGTCCCGCATGCTCTGGGTCATGCCGTTGCCCAGACCCACGATGACGATAACCGCCATGACACCGATGATGATGCCCAGCATGGTCAAAAAGGTGCGGAGCTTGTTGCTCCACACGTTCTGGAGGGCCTGACGGAAGGTCTCAATGATCATTTGTTCCCCTCCTGTTCTGCCGGTTCAAAGTTCAGCGTCGGCTGGACGATGGCTTCCGGCGCGCGGGAGTCGCCATCGTAGACCACCCGACCATCCTCCAGCCGGATGATGCGGTCAGCCTGCACGGCAATGGAGTTGTCATGGGTGATGAGCACCACCGTATGGCCCTGCCCATGCAGGTCCTGCAGCATTCCCAGCACCTCGCGGCCGGTGTGGCTGTCCAGCGCGCCGGTGGGCTCATCCGCCAGAATGATCGCCGGGTTGCGCACCAGCGCCCGCGCGATGGACACGCGCTGCTGCTGGCCGCCCGAAAGCTGGTTGGGCTTGTTTTTCAGCTTATCGCCCAGCCCCACCTGCTCCAGCACCTCGCGGGCCCGGCGGTGGCGCTCGGCGCGGGGGATGCCCGCATAGACCAGCGGCACCTCCACGTTTTCCAGTAAGTTTAATTTGGGCAGAAGATTATACTGCTGGAAGATGAACCCCAGCATCTCGTTGCGGATGGAGGCCAACTCGTTCCGGCTCATCTTGCCCACATCCCGGCCGTTCAGCCGGTAGGTGCCCGCCGTGGGCACATCCAGACAGCCGATGATGTTCATGCAGGTGGACTTGCCGGAGCCGGACTGGCCCACAATGGCAACAAACTCGCCTTTTTCTATTTTCATGGTGATGTGGTCGGCAGCTTTTACCGTGGTGTCGCCCATCTGGTAATACTTGCAGACCGCATCAAATTCGATCAGAGCACTCATTCCATCCTCCCATCAGAAGATCATCATGCTGCTGCCATCGTCATAGTAGCTGTCGCTGCTGACCGAGTTGGGGTCGTAACCAATGGTGTCCCCCTCCTGGATGCCGCTGACGATCTGGGTGTAATCATCATCGCTGACACCGGTCTTGACGGCCACATAGACAAAGCCCTCGGGTGCCTCCATGGTGGTATCCGCCTTGGAAGCGCTGGGGGAATCCTGGGTCACCAGCACATAGCCGCCCCGGACGATGGCCGCATTGGGCACGGTCAGGGCATTGGCAGCCTCAGCCACCACGATCTCAGCGTTGGCGTTCATGCCGGGGCGCAGGCCGTCGGTCTCGTCAATGCGGATGGTCACCGGGTAGGTGGTGGTACCGCCGTTGGAAGCGCCCTTCATGGAGACGCGGGTCACAGTGCCCACATAGTTCTTATCCTGCACGGCATCGGCTGTGATCTGCACTTTCTGGCCCACAGACAGGGAGCTGATCTGCAGTTCGTCCACGTTGATGACCATTTCCAGATAGCTCAGGTCGTAGATGACGCAGAGGGTATCGCCGGATTTGACCGCATCGCCCACCTTGGCATCCTTTTCAATGATGGTTCCGCTGATGGGAGAGGTGACGGTATAGTTGGCCATGGTATCCTGCAGGTTCTGCAGGGAGATCTCAGCGCTGCGCAGGGTCTCAGAGGCAGACTGGATGCTCTCGGTCAGGTCATCGCCGCTCAGCTCGATCAGGATATCGTTCTTGGCAACGGTCTGGCCCTCCTGCACATGGATGGAGGTCACAGTACCTGCAGCCTGTGCGGTCAGGGTACGCTCCGCCTGATAGCCAAAGGTGGCAGAACCGATGGAGCTGACCCCGTTGATGGAGGCGGTGGCCGCCTGCGCGGTGGTCAGGCCGCCCGCGTTCTGCACGGCAATGGTCACGGTGCGGGTGAGCAGGTTGCCGGTGCTCAGGGCATCCGTTCCGGTCACGCTGGTCACGGTGCCGTCCAGCTGCTCAAAGGTGCCGTCCAGCGTCACCTGGGCGGTCTGGCCCACGCTGAAATTGGCGGCATCGGCAGCGGGGAATTCCAGCGTCAGCAGCATTTTGGAGCTGTCGCGGATGATGGCGACCTCCTGCCCGCTGGTCACCTCGTCGCCCTTGGCGACCTTCAGGGTGCTCACGGTGCCATCCACTTCGGCACGCACATACTGGCGGTCCACCACCTTGTCATAGCTGCGCTGTGCCTGCTGCATGGCGATCTCGGCCTTTTCAAAATTGGTGGAAGCATCCGAGCTGTCCAGCGTGTAGAGGACGGTTCCCTCATCCAGCACGTCGCCCTCCTCAAACTCGCCGGTGAGCACCTTGCCCTCCACCAGAGATTTCACGGTGTAGGTGTTGGCAGGGTTCAGGGTACCGGTGCCGCTCAGAGTGTTGGAGACATCCCGCACTTCAGGGCTGGCTTCCAGATAGCTGGGGTCCACGGCTGTGGTGCTGGCGCTCTTGGGCTTGAGCAAAAACACACCGCCCGCGATCACCACACAGACCACCGGCACGAGCCATTTCCAGTTCTTCTGCAAAAACAGCACCGGGGCCTTGGTTGTCTGTGCCGCAGGCGTTTCCGCACCCGGGTTCTCCGCACCGTCCTTCTTCTTATTCCAGATCATCATGTTCCTCCTATCAGATTCAGGCTCGCCGAAGGGCGGCCTGTCAGATTCCTTTCCTATGTATAGATGTAGTGTATCGCATTTTACCTGGATACACAAGCGTCCAAATTTCGTTTGAACGCTTTTCAGCAAATTTTCACAGATTGTAAACCTTTATGCAAATCGCAAGTTGACCTGTCTGCCGCTTTCTGGTTTAATCGGGACGTTGTTTGTACCAAACCAGAGGAGGATTTTTTCTATGAATCAGACCAGTAAGTTCTCGGTGCGCGATATCTGCTACGCGGGCCTGTTTGCCGCCGTCATCGCCGTGATGGCACAGATCTCCATCCCCATGCCGCTGGGCGTACCCATGACCATGCAGACCTTCGCCATCACGCTGGCGGCTGTGGTGCTGGGCTCCAAGCTGTCCGCCATTGCCACGCTTGTTTACCTGCTGCTGGGCGCTGTGGGCGTGCCCGTGCTGGCCAACTTCTCCGGCGGCATCGACAAGTTTGTCGGCCCCACCGGCGGCTTCCTGATCTCCTTCCCCATCATGGCCTACATCATCGGCCTGGGCGTGGAGCACAGGGATGCCTTCAAGGGTGCTTTCCCCGTGGCGGTTGTCGTGGGCACTGTGGTCAACTATATCGTGGGTGTCATCCTGTTCGTGATCGTCGCCCACAGCACCGTGTCCGTGGCTGTTTCCGCCTGCGTTCTTCCCTTCATCCCCACCGCCATCATCAAGGCTGTGCTGGCCTGCGTGCTGGGCCTGAACATCCGGAAGCGGATCCCGGGGGTAAAAAAGGCATGAGCATCGTACTGCGCCCGCATCACCTGCTCTGCACCCAGGGCTACTCCGGCCATGGCTACAGCGAAGCCTTTGTGGAGCACATGAATGATGTCGTCCACCAGCTGCGGGAGGTGCCCGGGACGAAGATCCAGCTCACCTTCTCCACCGACACTCTCTGTTCCTGCTGCCCCAACAAGCTGGGCACCGACCTGTGCGACACACAGGAAAAGGTCAAGCGGTACGACCGCAAGACCGTGGAGTATTTCGGGCTGGAGGAAAAGGAATACGACTACCAGGCCCTCATCCGGGAGATCGATGCCAAAGCCACCCCCGAGATGCTGGCCGATATCTGTCGGGATTGCTGCTGGTTCCCCATCAGCGCCTGCTGCAAGAATATCTGCGAAGGCAAATACGTGAAATAACATTTTCCCCTATACAACAGGCCGCCG
>OLPT01000627.1_pt1 | contig 24841 bp, 20 predicted proteins | sample 1673051 | NCBI WGS metagenome assembly OLPT01 (sample SAMEA3136750, study PRJEB25190) | human gut metagenome | biome: human gut; feature: human-associated habitat; material: faeces | place: Austria | collected 2013
CGCGCATATGTGGCAGTTCTGGATATCCTGAATGTCGTAAAACATGCATCCTTCGACCGCAAATACGAAGGAATCGCAAAATTCCCTGCAGTAAACCGTGACATCTCCATGGTAGTACCGAAAGACATCATGGTTGGACAGATCGAGCATATGATCGCACAGAGAGGTGGAAAGATTCTGGAACACTTCGAACTGTTTGATATTTACGAAGGTGATCAGATTGAAAAAGGATTTAAATCAGTTGCTTATTCTCTGACCTTCCGCTCCAAAGAGAAAACTCTGGAAGAAGCAGAAATCAATGGCGCTATGAACAAGATCCTGAATGGTCTGGAAGGCATGGGAATCCAGCTTAGAAAGTAAAAAAGATGAAAATATATCTGATTCGTCATGGAGAAACTCCATGGAATACTCTGGGACGGCTGCAGGGAAGAACGGATATTGAACTGAACGAAAATGGTATCCGCCTTGCAAAAATCACCGGTGAAAAATTAAAAGATGTGCATTTTGACCTGGCAATCGCAAGCCCGTTAAAGCGGGCTTACGAGACCGCCAGACTGGTACTGGGTGACAGAAATATACCGATTCTTACAGATGAGAGAATAGAAGAGATCAGTTTCGGAGGATGGGAAGGGCTTTGCTGCAGAAAAGAGAATTTTCAGATTCCGTCAAAAGATTTTGAACAGTTCTTCATGGATCCCTTCAGTTATAAGCCAACGAAAAAAGGTGAGTCTATTCAGCAGATGATAGACCGATGCGGTGCCTTCTACGAAGATCTGATCCACAACCCGGAGTACCGGAATAAAACAATTCTAATAGCAGCACACGGCTGCTCGACACGCGCATTTCTCTATCACATAGATGGCCGGAAAGAAGACTTCTGGCGAGGCCACGTACCGCCAAACTGCGCGGTGACGATTATCGATGTGAAAGACGGGAAAGCAACGATAGAAGAGCAGGATAAAGTGTACTATAATCCGGAAGATGTGGTAGATTTCTACAAATAAGATATTCAAGGCGTACGCCCCAAATTGCAAAAAGCTCCACTGCAAAAGCAGTGGGCAGGACGATTTTAAGCTATGTGTTAAGTGCGACTTGTACATCTTATGAAAAAATCCCCATATCACTCGCTTGTCTGCAAATCCGATTGCACAGGCAAAAAAGCCTCAGCGTAGCCCGCTACGCCTACGTTTTTTTTACCTGTACACTCGAATCTGCATCCTGCGTGATTGATATGGGGATTTTTTCATAAGATGTACATGATTCGCGGAGAGCCGCTCATCGCCAAGTCTTACTAAACACAGGATCTTAAAACTCGCCCTAACCGCCCGCAAAATGCTTTTGAAAGGCATCTTTTTGCCCTGCTGGGCTGGGTATCGATAAAAATAGTCATTGCGTGCAACTGGAAAGATATGACGAAAAATTAACGGTTGTTTCAAATTTGTTTCCCGCAGCTCTCGGCGTCCCTCTAGCCAATAAAAAATATTACTTCATCAGCTTACCAAGATCCGCATAAAACTCCGGATAAGAAATATCCACACAATCCGCCCGCAGCACTTCGACTCCTCCTTCAGAAGCCAACCCAGCCACTGCAAACGACATCGCAATCCTGTGATCCAGATGACTGTCGATAGAAGCATGATGCAACGGTTTGCCACCTCTGATGATCATACCATCATCTGTACCCTCGATATCACATCCCATAGCTCCCAGACTGTTCACCATAATATCCAGTCGGTTCGATTCCTTCACCTTCAGTTCTTCCGCATTTCGAATCACCGTAGTTCCATCTGCATAAGCAGCCAAAACCGCCAGAACCGGAATTTCATCAATCAAAGTCGGGATCAGTTCCCCCTCAATGACCGTACCGTGAAGTTCACTGTGTCGAACCAGAAGATCAGCAACCGGTTCGCCGGCGGCTGTCCGTTCGTTTAACAGGGTGATATCAGCCCCCATTGCCTTGCAGACACGAAGAATCCCATCTCTGGTAGGATTGATTCCCACATCTTTGATCAGCACTTCAGAACCCGGAACCAAAAGAGCAGCCACGATAAAATAAGCAGCGGAAGAAATATCTCCCGGAACAGAAATATCCAATCCGTGAAGTTCCGGATCCGGAGCAATCGAAGCCGTGGTTCCCTCACTGGTGACCTGTGCACCGAAGTGGGAGAGCATCAGCTCCGTATGATTTCTCGAAAGATAAGGTTCTGTAACCGATGTGACACCGTCCGCATACAGTCCGGCAAGCAGGATGCAGGATTTGACCTGCGCAGAGGCTACCGGAGACTGATAATGAATCGCAGTCAATGGGTGTCCCTGAATCTGTAACGGTGCACACTGGTTTCCCTTCAGACTCTCGACCGTAGCACCCATCATAGAAAGCGGTTTGATGATTCTTCCCATCGGCCGGCTCTGGATCGATGCGTCACCGGTAAGTGTTGTGGTAAAATTCTGACCGGCAAGAATACCGGAGATCAGTCGTGTTGTAGTTCCACTGTTACCGGTATCCAGAATCTCTGTCGGAGCAGTAAGCCCGTGAAGGCCTTTCCCATGAATCCGGATTTCCTCCTGCGTATTTTCAATATCGATTCCTAACTTGCGGAAACAGGAGATCGTAGAAAGACAATCTGCTCCCTGCAAAAAATTCGTCACTCTTGTCGTACCGTCAGCCAGTGCACCAAACATCACAGCGCGGTGGGAGATCGACTTGTCTCCCGGAATCTTCACCTCTCCGCGAAGAGGCATTTTTGCCTGCATAAGTTCCATATGTACATCCTCCTTACCGAATATGAAGTGTATAATTCCGTTCTTTCAAAACACCCTGTGCCTTCACACAGGATTCCTCATCATAAAACTCGATCCGAAGAACACCTTCCTCGAATTCTCTGTTGTGAATGATGCCGATATTTTTAATACTAATTGAATTCATCGCAAGCAGTGTGGCAATTGTAGCGATACCACCGGCTTCGTCATAAATATCACAGTAAAAGGCATAAATCTTCTCGATTACCCCTTTGCTCGCTTCCGGAAGAGAATTGCGGTATTCTCTGGAATTACTGAACATATTATAGATTTCATCTGCATCACCATTATCCACCCAGCATTTTGCCTGTACGATCAGGCGGATATACTCGTCGAGCACTTTGGAGATCATTGACCGGTTTTCCAGGCAGATCTGCTGCCACATCACAGGAGAAGAAGAGGCAATACGGGTAATATCCTTAAAACCTCCGGCTGCGATCAGTTTCATATTTTCCTCCGGCGTATCCATCTTCTGTACGGCGTTGACCAGCGTAGAAGCGATGATGTGTGGCAGGTGGCTCACAGCTGCGGTGATGTAATCATGCTCTTCATAAGTAAGTACCAGCGGGATCGCTCCCAGAGAAGAAATCAGCTCCATAAACTGTGTCAGGCGTGGGATATCAATCTGTCCGCCCGGCGTCAGAATATAGTAAGCATTTTCAATCAGCATGTCGGTAGCATTTTCAAAACCGGTCTTTTCGGAACCTGCCATTGGATGTCCTCCGATGAAATGATCGTCCAGACCAAGTTTCTGAACCGCCTGATGGATCTCACCTTTTACACTTCCCACATCCGTAATAATACAGTCCGGACTTATATGATCCTTCAGCCATTCAAGATAAGAAATATTGTCGTGAACCGGCGCGCAGAGGAAAATATAATCGCAGGAAGCAAATGCCTCATCTTCTTTCGTACATTTTACATCCACAATACCCTCAGACACGGCAAGATCCAGCGTAGCTTCCGTTCTGGTATATGCAAAAATTCTAGTCTGCGGGTGAAAACGTTTCAGAGATTTGGCGATGGATCCGCCGATCAGCCCCAGACCGATAAATCCTATATTCAGTGAATCACTCATAGTTGTCTGTCAAAATCCTTTCTCCGTAATTACGCGTGTATTTTGCGTACTTTCACCATTGTAAAACATAGGAGGGGAAAAGTCAATGATTTAGCGCTTTAAACTATGGAACTTTAACGCCAAAAAGCATAGAAGGAAAAGAGAAGAGAAAAAGGCACACAGTATAGAAAAAACAGTTTCTCTGAGAAAAATTTCATAAAATGAAGATAAAATATACAAAAAAGAAACAATTTAGACACAAAAAACATAAAATATACAAACATAAATCAAAAAAGTTTGGAAAATAATTGTCAATATTTCATAAATAACTTGAAATATTAGAAGAAATTTAGTAATATATACCCATACTAATTTTTGGGAGGTATTACATATGGACGTTTTTAGAACTGACCGAATAAGGAATGTAGTGCTGCTTGGTCATGGCGGAGCAGGTAAGACTACACTGACAGAAGCTATGGCTTATCTTTCAGGTATTACAAATCGTTTAGGCAAGGTGACAGATGGCAATACCATCAGTGATTACGACAAAGAAGAGATCAAGAGAAAATTCTCGATCAGTACTTCCACCGTGCCGGTTGTATGGGATAAGGTAAAAGTAAATATTTTAGATACACCTGGATTCTTTGATTTCGTAGGAGAAGCTGAAGAGGCAGTAGCCGCCGCCGACGCAGCAGTGATCGTGATCTCCGGTAAATCAGGCGTACAGGTAGGAACCCAGAAAGCATGGGAACTGTGTGAAAAATACAGACTGCCGCGTATGTTCTTCGTAACAGAGATGGATATGGATGATGTCAGCTACCGTCAGGTAGTAGAAGATCTGACCGAGCTGTATGGCAAGCGGATCGCTCCGCTGCATATGCCGCTTCGTGAAGACGGAAAATTTGTCGGATATATCAACATCGTAAAGAACAAAGGTCGTCGTTACATCGAAAAAGACAAAAAAGAAGAATGTGAGGTCCCGGAATATTCCAAAGAATATCTGGAAAAATACAGAGAGATCTTACTCGAAGCCGTAGCAGAGACCAGTGAAGAATTCATGGATCGCTATTTTGCGGGCGAAGAATTCTCCGTAACCGAGATTTCCGCAGCATTATCCATGTGCGTAGGCGATGGAAGTCTGGTTCCTGTATGCATGGGATCTCCGGTCAACCTGCAGGGTGTTAAGATCCTGTTAGACGATATCTGTGGATACTTCCCAAGCCCGAATCTGAGAGAACGTGCCGGTATCGTAAAATCAACCAGCGAAATTTTTGAAGCTGACTATGATTTCACCATGCCGAAATCTGCACAGGTATTCAAGACGATCGTAGATCCGTTTATCGGAAAATATTCACTGTTGAAAGTTTGTTCCGGTGTTATCAAGTCCGGGGATACCTTATATAATGTAGAAAGAGAAGAAGAACTGAAGATCGGCAAGCTGTATGTCATGGAAGGATCCAAACCGATCGAGGTTCCGGAACTTCATGCAGGCGATATCGGAGCCGTAGCCAAAATCAACGAACTGCGTACCGGCGATACTCTGGCAACAAAAGCTGTCCCAGTATTCTACGGCAAACCGGAGATTTCCACTCCATATACCTGCAAACGCTACAAAGCGGTGAACAAAGCAGATATGGATAAGATTTCCCAGGCACTCTCCAAGATGTGTCAGGAAGATCTGACAATGAAAGTAGTCAATGATTCTGCAAACCGTCAGACTCTTCTTTATGGCATGGGTGACCAGCATATAGACGTGATCGTCAGCAAACTGCAGGAACAGTATAAAGTGAATGTGGAACTTTCCAAACCGAAAGTAGCTTTCCGTGAGACCATTCGTAAAAAATCAGATATTGATAAAAAATATAAAAAACAGTCCGGTGGACATGGCCAGTATGGTCATGTAAAGATGACCTTTGAACCATCCGGTGATCTGGATACACCATATGTATTTGAGCAGATCGTTGTCGGCGGAGCCGTTCCGAAGAACTACTTCCCGGCAGTAGAAAAAGGTCTGCAGGAATCTGTAGTATCCGGTCCTCTGGCGGCATACCCGGTAGTTGGTGTGAAAGCGGTTCTGTATGATGGATCTTATCATCCGGTAGATTCTTCTGAGATGGCATTCAAGACAGCAACAAAGATGGCATTCAAAGACGGTTTCCTGGCAGCTTCGCCGGTTCTGTTAGAGCCTATCGTAAATATGCAGATCCGTGTACCGGATAAATTTACCGGTGATGTTATGGGTGATCTGAACAAACGGCGTGGTCGTGTGCTTGGTATGAACCCGGATAAACAGGGATATACCATCGTAGAAGCAGATGTTCCGGAACTGGAGATCTACGGATATGCAACGGTACTTCGTTCCATGACAGGTGGAGCCGGTGATTTCTCTTATACATTTGCCCGTTACGAGCAGGCACCTGGCGATGTACAGGAAAGAGAAATTGAAGCAAGGGCCAGCAAGGTAGACAAAGGGGAAGAATAACCCGACAGTATGAAATAAAGAATAAAAGTGTAAGGGAGAACATCCTGTACAGTTTTAAATGTACAGGATGTTCTTTCTGCTTGCGAAAATATCCGTGAGATTATATAATTCACATAGCTGTGAAAATATTTCATAAAAATTTAATGGTGCCTGACACCATCGACGACCGGCGGTCGAAGGGGCCAGCCAGAAAGGATTATAGAATTATGTACGAAAATGGATATAAAAAACTGCAGGACAGTCTGATCGATGTGATTGCAGAGGAACAGGCAAAGCTTGGATATATGAAAGAACCGATCCGGCTGTATTATCCTTTGAGTTCTCTGCATCATTTTTTTGAAAGCGAAGGTGATGCAGAGGCGATGCAGGAGTCACTGGGAGGATTCCCTGAGGCAACAAAAGAAATATTCGGGGAAGTACAGGTATCGCACAAAGGAGATCGTTTCTGCTTCTTCCTGTCGGAAAATGCGACAGAATATGTGCACGAACACCGGGACGAGAATGCATTTATCTTTGCACTGGTACAGTTACTTACAAAGCACGGAACGACGTTGGATGAGGTAAAAGAATTATTCCGCAGTCAGACATCTGAGTGCGCGATGGAACCGATGGACAACGGAGAATTTGACCTGATGATCCGCTTTGTGGACTCGGAAGATCCATATTACTACTGCTTTAAAGATGAGGGCTGCCATATCATTTATCACAGATTTCTTCCGGAGGATTATGCAGATTTCGGATTCTAAAAGAAGAATCATTGGTTGTAAAATATCAGAAATGAAACAGAAAGTTGATATTTTGGGAAAAATACAGGAAAGAAGAGAAAAAGAGGATGTCTGAAAAACAGAAAAAAAGGCAGTGGCATACGCCGACAGAAAGAATTATGATGACTGGATTTGGTGTAGTGATCATACTGGGAACGCTTCTTTTGTGTCTGCCGGTTTCATCGGCCAGTGGAAAGGGCGTATATTGGCTTGATGCGTTATTTACGGCGACTACATCTGTGTGTGTAACCGGCCTTGTGACCGTGCCCACTGCAACCACCTGGAGCGTGTTTGGAAAAATTGTGATTCTGGGGCTGATTCAGTTTGGCGGGCTTGGAATCATGGCATGTATGATCATGATATTTCTGGTTTTGCGAAGAAAAATCAGCCTGCAGAGTCGCAAACTGATTCAGGATACCTATAATCTGCCGGTGTTGAAAGGAAGCGTGGGAATTGTCAGAAGACTCCTGATCGGAACAGCGGTGGTTGAGATTGCAGGAGCAATATGTTATAGCTTTTGGTTTGTTCCTCATTATGGACTGTGGAGAGGAATCGGGTACAGTATTTTCCATTCGATATCCGCGTTTTGCAATGCAGGAATCGATCTGGTAGGTGAATCTTCTTTTGCGCCTTTTGTAACCAATCCTCTGATGAATGTTACAACCATGGGACTGATTATCTTGAGCGGACTTGGCTTCCCCGTCTGGTGGGAAGTGATCGAGCATGTGCAGGATCTGCTGAGAGGAAAACGAACCAGAAAAAATTTTATCCGCGGATTTACCCTTCATACAAAACTGGTATTGACGACGACAGTAATCCTGATCACAGGCGGGGCACTTCTGATCCTCCTGTTGGACTGGAATCATACAGGGTCTCTCGGAGATCTGAAACCGGGAGAGAAAGTGATGGCTGCTTTTTTTCAGTCCATAACAACAAGAACAGCCGGATTTGAGACGATTCCACAGAAAAATTTTACGGATGGGTCTGCGATGGTGAGTATGATTCTGATGTTTATCGGCGGTTCACCGATGGGAACTGCCGGTGGTGTGAAGACAATTACGGTTGCTCTTCTTATCGTGCTGGTTACTTCTTATATCAGTGGAAATCATGATACGGTAGTATGGGGAAGAAAAGTTGTGGAAGAAAATATCCGCTCTGCGGTGGTGATTTTCTTTTTTGCACTGACTACTGCTCTTACGGCCACGATCCTTCTGGTTGCCGTCAGTGGTCATCCGCTTCTGGACTGTGCCTATGAGGTTGTTTCGGCGGTGGCGACGGTGGGACTGACCCGTTCTCTGACTTCACAGCTTCCGGCAGCAGGGAAAATCATTGTTATACTTGTTATGTATATGGGACGAATCGGGCCGATTACACTTGCGGTAGCTCTTGGGCGCAGAACAAGACATGTGGCTGCGGATATTCAGAGACCGGAACAGAGGATTCTGATTGGATAAAAGAATAGGGGAGAACAGATTAACAGAAAGGAAAATAAAAATCATGGACAAACAATATGCAGTAATCGGACTTGGAAAATTCGGTTATGCTGTGGCACAGACGCTGGCACAGGCAGGAAAACAGGTTCTGGCAGTGGATAAAGACCAGGAACTGGTGCAGGAGATAGCAGATTATGTGACTTATGCTGCACGGGCAGATGTGACGGACAGCCGTGTATTTGAATCGCTGGGAATCAGTAACATGGATGTGGTGATCATAGGGATCTCGGAAGATATGGAGTCAAGTATTCTGGCGACATTGCAGGCAAAAGAGGCAGGTGTTCCGCTGGTAATCGCCAAAGGGATGAATCAGATGCATGCCAAGATTCTGAAAAAGATCGGTGCAGACCGTGTAGTGATGGCCGAAATCGAAACGGGTATCCGTCTTGGTAAAAACCTGATTTCAGGAGGATTTCAGGATTTCTTTATGCTGTCAGATTCCTTTTCGATGGTAGAACTTGCGGTTCCGGATAGTTGGATCGATCATAATCTGGAAGAACTGAATCTTCGAAAAAAATATGAAATTAATGTTATTGCAATCAAGAGAGGGGAAACGATTTGCGTCAGCATCAATCCGGAAGAAAACCTGTGTATGGGAGAGATTTTGATTCTTGCAGGAGAAAATAAAGCACTGGCTAAATTAATGAAAAAATATAAAGAGGGAGATATTTGAAGCTCTTATACGAATAGAAAAAGAGAACGATAGGCAGGATTTGAAAATATTACACGGATTTTGACAAAAGAGGAGAATGACGGGGATGGAAAACAAGGAACTGCAAAAGAAGAGAGAGGATGAGAAGTTTTGTCCGGAAAAAATCGGTTCGTATTTTCTGGTAGAATGGAAAGTTCTTCTTACAATTACAATCTCCGGCCTGATCTATAACCTGGGACTTCTGGCGGAACCGTGGTTTGAGGGAAGGATGACGGAAATGTTGGTGGATATTCTGAGAGGCAGCGGAACTTTTGCCAATATGCTGTTTCTTGTAATCGGTTATGTGGCGGCAATCGGAATCGTACAGGTATCCAGATATGTCAAACGTTTTTATGTACGCAGGTTTGCAAATAATGTAAACCGGAGAATGAAAGAGATCCTGTATCACAGTCTTGTGACCAGGGGGAGGGCGAGCCTTCGGGAAGAAGGGGAAGGAACCATCATGACAAAAGCTATCCTGGATGTAGATGATTGTGTGGAGGGCATGCGTAAATTCACGACGGAGATTTTTGATACCGGTGTGGCTCTGACAGCCTATGCAGGCATGCTTTTGTGGTATGACTGGCGGCTTGCTCTGCTGTGTATGATCTTTCCGCCGATTTCATATATTACAGCGGAGAAGATGAAACGGATGATCCAGAGAACCGGAGCAGCATATAAAAAGCAGTGCGGAGTATTGAGCGCAGTAACTCTTGATCGTGCACAGAACGCTGTCACTTACCGGGTGTTTGGCTGTGAGAGAGACCGGCAGATGGCTTATGAGAAGAATCTTACCGATTATGAAACAACCGCGGTAAAGGCAAATATCTGGAACAGTGCCATGCCTCCGATTTATAAAGTGATTTCTATGACCAGTGTATTGTTTATTCTGTATTTTGGTCAGAAAAATATACTGGGAAGCGGATGGAGCAGCTGGTCAATCGCAACATTTACCACGTTTCTGGCATGCTTTGTGAAGCTTTCTACAAAATCATCCAGCGCGGCAAAACTCTTCAATGCCGTACATAAAGCGCAGGTTTCCTGGAATCGTATCCGTCCGCTGTTTGACTCGGTAAACGAGGAAGAAGACGGAAAAGAATGGGGCCCTGGAAATCTGGAAGTAAAAGATGTCTCATTTGCTTATCCGGACGGAAAGCGCATGCTGGAACATGTGTCTTTTTCAGCAAAACCAGGGCAGATCATCGGCGTGACCGGTCCGGTAGCCTGTGGAAAATCAACTCTTGGGAAGTTATTTTTATGTGAATGTCCATATGAGGGAACGGTACGATTTGCAGGAAAAGATTTGCTGCAGATGGAAGAGGCAGAACGTAAGGGTATCGTAGCCTACCTGGGGCATGATCCGGAGCTGTTTCATGACAGCGTCAGAGATAATGTGTTGTTGGGAGACGAAAAAGATTTGAAAACCTATCTGAAAGCAGTGTGTATTGACCGGGAAGTTTCTGATATGGAAGAGGGGGAGGATACCTTGATTGGAAATGGTGGGGTTCGCCTTTCCGGAGGTCAGGCACAGCGTGTGGCACTGGCAAGAACACTGTGCCATAAAAAGCCGTTACTGGTACTTGATGATCCGTTTTCCGCACTGGATAAATCGACGGAGAAAGAAGTGTTTGCCAATGTACGGGCGATGACCCGTGATTCGATCGTGTTGCTTTTGTCACATCGACTGTATCTGTTTCCACAGATGGATCAGATCATCTGGATGGACGAGGGAAAAACAGTCGTAGGAACACATGAGGAACTGTTGCAGAAAGTACCGGCGTATACAGCATTATTTACCACACAGGAAGGAGAGGACAGTCATGAAGCATAAAGGAAATGTACGAAATATTCTGATTACTACAGTAAAAAGACAAAAATGGCTGTCGATCGGGATCCTGATCGCGGTACTGGGAGCCATCGGAGCCTCTCTGATCCCGCCGCTTCTTCTTGGAAAAATCGTGGACAGTATTACGGCAGGACATGCGGTAGCGTTTTCATTTTTTGTCCTCTATTTTGTTGTGCTTGCCCTGACCGGTTTTATGGATACGGCGCGCGCGAGTCTTCTGACTGTTTTCGGACAGAAGATCACGCATGCGCTTCGAAGCCGCCTGATGGAAAAGTTTCTCAGCCTCAGTGCAGATACGATCAATCAGCAGGAGCCGGGAACGATGGTATCTAGGTTTGTGGGAGATGTGGATACGGTAGAGAACCTGTTTACTTCCGGAATCATCAGCATGTTTGCGGATACGTGTAAGATCCTGAGTATCCTGGCTGTGATCTGGTTTCGGAATAAGGGATTGACGTTGGTTTTACTGTTTTTATTGCCATTTTTGTTCTGGTTTACCAGACATGTACAGAAAAATATGTTAACCGCGCAGATCGAGAACCGAAGAGCAGTAGGCCGTGCCTCAGGTCATGTGCCGGAGACGATTCACAATATTCGGACGATCCATTGCTTTGGAAAAGAAAAATATATGGAAGAGCGGTATGACAAATATATCAGCGACAGCTATCGGGCGATGGAACGAACGAACTTCTATGATGCGATTTACTCACCGGTTATTCTGATTCTGAATGCCGTTGTGGTTGCTGTTGTGATGCTGTTATCTGCATCTGGCGATCAGCAGATTCTGACATTCTTTGGAATGTCTGCCGGAACAGCAGTAGCCGTGATCAATTATATTTCCCAGATTTTCACACCGGTAGAAAGCCTTGGTATGGAGATTCAGACGATCCAGTCAGCGATGGCAGGTATTCACAGAATCAATGAGTTTTTCAATCTGGAAGTGAATGAAGCAGACAGAGCGAACGGAAAACGACAGGGTGTCCGGAAAACAGCAAAAGATATCAGTGAACAGAAAAAACAGGTTACAACAGATAAGATACATACGGCAGATGCCGGAGATCAGACCGCGGTATCCTTTGAAAATGTAGTCTTTGGCTATGACGAACATCTGGTTCTGGAAGGTGTGAGTTTTGAGGTGAAAAAAGGCGAACAGGTCACATTGTCCGGGCGTACCGGTGCCGGAAAGAGTACGATCCTGAAGCTGCTGCTTGGTCTGTATGAGCCGCAGAGTGGAAGCATACGGATCGGTAATGTTTCTGCTACAGAAGTTCCGGAAGAGGAAAGGAGATCGCTGTTTGGCTATGTGGAGCAGTCTTTCCATATGGTGCCGGGTACGGTGCGTGAGCAGATCACACTGTATGATCGGAGAATCACGGAAAAACAGGTGCAGGCGGCAGCAAGACTGACTGGTCTTGAAGATTCGATCGCCAGTCTGGAAAATGGCTACGATACCGTGTGTACCCCGGAGATCTTTTCGCAGGGGCAATGGCAATTGTTATCCATCGCCAGGGCAGCAGTTGCAGAACCATCGATTCTGTTGCTGGATGAGATCACGGCAAATTTGGATGTGGAGACGGAAAAGGAAGTCTTACAGGCGTTGCGTCGCGTATCGGAAAACCGAACGGTAATCTCGATTTCCCACAGAACTTCAGCGGAGATGGGACGGATCATAATGGTTTAGTAACGTTTTCACTTTTTTTTTTCGGAAAATCATGGTAAACTGTTAAAGTGTGACAGGGTAACTGTTCAGTATCTTCACAGTTACGAGCAAAAATGCAATTAAAATCGCCTTCGGTGACGGCATTTTTGCTTGTATGTCTCGGGATTTTGGCATATTTATGCCAAAACACCTCGCGGGATAATGGCTACTGAATAGTTACGTGACAGGTAACAATACGGTAGATTTTTGCATTTATGAAACGGTCACCTGCACAAAAAAGGAAATCGAAAAAACAGAAGAACTGTTCCGGTGATGAGAGTTAAAAACGGAACGGTGATAAAGGAGAAATTACAATGCCAGTATTTGATTTTAATAATACCCCGGATAAAGACAAACCGTTGACCTGTACTTATACAACCTTCCGCTCCGACGAATCCACCGCTACACCGGAACGCCCGATGCTGGTGCTGGATAATAAAAAACGTCAGTGGAAACATCATTCCAGCGGATTCTTTTCTAATCCGGCGAAACAGACGACTTTTGAATTTGAGGAGGAAGACGGTATCGTATCCGCGGACATCCTGCAGATCGATGCCCGTTTTGTCAGTCTGTTAAAATGGCTCGGCGGCAATCATATTCATATCCGGCTGTCCGGTGAGAACAGAGAAAATGGGTATGCCGTTTATAAAATCCGTGAGATCGCTTTCGGCGGCGGCACCAAACTTTCGGCGGAGGATGGTTTTTTACAGTTTATGATCGAACGTCTTCTGGCAAGCAATGCACCGGAAGAAATCGAGGAAGATGAGGATGCAGAAGAAATCGGCGATGATATGAAACTGACCAGTATACAGAGCATCACCGACTTTATGACCTGCGCCGGAAAAACACTGCCGGATAATATTCGTCTCTGGGCGAGAAGAAACCTGGCGGTTGCAAAATCCCATGAGGTATCTCCGGAAGAGAGACGGCATGCACAGAGAGCACTGTCGATTATGATGAATGTACAGTGGAAGAGTAATTACTTTGAGTCTATCGACCCGCAGGAAGCAAGAAGAATCCTCGATGAAGAACTGTACGGTATGGAGAAGGTAAAACAGAGAATTATCGAGACGATCATCCAGATCAACCGTACGCATACGTTACCGGCATACGGTCTGCTTCTGGTAGGACCTGCCGGAACAGGAAAATCACAGATTGCCTATGCGGTTGCAAGAATCCTGAAACTGCCGTGGACAACCCTGGATATGAGTTCCATCAATGATCCGGAACAGCTGACCGGAAGCTCCCGTGTCTATGCCAATGCAAAACCGGGTATCATTATGGATGCATTTTCAATGGCAGGAGAGTCCAATCTGGTATTTATCATCAACGAGCTGGACAAAGCAGCCTCCGGAAAAGGAAACGGAAACCCGGCGGATGTTCTGCTGACCCTGCTTGATAACCTGGGATTCACCGATAACTATATGGAATGTATGATCCCTACGGTAGGTGTCTATCCGATTGCCACCGCCAACGACAAATCCCAGATCAGTGCACCGCTGATGTCCCGTTTTGCGGTGATCGACATTCCGGATTATACAGACGAAGAGAAGAAAATTATTTTCTCAAAATATGCACTGCCGAAAGTACTGAAGCGAATGAGTCTGAAAGAAAATGAAATTATTCTGACAGATGAGGGGCTGGACAGAATCATTCAGAAACATGCGAATACCAGCGGTATCCGTGATCTGGAACAGGCCGCAGAGCATATCGCAGCCAATGCTCTGTATCAGATTGAAGTCAATCATATGCGATCCGTAACGATCGATGCACAGATGGTAGAGAAAATGCTTGAGTAATAAATATGAAAGAAAGTGTGACAGATGACTGGGTACACTAAAATTGCCCAAGGAGGATAATTGTTATGTGGAATGGAAAGAAAAAAGCAGTAACATTCAGTTACGATGATGGTGTGACACAGGATCGCCGTCTGGTGGAAATGATGAATACTTATGGTGTAAAAGGCACCTTTAACTTAAACAGCGGTATGCAGTCTTATGCAAATGTATGGGAACATCCCAAGGGGCTTCTGATTCATCGAATGAACACTGAAGGTTTAAAAGAACTGTATCAGGGACATGAGATTGCAGCACATTGTCTGACGCATGCAGATCTTCCCCAATATGATGAAGAGACGATCCGCAATGAGATTCTGGAAGACAAGAAAAATCTGGAAGAACGGTTTGGGCAGCCTGTTGTGGGAATGGCATATCCGTTTGGTACTTATAACGATACTGTAGTGGATATTGCGCGTGCCTGTGGTATCCGTTATTCCCGTACGGTAGAGCGGACCGGAAATTTTGGACTTCCGGAAGAGCCGCTGACACTGAATCCAACCTGCCATCATAATGATGCGGATGTGATGGATCTGATTGACCGTTTTCTGGCATCTGACAGTGAGGAACCACAGCTTTTCTATCTGTGGGGACACAGTTATGAGTTTGACGTGGATCAGAACTGGGATCGGATGGAAGAGATCCTGAAAAAATTGTCCGGTCATGATGAAATCTTTTACGGAACAAACAGAGAAGTGTTATTTGGTGAATAATAACTATCTCGTACATAATATTATGATTATGTTCTGAATGCTATCAGAATCTGTGGCAGATGCAAAGAAAAAAGGAGAACACAAATGCAATATGCAATCATAGGAGCCGGAGGAACCGGCGGAGTTGTGGGATATTTTATGACAAAGGCAGGAAAAGATGTGACACTGATTGCCCGTGGCCGTCATCTGGAAGCTATGAAAGAGCATGGATTGACTCTGGAGCGTCTCTGGGATCCGAATCCTGAGACAATTGCTGTGAAAGCAACGGATATGGAACACTATAAGGAACAACCGGATGTGATCCTGGTGTGTGTAAAAGGGTATTCACTGGAAGATACCGTCCCGTTTATCCGCCGCGTGGCAAAACCGGATACGATCGTGATTCCGATTCTGAATATCTATGGAACCGGTGCAAAACTGCAAAAAGAACTGCCGGAACTTCTGGTGACAGACGGATGCATCTATGTATCTGCCAACATCAAAGAACCGGGTGTGTTAGTGCAGCATGGGAAGATTCTGCGGATCGTCTTTGGAGTTCGGGAAAAGACAGACTGGAGACCGGAACTGGAACAGATCCGGCAGGATTTTACGTACAGTGCTATTGACGGAATTTTATCCGAAAATATTCGCAGAGAAGCACTTGAAAAATTCTCCTATGTGTCTCCGATCGGAGCAGCAGGACTGTACTGTAACGCAGTAGCGGGGGATTTTCAGAAAGAGGGCGCTCCGCGGGAACTGTTTTGTTCGATGATCCGGGAAATCGGGGCACTTGCAGATGCTATGGGCGTTCCGTTTCAAAAAGACATGGTAGATGTTAATTTACATATTTTGTCTAATCTTGCACCGGAAACAACTACTTCTATGCAGAGGGATGTAATGGCTGGGAAACCATCAGAAATCGACGGACTGGTATACGAAGTGGTTCGCATGGGAAAACTGTATGGTGTGCCGGTTCCCTCGTATACGAAAGTAGCTAATCGACTGGCTGAGAAAAAAGGGATCATTTTTGATATGGATGGTGTTCTGGTCAATACGGAACCGTTGCATTTTCGGTGTTGGCAGGAAGTGCTGAAAGAGGACGGAATCACGCTGAACTATGAGATTTACAAACCGTGCATCGGTTCTACCAGAGAAGTTTTCCGGCAACTGATGGTGGATGCTTACGGTGATATTTTCGAGGATTATCCGACGATGAACCGGAGAATGGAAGAAAAGAAAAAGGAAATCGTGGAAAAAGAAGGATTCCCGCAATGTGAGGGAATCCGGGAAGTTCTGGAAAAACTACATCAGGAAGGATATCTGCTGGCAGTCGGATCTTCTTCTCCGGAGGATGTGATCCAAAAAGTGTTGAAGGATCTTGACCTGGCTCAGTATTTTTCTGCTTTTATCAGTGGAGAAAATATGGCACATCCAAAGCCGGCACCGGATACGTTTCTTGCCGCAGCAGAAGCATTATTACTGGATCCTTCCGCATGTATGGTAGTAGAAGATTCCACTAATGGAGGAAAGGCGGCAAAAGCAGCAGGAATGTCCTGCGTCTGGTTCCATAATCCGGATTCCGGAGATCAGCAGATTCCGGATGCAGTTTTGGAGATTTCTTCCTGGGATCCTTCCAGTGCAGAGAAAATTATGAAAGCATCAGAACAATGAGAAAAAACAGAACAGCCATGCAAATATTTTGGATAAAAGGAGCAGATGGAAATGTGTACAGCAGCTACTTATAAGACAAAAGATTTTTATATGGGACGGACGCTGGATTATGAATTCTCCTATGGAGATGAGATTACAGTAACACCAAGAAATTATCCGTTTCATTTTCGCCATATGGAAGAACTGGAAAATCATTATGCGATCATCGGTATGGCACATGTAGCGGATGATTACCCGCTGTATTACGATGCGGTCAATGAAAAAGGACTTGGAATGGCAGGGTTGAACTTCGTAGGAAACGCTGTCTACCAGGAGATCCAGGAGGGGCGGGAAAACGTGGCTCAGTTTGAGTTCATTCCATGGATTCTTTCCCAGTGCGCATCGGTAGAAGAGGCGAAGAAAATGCTGGCGGAGATGAATCTGGTGGGAACCGTATTCGCTCCACAGTTTCCGGCGGCACAGCTGCACTGGATACTGGCGGACAAATATGCGTGTATCACCATCGAATGTGTCCGGGAGGGACTGAAGGTTTATGATAATCCGGCAGGTGTACTGACCAATAATCCGCCATTTGAACAGCAGATGTTTTTATTGAATCAGTATATGCATCTGTCACCGAAACAGCCGGAGAATCATTTTTCCGAGCAGTTGCCATTACAGACCTACAGCCGCGGCATGGGTGCACTTGGACTTCCGGGAGATCTTTCTTCTACTTCCCGCTTTGCAAAAGTGGCATTTACCAGAGCACATGCAGTATCGGGAGATTCTGAGGCGGAAAGCGTCAGCCAGTTTTTCCACATTCTGGGATCGGTGGACCAGCAGAGAGGATGTTGTGAAGTGGCTGAGGGCAAATACGAGATTACAATTTATACCTCATGCTGGAATGCACAGAAGGGAATCTACTATTATAATACCTATGAAAACCACCAGATCACTGCGGTCGACATGCATCGTGAAAATCTGGACGGAACCACACTGGCGCGGTATCCACTGATCCAGAAGGGTGAGATCCGGTGGCAGAACTAGAGCGTGTCTGAAAAATCATTTCCGGAGAGCCTTTTTCAGACACGCTCTAGAAAATGTGAAAGGTATTCCCGGGATTTTTTTACTCGTTATTGCGATAGTCGTCAGGGTCTCGTGCAAGTACGGACTTTGAATTGTTGCTCGCGTAAATAAAAAAGACAGAAATCGGAATCGTCCCGTACCATTGGTACGGGACGATTCCGATTTCTATCTTTTTGTGTTTATTGCTCGAATGATTCTACTACAGAATCTATGGTGATTACTGCGCCTTCTTCATGCGATAACTTCCACTACTGGTGCGGAAAGCGTCAATGATGCGCCGTACACTACAGAGTAAGGTAAGTCCGTATCCGATGAACAGCTCGCTGTAATAGCATCCGGTGAGTTCGGAAAGATCCAGAATGTTATCCAGATACTGATAACACTCGGAAAAGGTGTATCCTTCGTCTTTCAGTGCATCGTAAGCATCCCAGGTCCAGGAAAGCCGATTGGCAAAGAAAATCATCACCAGCATCATCACAGTGGAAATGATCACACCCTTCCGATCCAGATGACCGCCAAGCAGTTCATATCCACGCAGTGCGCAGATTGCAGTGACTGCACCGGCAATACCCGCGATGTATCCGAGCCGATAGATCAGTACCCAGAGCACACATCCGATCAGAGAACCGACGAAAGCACCTACGAGTCCGGCAACCAGATTACTCTTTTTTGCACGGGTTGTCTGCTGATTTTGCTGAAGATTCTGCTCGATCTGCTGTGCACAGGAAGTACACAGATAATGGTAGGAACCATTAACCTCATAATTTGACAGATATTCCTGTGTGTTGCCACAGGACTCACAGCAAGGCTGATAGTTACCGCCATGAAGATACTGAATCAGAGGATCTACGACACTGTTGATCATATCCGGAACTTTGTTTCCGTTTACTGCCGGCATTTTTATGGTCAGTAAGGCGGAAGTAGAAGTACAGGAATAGTCTGCCAGGTGTTTGACATTTTGCTTCTGGTATTCCAGATACTGTGCCAGCTGTGCGTTGTCCGGATCCTGTGTGGAGACGGCATTGATACGAACGTGGTAAACCGTCGATTCCGTTGTAATGACAACCGGATATCCCTGATAATTGCCATCTGCATAGCTGCCGTGATCCGTCAGACTTCCCCCAAGAAGTAGTACACGTATTTTTTCCTTAAACATATTGAAATTCCTCCTCAAAATATATATGTTACTTTCTGTATCATAACAAATTCTGACATGTTTTACCATAAACTTCAGGATTTTGTAAGAAATAGAAGGAAGATATTATATAGACAGAAAGATATAGTATAATTCATGAAAATGTAATGATTATTTCACGCTTGTAATAATAAGAATTTCATGTTAAAATACTTCAAAAATGAACATTCTAAAAATGAAAGAGAGGTATAGAAGACATGATAAGCATTGAGTATATACATAAATTGCTGGATGTCTATAATCAGCTGTGCCGACCGTTATGCCAGCAGACCGGCATTCCGCAGACATCCCTGGATATCCTGATGTTCCTGAAAAATAATCCGCAGTATAAAAATGCCGCAGATATTGTAAAGATCCGCGGGATCAAGGCGAATCTGGTATCCATCCATGTGGAACGGCTGGTGCAGGAAGGATATCTCGAACGCCGGGAGGTTCCGGGCGACCGGAGAAAGACAGAACTGATCTGTACCCGGAAAGCGGAGCATGTCTGGGGACAGGGATGTGAGATTCAGAAAACATTTATCGAAACCTTATTTTCCGGTGTGCCTGCGGAGTCCAGAAAGATTTTTGAACAGGTGATGGAACAGACAGAGGAAAATCTGAATACATATCAAAAGGAGAACAAAAAGAAATGAGTATTTTACTGACAGTAATTGTTACATTTTTTGCAGGTATGGGTGCAGGTCTCGGGACCGGATTTGCCGGCATGAGCGCGGCGGCGGTCATCAGCCCGATGCTGATCACATTCTTGGGAATGGATCCCTACATGGCAGTGGGAATCGCATTGTCCTCGGATGTGCTGGCAAGTGCAGTATCCGCATATACTTATGGGAAAAATAAGAATCTCGATATAAAAAATGGTCTGATCATGATGGTTACCGTGTTGTTGTTTACCATAGTGGGAAGTTACGTTTCCAGCCTGGTACCGTCCACAACGATGGGTAATTTCTCCGTCTTCATGACCTTCCTGCTCGGTATCAAATTCATCCTTCGCCCGGTCATGACTACAAAAGAAGCCATGGCACAGGTGTCTGCGAAAAAACGTGCGATTCAGTCTGTGATCTGCGGAGTGATGATCGGCTTTATCTGCGGATTCATCGGTGCCGGTGGCGGTATGATGATGCTTCTGATCCTGACATCCGTTCTCGGATATGAATTGAAAACAGCCGTGGGAACCAGTGTATTTATCATGACCTTCACCGCCCTCACCGGAGCCGTATCCCACTTTGCCATCGGCGGCACACCAGACTGGACAGTATGGATCCTGTGTGTGGTCTTTACCTTCCTCTGGGCAAGAATCGCAGCCGTATTTGCCAATAAAGCAACGCCAAAGACTCTGAACCGTGCTACAGGAGTGATCCTGGTGGTGTTGGGAGTTGCGGTTATGGCGTTTTCGGTGTTGGGATAGAGTATCAAATGTCTGCTAGTCGGATGGCTCTTTGAAAATATTATGCACAACCACGCAGACTATACCCGAAAATGATATCAGCTGCGAAATGGAAAGAAAAAAGTTAATAGATAATAAATTGGAGGATACAATATCATGATAATCAGAACTGCAACCATAGATGATCTGCCACAGATCGCCGCCGTAGAGTACGAGTGCTTCCCACCGGCCGAAGCCGCCACAAAAGAGGAATTCGCCGACCGCCTTATTCATTACGCCAACCATTTCTGGCTGATGTTCGACGAGCAAAATGACAACAAACTGGTTGCGTTCGTCGACGGTTTTGTCACCAACGAACCGGATCTGACAGATGAAATGTACGAAAAAGCTTCCATGCACGACGAAAGCGGTGCCTGGCAGGAGAACTGCTGGAGCGGGCGATCGAAGATGCCAGAAAACAGGGAAGGAAGGGTCTGGTGCTGACCTGCAAAGATGCATTGATCCATTATTATGCAAAATTTGCTTTCCAAAATGAAGGAGTAACAGACAAATCTGTCCACGGCGATGTAGTATGGAATCAGATGCGCTTGACCTTTTAACTGGAGTTAACAGGAACTAACTACCAGCTTTACACAGATTTAACGAAAATCATACAATACCATGATAGAGCCATATGCGTTCTCCCACTATACTGTAAACCGTAAATGAATTATACAGATTCATAACAGAGATTTTACAGATGATTTCAAGAATCGAGCAGCAGACAGCTGCCGGAAAAGGGAGAACACAAAATGAATGAAAATGTAAAAGTAGTATTTGGTCTGATTGGTGGGTTGGCGCTGTTCCTTTATGGAATGAACAGTATGAGTGATGCACTGCAAAAGGCAGCCGGAGAAAAGATGAAGAAGATTCTGGAATTTCTCACGAAGAATCCGATCATGGGAGCGCTGGCCGGAGCCCTGGTTACGGCTGTGTTACAGAGTAGTTCGGCAACTACCGTTATGGTCATCGGCTTTGTAAGTGCCGGACTGATGAGTCTGCCACAGGCGATTTCCGTTATCTTTGGTGCTAATATCGGTACGACGATGACTGCCCAGCTGATGGCATTCAAAATCAGTGATTATATTTATCCGTTGATCTTCATCGGATTCATGCTGAACTTCTTAGGGAAAAAAGAAAAGGTTAAAAATATTGGTATGGTTATCTTTTCTTTCGGACTTTTGTTTGAAGGAATCGAGATCATGGGCAGCGTTATGAAACCATTGGCAGGAAGCCCGATCTTTGTGGATCTGATGGGAAAAGTATCTTCTGTTCCGGTGCTGGGTGTTGTCCTCGGTGCGGTGATGACTCTGGTGGTACAGAGTTCCTCTGCAACGATCGCAGTCCTTCAGAGCTTTGCTTCTCAGGCAGGACCGGACGGTGTTAGCAGCGTGATCGGACTGACAGGAGCGATTCCGATTTTGCTTGGCGATAATATCGGTACGACGATCACAGCACTTCTGGCATCCATCGGACAGTCCAAAGATGCAAAACGTACCGCAATTGCACACAGCTTTTTCAATATCACGGGTACCTGCGTATTTATCTGGATCATTCCGTGGTTTGCACAATTTATACGTTATATCTCTCCAAAAGGAAATGAGATCGATGTGATCTCCCGCCAGATTGCCAATGCGCATACGACATTCAACGTGGTCTGTACGCTGGTATGGCTGCCGCTGATCCCGATTATGGTGAGGATCGTTACCACGATTATACGCGGAGAAGATAAGAACACTGGTGTAGTTTATGAACCGAAGTATCTGGATAACAAAGTGATTGATCAGCCGGTGGCTGCGATGTATCTGGTATCTCAGGAACTGGAGAATCTGACAGGATTTGCCGTACATATGCTGAACAGCCTGAAAGGTTCTCTGAATCAGAAAAAGACCTCAGCTGCATATGAAAAATTCAAAAATCAGCTGGATATCGTCCAGCACCTGCAGGAAGAAATCACGGACTATATCACCAAATTGTTTTCCAGCGGTAATCTGACAGAGCTTCAGTCTGAACAAACAGCAGGGCTTCTGTATGTAACCAACAATATCGAACGTATCGCCGACCGGTGTCAGGATATCGACAGCATCTGGATAAAAATCCAGGACGATGGCATGAGCTTTTCCGAGGAAGCCGGCAAGGAAATTGAAAATTGCATTAATGTCCTTCTGGATCTGCTGCGCCGGGCGATGACAGCCGTAAAAGAGGGCAGTGAAGAGGAAGCGGAACTGGTATTCAAAAATAAAAAGAAATTGCATAAAGCAGAAAAGAAATTCAACAAAGCCCACTTGAACCGCGTAAAGAATCAGAAATGCGATCCTGCGATGACCGGCTGCTTCTCCGGCATCCTCTACAACCTGGACCGAGCTGCCGACAACTGCGTAAGTATCGCAGAAGAAGCACTGGATAACCAGGGATTCGTAAAATTAGGCGAAGCCGCCAGAAACTTTGCGGCACCGGCTGCGGTTGTGGAGGCTATGTAAGAGATATTAATAGTAATAAAAAACATATAATTTAACAGGAACAGAGTACTTTCGAATTTGAGGTATAATAAAATTTGAAAATACTCTGTTTTTGGTTGTTCGAGCAATGAACGAAAATCTTTTCCTTCATAAGAAACTGGTGATTAACGCGGTGGCTGAAGATGGAATTAAAATTGCAAATTTTATTTGATGTGATATGATTTTTATAGATAACATATTATCCAAAACAAGTAAAAAATCCAGATTTTGGATAATATATGATCCATAGAAAGGAAAAATCGACATGTCAAACTATGAAACGATGAAAGACCGTATGTCCTCCCATTTCCTGGAATACGATCAGGAAAAAATGATCCGGAAATTTGCTCTGGATCATGATGAAAAGTATCTCTATATTTTCTTTGTAGGAAGAAAATACCGGATTAACCGCATCACTGGAGGAATCACCTGGTCTGTGGATGAATTCCAGACGGAAGAAAATGCAAATTACAACGAAGCCATGACAATTTACGATGTCCTGTGTAATTCCAAAGAATACTGCCATCCCGCCCATGAATGGGTTCATATCGGCAGCCTTTCTACGGTGCGGGGAGGAAATCTGGCAAATGACAGTAACTTTTTCCGGGATGCCGGAAAGAAATTCGACGGAAAAACCGCAGAACTGGCGAAAGCCTGCAAGCGACTTCATGGGATCAGGCTGGAAAAAGGCGATGTGGCTTATCAGCTGGACATGTTTTCATTTCTTCCCGTTATACTGAGATTCTGGGAATCCGATGACGAATTCCCGGCAAGCCTGCAGGTGTTGGTGGATCGGAATATTCTGGAGTATATGCATTACGAGACGGTGATGTTTGCGATTGGGCATTTGCTGGAGAGAGTGGGAGAAGAAATGGAGCAGAATTAGAGAACAGGTTGATATAAACCGCTATTATCTGGAAGAACGATAATATTGGTTTCTTGAGATAGATTTGCATGAAAGTTGGTATGCAAAGTAAATTTGGATATGTTTAAGAGAGATTATTCAAGTGTTTCAATTCTGAGACAATTTACTATTTTACATGATGTAAAAATAATTTAAAAGCAGAACAGAACTTTTCATAAGAGAATCCTTGCTATATCAGTTGCTGAAAGATATAATAAAAAACAGTTAATTAATTACATAAATATTTATTTGAGATGAGAATATGGAATTAGGGTATAACTATCTTGGAAAAACATTTGTCGATAAAAATGAAAAGAAATGAGCAGGTCTCAATGGCAATAATATTGAATATATGTGAAGTATTAGATTGTAATATGAATGTTGCAATTAAATCTTCTGATCAGAGGAGTGCGTAATGGAAAATTGTAAACTTGTAGATGAACTGAACAGATTAAGAAAATCCTCAAGAGATTCTATTGATGGAATCGGTGATTTTGGTGATTTTAAAAAATATATGCACATTTCAAGAAATGTTGAAGAAGAATTGATTGAAATTTTATATCTAATTTTCGATTATCCGCATAAACACTATACTTTCAAGTATTTTGAAGTATAGAAAAAACTCATTTTACCACGATTTTACCACGATTGAATGAGCCTTGATATGACCTATAAAATAACACCCAAAAGACATCATTACACCTAAATGGTGTCTTTTTAAAAA
>OLPT01000639.1_pt1 | contig 24677 bp, 18 predicted proteins | sample 1673051 | NCBI WGS metagenome assembly OLPT01 (sample SAMEA3136750, study PRJEB25190) | human gut metagenome | biome: human gut; feature: human-associated habitat; material: faeces | place: Austria | collected 2013
ATCCGCAGGTTTCCTGGCTGCAAACCAGCTTATTTCCCTTTTCGAGCATATAATTACCACATTTCGGACATTTCTTTGCAGAAGGTTTCTGCCAGGACATAAAATCACACTCCGGATTATTCTCACATCCGTAATATTTTCTGCCTTTTTTCGTTTTTTTCATGACAATTTCGCCGCCGCACTTCGGACATGCAACACCGATCTTCTCATAATATGGTTTTGTATTACGGCAGTCCGGAAATCCGGGGCATGCAAGAAATCTTCCATGAGGACCGTACTTGATCACCATGTTGCGGCCACAGTTGTCGCAGATCACATCCGTAACCTCATCCTGTATATCAACTTTCTCAAGCTCTTTCTCAGCCTCATCCACATCATGCTTCAGATCCGGATAGAAGTTACGTACAACCGTTTTCCACTGTACGGTACCTGCTTCCACGCAGTCCAAAAGCCCCTCCATAGTTGCTGTAAAGTTTACATCCACAATACTTGGAAAAGCCTGTTTCATAATATTATTAACAACCTCTCCAAGCTCTGTGACGTAAAGATTTTTCTGTTCCTTGGATACATAGCGTCTGCTGATGATCGTTGTGATGGTCGGCGCATACGTACTCGGACGTCCAATTCCAAGCTCTTCCATAGTCTTTACAAGTGAAGCCTCTGTGTAATGTGCCGGCGGCTGTGTAAAATGCTGCTCCGGCTTCAGTTCTTTCAGCTTCAGCTCCATACCCTTTTCCAGACTTTGACTTAAAACATTGCCCTTTTTGTCATCGCCCTCTTCTGTGTACACAGACATAAAGCCATCAAAGGCAACCTTGGATGCTGCAACCGTGAACACATACTCACCTGCTCCGATCTTGACAGACGTGGTCTCATAACGTGCCGGTGCCATTCTGCTCGCCGCAAAACGTCTCCAGATCAGCTGATATAAACGGAACTGATCCCTGGTCAGGGATTCCTTCACCAGAACTGGTGTCCTCGCAATATCTGTAGGACGGATCGCCTCATGAGCATCCTGTATCTTCTGTCCGTTTTTGATTGCCTTCTCTGTCTGAGAAACATAATCCAAACCATACTGCTCAGAAATATAAGTTCTTGCTGCTGCATCTGCTTCCTCTGAAATTCGAGTAGAATCTGTACGCAGATAGGAGATCAGACCTACCGTACCACTGCCTTTTACATCCACACCTTCATATAACTGCTGTGCCAGGCGCATAGTCTTCTGCGTAGAAAAATTCAGTGTCTTGGCAGCTTCCTGCTGCAGAGTACTTGTGGTAAACGGAAGGGGAGCGTTTTTGATCCTCTCACCTTTTTTTACTTCTGTGATCTCATATTTACAGTCTTCCAGACTTTTCAGAATCTCATCCATTTCCTGACGGTTTCTGATCGGAAGTTTTTTATCTGTTCCATAGAACTTGGCTGTCAACGGTTTCTTCTCACCCTTTACCTGAAATTCACCCTCCAGGCTCCAGTATTCTTCAGGAATGAATGCATTGATCTCATCTTCTCTGTCACAGATGATACGCAGTGCCACAGACTGTACACGGCCTGCACTTAAGCCTCTTTTTACCTTGGCCCAGAGCAGCGGACTGATGGTATAACCTACCATACGATCTAGCATACGCCTTGCCTGCTGTGCATCTACCAGATTCATGTCCAGTTCCCTGGCCTGCTTGATGGACGCCTTAACTGCTGTTTTTGTTACTTCATTAAATGTGATCCTGTGCATCTTTGCAGTATCTGTCTTCAAAGCCTGCATCAGATGCCAGGAAATTGCCTCTCCCTCACGGTCAGGGTCAGTTGCAAGATAGATCTTATCTGCTTTTTTTGCTTCTTTACGAAGTTTTGCAAGAAGCTCACCCTTTCCCCGTATTGTAATATACTTCGGTTCAAAATCATTGTCCACGTCAATACCAAACTGGCTCTTGGGAAAATCCCTCACATGACCGTTGGACGCTTCTACTGTATAATTTGCCCCCAGAAATTTCTTTACTGTCTTCATTTTAGCAGGTGACTCTACTATCACCAGATTTTTGGCCATTTTACCTCTCCTAATCTCATTCTGCCTTCCTGTCCGACTTAAAAACTCCTGATAAATCTCCGGGCAAAAAAGCATTTATTCAAGTCTGATATAATACTGTCTCCCGGTTTCCTTCACAAGCCCCATCAAAATAAGCTGTCCCAGGATCCCGGCTGTTTTTCCCGGTGAAAAACCGGTTTTTCTGATAATATGATCCAGATTTTTTGGTCGTAAATCGAGACAACTATACACCAAATCCAAATCCGTTGCAAGTCCCAACTTGCTTTTTTCAGACAAATTTGTCTTTTTTTTCACAGATAATCCCCACTCATCCAGAAGTATTTCCGGAGAATATGCAATTCCTGCTCCGTCGTAGATCAGCTTGTGACAGCCTCTGCTCAGCGCATCATTTACCGCTCCCGGAATGGCGTATACCATCTTCCCCTGTTCCAGTGCACAGGCAGCTGTGATCAGTGATCCGCTCTTTTCTTTTGCTTCCACCACAAGCACCAGATCTGCCAGTCCGCTGATGATCCGGTTCCTTGCCGGAAAATAATATGCCCTGCCTTTGGTACCTGGTTCATATTCGCTGATGATCCCTCCGTTTTTTTCGGGGATCCTCCGGTAAATACCTCTGCTGGATGAAGGATAACAGATGTCCACACCATTTCCCAGCACGGCAAAGGTCGGGGTACCACCTTCCAGAGCACCCTTGTGGCCCTCAGCATCAATGCCGGCCGCCATACCGCTGATCACCTGTACCCCATGTTCGCTTAAGAATTTTCCGTAATTAAAGGCCTGTATCCGTCCGTAAGGACTGCACAGCCTTGCTCCCACAATCGCCGCTGTAGGTTTGGCATCATCCGGAAAGCTTCCAATGTAATATAATTGTTTTGGCATACCGGGAAGTTCCTTAAGTCTTGCCGGATAAACACTACTGTCCTTCCGGGCACACCGGATCCTTGTTTGCTGTATTTCTTCCATATAAAATACCTTCCTTTTTTCTGTTTTATGACCAGTATTTCTTATCATATGCCAGGTAAGCCAACGCCTCGCAGATATGTTCTTCCTTTATCTTTTCGGAAGATTCCATATCCGCGATGGTCCTGGCCGTTTTCAGGATCTTATGATATGCTCTGGTACTGAATTGAAACTGCTCATATGCCTGCTCCAGAAGTTTGTCTGCCCCTCCCGTCATTACACAGTATTTTTCCAGTTTTCTTCCGTCAAGCTCCCCATTGAAGCAAAATTTTTCCTTTTTGTAACGTTCTCTCTGGATCTCCTGTACTGTTTCCACCCTCTTTCTTATTTGAGCAGAGGATTCCCCTGCAATTTTCTTTTTCATTTTTGAAAAACTCACTGCCGGAACTTCTGTGCAGATATCAATACGCTCCAGGAGAGGCTGGCTGATCTTTCCAAGATAATGCGTGATCTCCCCTGACGTACAGCGACATCTGTTCATATCCGGGTAAAATCCGCAGGGACAGGGATTCATCGCTGCCGCCAGCATAAAACTAGCCGGAAAAATATAAGTTCCGGCAGCTCTGGACAGATGGATCTCCTTATCTTCCAGCGGCTGACGCAGGATCTCAAGGCTTTTTCTGGAAAATTCCGGCATCTCATCCAGAAAAAGAACACCTCTGTGTGCAAGAGTGATCTCCCCCGGCCCCGGTATCCTGCCGCCACCTGCCAAAGCCTGAGGGGAACTGGTATGATGCGGACTTCGAAAAGGCCTCTGCCGGATCAGCGGATCTTTTTCCGTGAGAAGTCCTGCCACACTGTATACCTTGGTGATCTCCAGGCTTTCCTCAAATGTCATCTCCGGCATAATGGTCGGCAGACGTCTTGCCAGCATGGTCTTTCCGGATCCTGGCGGTCCGATAAAAAGAATATTATGAAAACCGCTCACTGCGATCTCTGCCGCCCGCCTGGCTCCTTCCTGCCCGCAGATATCCGCAAAATCAACCTTTGGTATTTCCGGTTTGTTTTCTGTTTTTTCTTTTTCCTGATACGCAGTTGTATAAGTGTTTGGGTCTCTCAGACACCGGATCATGTCATTCAGACTTTTTACTCCAAACACCGGCATATCCTTCACCAGATTCCCCTCCCGGATGTTTTCCTCCGGAATAACGCAAAAGCGTAAGCCCAGCTCTCTTGCGCGGATCACCCGAGGCAAAACTCCGGCAACCCCATGGATCTCTCCATTCAGACTGATCTCTCCTACGATCATAACTCCTTCCAGAAGATCCGGTTCCAGAATTCCGGCAGCCGCAAGTACTGCAGCCGCCACAGGCAGATCAAAACCGGCTCCTTCCTTTTTCATATCGGCAGGTGCAAAATTTACAGTTACTTTTCTTGGTGGCAGACAAAGCCGGTTGTTCTTAAATGCAGTCCGGACTCTTTCCTGGGCCTCTCTCACCTGGGCAGAGGGAAATCCTACCATAGCAAAAGAAGGCAGACCATCACTGACATCTGCCTCAACCTGGATCTCACGTACTTCCATTCCGTAGATCGCTACTGATAAAACACTCGCAAACAAATACATTCCTTTCTGCGAAAAAAACGGATCCCGATCTTCCATCTTTTCGTCTTTTCAGGTCAGGCGGATATTCGAAATCCGCATTGGTTAAAAACAAGGGAATTTTCAGATAGACATTTTCTGAATTTTAGAAGATAATAAATTTAGTATAGTCCATTTTGCTCTCTTTTGCAAGGGTGCATTTCGTTCTGTTTTATACTTTCAATAGAAAGAAGAGGTGAGCACAATGAAATTTCAGCGTATTCAGGATTTACGTACAGACGCGGATCTGTCCCAGAGAGAATTAAGTGAGATTCTTCATATCAGTCAGCGTTCTTATTCCCATTATGAAACGGGATCCCGTAATATTCCTATCGAAATGCTTATCCGGCTGGCAAATTATTACGACACCAGCATCGATTATCTCGTCGGCCGCACAGACCGCAAAAAAATGATCAAATAAAGAGATCCCCGGAAATGTGGAACAGTTTCGGGAATTCCTGTATCGGGATTCCCTGATTGCCAAAATCCGGGGATTCTTTATTTTACCGTGTTTTATTTTTTTTGATCATTCCGTATAATAGGTTTCTTCTTCTCCGTAGGGAATCTCATATTCTTCTGTATTCTCATCAGAAGAATCTTCACTGCTTTCGCTGTAGGATTCCTGTTCATAGGAATTTTCGTTGCTTTCATTATAGGAAGCATCTTCTTCGGAATTTTCGGATACTTCCAGGGATGGCTCCTGCCGGGTCATAATAGACTCTGTTTTCGGATAGGTCAGAGATCCATCTCCCCGTTCATATGTTTTTACCTTCACATAAAGCTCACCACTTTTATCGAAAACAAACTCTCCTTTTGCCTTATTCCCTTCGGAATCCTTAAAACGGAACTGTGTGGCATTTCCTGCTACCTCTGCAATCACATCTGCTTCTGCGGTCATGGAAGGATCTTTTCCATTCACTCTCTTATAGGTAAAGGAAACAGATTTCAGACTGATATCATAAATATCGATCGTTGTCAGCCCGTCTTCGCTGTACCAGATCCCTTGATAATTTTCCGGTTCAAATGCCGGAAGGATTGTCGGGACCGGTGTCAATGACGGTGTCGGTGTCGCTGTCGGAACCGGTGTTGCTGTTGCTGCCGGAGTTGCTGTCACCTCCGGAATACTGTCCAATGCAGCCAATGCGGCCTCTCTTCGTTGTTCTTTTTCCACCTTATCCCTGTGGGAAACATACAGCATCCCTCCAAGTCCTGCCAGAATAAACAGGATGATCAACAGGACCAGAACCGCTCTCAGCCGTTTTTTTCTTTTTTTGTTTTTTCTCATCTGCATCACCTCTGTTTACTATAGCATACAGGAAACGCTTCTTGTATTTCTCAATTCTGCTTATTTTTTCTCTTTGATGATACCTTTTCTGTAAGCTTCCAGAAGCTGGATCAGCTCACTGATCCTTTCCTTCAGAGCAGTTCCGGTATCGGTATCACCGACCAGAGTACGTTTGTTATTGTAGTGAACTGCCACCCTGTTGGAAACAATATCCTGCTCCTTGGCTACCGCTTCTTCCGCAGAAGTAAAAGGCTCATGAGCAGACAGGATCAGCCCGTAGGAGTTATAAACCAGTGTATAGCCGGCAATCCCCGTAACCTTCTGATATGGTCTGGAAAAACCGCCGTCGATCACAAGAACTTTGCCATTGCATTTTACAGGACTCTCTCCCTCACTCTGGTGAACCGGCACATGCCCGTTGATGATGTGACCTTTTTCCGGATCCAGTTCGAATTCACGGAGCAGATCATCTACAACATCCTCATTTTCCAGAAGATGATAGTAGGCATTTTTAGTTTCTTTATGTGTTTCCTTATCTTTAATAAAATAACGTTCAAAGGTGGTCATCTTGTCTTTTCCGAACAGCGGTGAATTCGGAGCTGCCCAGATATACCACATAATATCTCTGCCTTTACGCTTTTCATCCTCATTTACAGAGAAAAACGCCCGGCGCACATAAGTCTCAAGAACATCGTACAATTCTTTTCCTTTGTAGGTTTTTCCATAAATCTGGACTTCTTTCAGACTTCCATCCTCATTAAGCGGAATACTTCCATGGAACAGAAGATTTCCATTATAAGTTTTATAAAGGCCTCCCTTGTCCAGAAGAAGCCGGACATGATTCTGCAGTTTCTCGCAGTTTCGGAACGCGGAATCCAAGCGTTCCATTACATCCTTTTCCTCTGTAGTAAGTTCATATGGCTTTTTCCAGTCAATAGTAGGAAAATATGTATCGGTCAGCGGATATTCTTTTCCGTCCGGAAGTGTGATCATTCCCTTTTTCGGATCGATCCTATGAAGCAAACAACGATTTTCCATATGGAATTCTTTGTGCCGGCGGATCAGCTGCCCCTCCAGCTTAAACTGGATAATGGCAATAGCCTTGTGCATTTTCCGTCCAAGCTCTTCTTCCAGAATACTATAGTTATTGGCATCCCCCTTCATCTCAAAAGCAGTACATGGATCATCCTTATAAGCCTCCATTGCAAAGGTTGCCAGAGGCATGAGATTGATCCCATATCCATCCTCAAGAATATCCATATTTCGGTAACGGATGCTGTTCCGGATCACCGTTGCAATGCAGGCTTTCTGTCCTGTAGCAGCTCCCATCCAGACCACATCATGATTTCCCCACTGGATATCCAGCGAATGATATTTCATCAAACGATCCATGATGAAATGCGGGCCCGGACCTCTGTCATAAATATCTCCCAGCACATGAAGATGATCCACAACAAGACGCTGGATCAGTTCTGCCAGGGCAATGATAAAATTCTCTGCCCGGCCGATCTCAATGATCGTATTGACGATGGCATCGTAATATGCTTCTTTGTCCAGAACTTCCGCTTTCTCTGTGATCAGCTCCTCGATCACATATGCATAGTCTGCAGGAAGTGCCTTACGGACCTTGGAACGGGTATATTTGGATGCCGTTGTCTTGCATACTTCGATCAGACGATAAAGTGTGATCTTGTACCAGTTCTCCATGTCTTCTTCCTGTTTTTTTACAACCTCCATCTTTTCCTTCGGATAATAGATCAGTGTGGCAAGAGAACGTTTGTCGCTGTTGCTTAAGGTATGTCCGAATACATCATCGATCTTTTTTCGTACAGCCCCTGATCCATTCCGAAGAACATGGGAAAACGCATCGTATTCTCCATGAATGTCCGACATGAAATGCTCGGTACCTTTCGGAAGGTTTAATATAGACTGCAGATTGATGATCTCTGTTGAAGCCTTTGCTATAGTAGGATATAGCTCCGCAAGTCGCTGCAGGTATCTTAATTCTTCTTTTTTCATAGTATCTGGTATCCTCCTGGGAGTTCTCACTGCCAGATCAGCCTTCAGGATAAACGGCAGTATTTTTTATTTATTGTAAGCCCTTCCGGTATCATATATCAACCCGTAAAATCAAACAGTGACATCTGATTGGACTGCGGGATATCTCCGAAAAGATCCATATCATCCATCAGATCGATAACGGTCTTGCTGACCTTGGTACGATCACGGAAATCATCCTTGGAAAGGAATCTGCCTTTTGCGGCAGCATCCACAACTGCCTCTGCTGCCTTATCTCCAAGACCCTCTATGGTATCCAGAGCAGGCATCAGCTTATCTCCGATGATCTGGAACCGGTGTGCCTTTGCCTTATAAAGATCGATCGGCACAAAATCAAAACCTCTGGCGTACATTTCCTGTACGATCCTCATATCCTTCAGTGTATCCTGTTCCTTCTTGGATGCCTCATCACCTTTTTTCCGGATCTCCGCCATATAATATTCCAGACGTTCTTTTCCCATGCACATCAGTTCATAGGAAAAGGAAGTGGCACGGATACTGAAAAATGCTGCATAATAAGCCAGTGGATGAAACACTTTATACCAGGCGATACGATACGCCATCATAACATAGGCTGCCGCATGGGCTTTCGGGAACATGTACTTGATCAGCTTACAGGACCAGATATACCAGTCCGGAACATCATGCTCTTTCATAGTCTGGATCCATTCCTCACGAAGACCCTTTCCCTTACGGACACTCTCCATGATGGTAAACGCCAGACCACTTTCCACTCCTTTTCCGATGAGATAGATCATAATATCATCTCGCGTACAGATTGCTGTGGAAATGGTAGCTGTACCATTCTGGATCAATACCTGGGCATTTCCAAGCCATACATCCGTGCCGTGGGAAAGTCCAGCAATACGTACCAGGTCGGAAAAATATTTCGGCTTGGTATCGATCAACATCTGCATGGCAAAGTCTGTACCAAACTCCGGGATCCCGAGGCATCCCAGCCTGCAGCCGCCGATATCCTCCGGGCTGATCCCCAGAGCCTGCGTTCCCGCAAACAGGGACATGACATCTCTCTGGTCCAGCGGAACTGTTCTTGCACTGATGCCGGTCAGATCCTCCAGCATGCGGATCATGGTCGGATCATCGTGTCCAAGTATATCAAGCTTCAGAAGATTTCCGTCAATGGAATGGTAATCAAAATGTGTGGTGATGATATCACTGTTCACATCATTGGCCGGGTGCTGCACAGGTGTAAATTTCTCAATCTCCTCACCCATAGGCAGTACGATGATACCTCCCGGATGCTGGCCAGTGGTACGGCGGACACCGGTGCAGCCCTTCACGATACGGTTGATCTCACAGTAACGCTTGTGCTGCCCCCGTTCCTCATAATAGTTCTTCACATAACCAAATGCGGTTTTTTCCGCAAGGGTACCAATGGTTCCCGCCTTAAAGGTCTGCCCTTTTCCGAAGATAACCTCTGTATACCGGTGAGCATTGGCCTGATATTCACCGGAAAAGTTCAGGTCGATATCCGGCTCCTTATCACCTTTAAAACCAAGGAATGTCTCAAAAGGAATATCAAAGCCTTCCTTGTTCATCCTGGCACCGCATTTCGGACAGATCTTATCCGGCATATCACATCCTGCCATACCCGCGTATTTTTTCACCTCAGGGGAATCAAAATCACTGTATTTACAGTCCGGATTCGGACAGAGATAATGAGGCGGCAGAGGGTTTACCTCCGTGATACCGGACATGGTCGCTGCCAGAGAAGAACCTACAGAACCACGGGATCCAACCAGATAGCCGTCCTCATTGGACTTCCACACAAGCTTCTGTGCAATGATATACATTACCGCATAACCATTGGAGATAATAGAATTCAGCTCCCTGTCCAGACGGTCCTCCACGATCTTCGGCAACGGATCTCCGTACATTTCGTGGGCCTTCGTGAAACAGATATTCTTAAGATCCTGCTCGGAGTTCTCAATGACCGGTGGAAATTTATCCGGATGGATCGGTGATATCTTCTCGATCATATCCGCGATCTTATTGGTATTGGTGATCACCACCTCTTCCGCCTTTTCACTTCCCAGATAGGAAAATTCCTCCAGCATTTCCTCCGTTGTACGAAGATAAAGCGGGGCCTGATTATCTGCATCAGAAAATCCGTTTCCTGCCATGATGATCCGTCGGTAAACCTCGTCCTGAGGATCCATAAAATGCACATCACAGGTGGCAACCACCGGTTTTTTGAACTGTTCTCCAAGTTTTACGATCTTCCGGTTTATCTCTTTTAAGTCTTCCTCTGAATTGATCATATCATGTTTTTCATCCGCAAGCATAAACGCATTGTTCCCAAGAGGCTGGATTTCCAGATAGTCATAAAAATTTACCAGTCTGGCAATCTCCTGATCCGGTGCATTGCGAAGAAGTGCCTGATAAAGCTCTCCTGCCTCGCAGGCACTTCCCACCAGAAGGCCTTCCCTGTATTTTTCCAGCACACTTTTGGGAACCCTTGGCCTTCTGTGATAGTACTTTAAATGGGACTGGCTTACCAGCTTGTACAGATTGATCCTTCCGGTCTCATTTCTTGCAAAAACAATAGCATGGTATGTGGGCAGCTTTCGAATGGTATCCGGTGAAACCGCACCCTGCCTGTTCATCTCATCCACATCAAAAATATCTCTTTCTTCCAGCATCTTTACAAACCGCACAAAAATCTCTGCGGTACATGCCGCATCATCCACAGCTCTGTGGTGATGATCAAGAGAAACACCTACTGCCTTGGCTACCGTATCCAGTTTAAAACGATTCAGGGCAGGAAGAAGGAATCTAGCCATACCAACGGTATCCACATAAGTAAAATCATCCGAAATCCCCTGCCGTTTACAGTTTTCAATAATAAAGCTCATATCAAAGTCCGCATTATGGGCCACCATCACGCAGCCCTCACAGAATTCCAGGAATTTCGGCAGTACTTCCTCTATCACAGGTGCATCCAGGACCATGGAATCATTGATGCTTGTCAGCTGCTCAATACGGAACGGAATGGGCACTTCCGGGTTTACAAAGGTGGAAAAACGATCTGTGATCTGTCCTTTTTCCACTTTTACCGCGCCAATCTCAATGATCCTGCAGGTTAGTGCTGAGAATCCCGTAGTCTCAATATCAAAAACAACAAAATCTCCATCCAGCCGCTGCCCTTTGGAATTGGTGACCATACCCTTCAGATCGTCTACCAGATACGCTTCCATTCCATAGAGCACCTTAAAATCAGACTCCTTTGGAACACAACCGCCCCAGGCATCAAAGCAGTGATTTGCCTCCGGGAAGGACTGCACCACGCCATGATCCGTGATAGCGATAGCCTTATGTCCCCACTCATAGGCACGTTTTACCAATGCCTTTGCATCGCTGACACCATCCATATCGCTCATCTTGGTGTGACAGTGAAGCTCCACACGCTTCTGAGGACTGGTATCCATTCTTGTGCTGGTAAAATTGGCGATTTTCTTGATACCTGTAATATTTCCAATAGTAAGCTCACTGTCAAAACGGTCAATGGTGGTAACTCCCTTCAGCTTCAGGAATGCGCCTTTTTTTACACTTTCCGTCACTTCCGGAACCTGCTCGTTACGCAGAAACATCTTCACAACAATACTGTCCGTAAAATCGGTCACAGGGAAGATCAGGATCGTTTTCTCATTTCGGATCTCACGAGCTTCCACATCCATAACCTGACATCGGATGATAACCTCACCCATCTCACCGGTAATGCTCTCCAGCGGAATCGTTTCTCCATCAAAATCTCTGCCGTAAACCACATCCGGATTGCTGTCCCTGCGGAATCCGAAGCTGCCGCGGAAATCCCCCTTCTGAACCTTCTGCTGTTTTTTGTCAACGGATTTCTTCTCGTTTGTCTTTTCGCCGCTCTTATCTCCAGAGGTTTTCTTTATCTCTTCCCTGGCTGTATCCTCCTGCTTCGGTTCGCTTTCCTGATCCCCGCTGAGTTTGGCATGCTTCAGGACATTTTCCACTTCCTGTTTGATCTGAAGTGCAGCATTTTTCCGGTATTTACTCTCTTTCACTTCCACAAAATCCAGTTCCACTTTCAGATCCATACCGCAGCGTTCACAGAAAACCTTATGAAAATATTCAACAAGTATTTCGCTTTTCTGTCTGGAAATAACCGTATCCGGAAGCTCCATACGCAAGGTATCTTTTCCTGTAAAAATGATTTTTGATCTACGGAACAGATTGTACTCCAGCATGTTATAGTTGCGCAGCTCCATCTCCATACTGGAACGGTAGCTTTCCAGAAAGTTCTCCGGTGTATACTGCTCGGAAAGATGAAATTTTTCCACAACTGTTACAGTCATGGGAATCCCCGGAAAGCACTGCCGTTCGATCTCATCCTCCAGCGCAAAAATATTCTTCTTGTGTATCCAGCGGCTGCTTTCGATATAAACCCTCAGATGAGTTCTTCCGGGGTTCATGGAAACCTTTGTCACAAATACCATGTCCAGAAGTTCTTCCAGCTCTTTCTTCACTTTAAGATGCGGAAATACATCAAAAAAATCTTTCTCCATTATGACTCCTGCTCATTCCAGGTAAGAAGTTCCTGACGAAGTGTATCCAGAAGATCCATTTCCGGTACTTTTTTTACAACCTCTCCATGCCGGATCAGAAGACCAACACCATCGCCTCCTGCAATTCCGAGATCTGCTTCCTTCGCCTCTCCCGGTCCATTTACCACACAGCCCATAACCGCAACCTTAATATCAAGAGGAATATCCTGTACCATGGTCTCTACCTGGTTTGCAAGGCCGATCAGATCGATTTTTGTTCTTCCGCAGGTCGGACAAGAAACAACCTCCACGCCTCCTTTGCGAAGTCCCAGCGTTTTCAGGATCCTTTTGGCTGATTTCACTTCTTCCAGCGGCGCGCCTGTCAGAGAAACACGGATGGTATCTCCGATTCCCTGATACAGGATGATCCCAAGTCCGATAGCTGATTTGATATTTCCCGAATACAGAGTTCCTGCTTCTGTAATTCCCACATGAAGAGGATACTGTGTTTTTTCTGCGATCAGTTCATGGGCTCTGGCGCACATGAGAACATCAGAAGATTTGATGCTGATCACAAGATTGTCATATCCCATCTCTTCAATGATGTGCACCTTATCAAGAGCACTCTCCACAAGTCCTTCGGCTGTAACACCGTGATATTTTTCTACCAGTTCTTTTTCAAGGGAACCGCTGTTTACTCCTACACGAATAGGGATATTCCGTTCCTTTGCTGTATCCACAACTGCCTGGATCCTCTCTTTGGAACCGATATTTCCCGGATTGATACGGATCTTGTCCGCACCGTTCTCCATGGCTGCAATGGCAAGGCGATAATCAAAATGGATGTCCGCAACCAGCGGAATATGGATCTGTTTTTTGATCTGGGATAAAGCCTTCGCAGCTTCCATAGTAGGAACTGCGCAGCGGATAATATCACAGCCTGCTTTTTCCAGTGAAAGGATCTGCGCAACCGTTGCTTCTACATCTTCAGTTTTCGTATTGGTCATGGACTGGATAAGGATCGGATTTCCTCCTCCGATAACACGATTTCCAATTTTTATTACTTTTGTATGATCTCTGTACATAAAAATCTCCTTTATGAATCCTGAAAGGCAGGTGTCTTCAAACGCCCTGCCTTTCCTTTCCGAACTATCTTTTTACTCTTACTCCTAACGTCGGATCTCCAGCAGCTTTGTTTTCAGTTCGTTTTCCATACGTCTCATATCTGCCTCTGCTGCCTGACGTTTTTCACGGCCTTCCTGCTGGATCTTCATCACATCATCCAGTGTCTGGATCAGTTCCTGATTGGTTTTTTTCAGAGTTTCAATATCTACAATACCACGCTGGGATTCCTTTGCCGTTTCCACAGATGCCAGGTGAAGCGTTTCCGCATTTTTCTTCAGAAGTTCATTGGTAAAATCCGTAACCTGCCGTTGTGCCTGTGCGGCTTCTGTGGAGTGCGCGATCCCTAGAGCCAGCACCATCTGGCTTTTCCAGAGAGGAATGGTATTTACAATGGTTGTCTGGATCTTCTCGATCATCGTCGTATCATTGTTCTGGATCATGCGGATCTGCGGTGCAGTCTGCATAGAAATGGTTCTGGTAAGCTCCAGATCATGAAGCTTTTTCTCAAAGCGGTCACATTTGCTTTCCAGATCATTGGCAGCCTGTGCATCTTCCGGAAGTCCGCTTGCCGCTGCCTTCTGATGCAATTCGTTGAGCTTGCCTTCTCTGACTTCCCTAAGCTTCTTTTTACCTGCAAGAATGTACATGGAAAGTTCTTTAAAGTATGCAAGGTTCTGCTCATACATTTTATCCAGCACGGCAGAATCTTTCATCAGACGCATCTGGTGCTGCTCCAGAGCTTCCGTAATCTTCGTCACATTTCCCTCGGCCTTTGTGTAACGGTTTTTCAGAGTTTCCACCTTCGCTGTCTGTTTTTTGAAAAAGCCGAAAAATCCCTTTTCCTCTGTGGCATCAAAATCCTTCAATTCTCCTACCACATTTGCAAGAAGCTCTCCTGCCTCCCCAAGATCCTGTGTCTTCACATTTACCAGCGCTGCATCAGAAAAATCTGCCATCTTCTTCTGAGTGCCGGCTCCGTACTGCAGGATCTGGTTTGTATTTTCAATATCGATCTTTGCTGCAAAATCTTCTACGATTTTCTGTTCCTGTGGAGATAACACCGGTTCCTCTACTGCAGGCTCCTGGGGTTTCTCCGGTTCTTTTTTTGCAATTTCTTCTTTTTCTTCCGTGAGATCCGGTTCCAAAGTCAGCACCGGTGCTTCTACCTCAAAGTCTTTAAATTCTTCTCCCATAAGCATTCTCCTTGATCAGCTGTACCTTCCGGCAGATGTCTGTATTCCAGCTTCTGATCTGCTCGTTGTACTTATTTCATTTCCGCATTCTGTTTCATTTTTTCGAAATCATCCTCTGTCAGCCCTTCCTGTGCCAGAACTGTATGCAGCACAGAAATATCGGTGGATACATCCCATGCGATATCCCGGAATATGGAATCCAGAAGTTTCTCAAAAGCAATATTCAGTGTATCAATAGTTTCTTCAATTTCTTTCTTGGAAGCCGTGATATTCTCGCCCTGTACAGGCTGTCCATCCATATCCTCATAAGCATCCAGAAGCTTCACAGTCATGGGCAGATAGTAATCCATCATTTTCTTAAGATCCGTAATCACCTCCGGATGCTCTCCTGCACGCTCAAAAATTTTCTGAACGATCATTTCCATCCTGGAAATCTTTGCGGAAATTTCTTCCCCGGGAATGGCGTCATTGCTCTCACGAATCTTTACCAGAAATTCATTTCCTTTTCTCAGGACTTCCTGGGCTTCCGGACTCATGTTCTCCTCCAGCTGAACCTTAGGATCTGCTTCCTGTTTACGAAGCTCCAGCTGCTTCTGTGTTTCCAGATACTGCTGATAGGTCTCATTACTGGTGATCAGACAGGTTCCCTGCTCATCCACATGACCTTCCAGAAACCAGCCCTTCTGGATCATTCTGCTGATATCTTTTTTTACAAATTTCTCGTTCTTTCCTGCTGCCTGGGCAAGCTTCTGAAAATTACAGTAGGTGTGGTCTCCCAGCGCACGGATATATTTCTGGAAACGTCCCAGTCTTCCGAGACGGCTTGTTCCTGCTCCAAGAAGAGCACCGCCACCTGCTGCGCCTGCACACATCACTCCAAGCACACCTGCTGCAAGTGCACCGCTGTGTCCAATGCCCATCCAGATCAGAAGCACCATGGCTCCAAGCCCCATGCCACTTAAAAGTATCCCACCGGAAACTGCCATCATCATGCCTTTGAGATTTTCACCGGTAGTCTTTCCGTAGAGCAGTTCCGACTGTTTCCTTGCAGCCTGCTGCTTTGCTTTTCTGCTTCTTCCGTAATAAGGGCTCTGGTATGTATAGCTTTTCTTACGGAATTCCGGATCAGCACCCGGATCAAACACGGAATTCAGCGCATTTTTTAGCGCTTCGCTTCCGGAATCAATGGCCTTATTTACTGTCTGGTTGATCGTATGGCTTAATTCGTGATAGCTGTTTGAATTCACTGCATTATCTACAATATCCTGAATCTTTTTTCCAAGGTCTTCAAATTCGTGATTGTCCATTTTTCCCTCCAGTCCATAGATAATTTTTATTATATCGAAATCATATTAAAATTACAAGCAAATGAAAAAAAGGAACAAAAAACTATTGAAGTCATCACTTAAAAGTTTTACAATGGTAAAAAGTAAAAATTGTAAACGGAGGAATCGTTATGGAAAAAAAGAACATCGACTGGTCCAGCATCGGATTCGCTTACATGCCAACCGACTACAGATATGTGTCTAATTTTAAAGATGGAAAATGGGATGAGGGTACTTTAAGCACAGACCCTAATATCGTACTCAACGAGTGTGCTGGTGTGCTTCAGTATTCTCAGAGTGTATTCGAGGGTCTGAAGGCATACACAACAGAAGACGGACATATCGTTACTTTCCGTCCTGACCTGAACGCAGAGCGTATGGCTGCATCTGCAGCAAGACTTGAAATGCCGGTATTCCCGAAGGAAAGATTTATCGACGCTGTTGAGCAGGTTGTTAAGGCAAATGCTGCATGGGTTCCGCCATATGGTTCCGGCGCAACACTTTATCTTCGCCCGTACATGTTTGGTTCCAACGCCGTGATCGGTGTTAAACCGGCTGACGAATATCAGTTCCGTATCCTTACAACACCGGTTGGTCCATACTTTAAAGGCGGCGCCAAACCGATCACGATCCGTGTCAGCGACTATGACCGTGCCGCACCTTGCGGAACCGGTAACATCAAGGCTGGCCTGAACTACGCAATGAGCCTTCATGCTATCGTAGATGCTCACAAACAGGGCTTTGATGAGAACATGTACCTTGATCCCAAGACTCGTACAAAAGTTGAGGAGACAGGCGGAGCAAACTTCATCTTCGTTACTAAAGACGGCAAGGTTGTAACACCGAAGTCTGACAGCATCCTTCCTTCCATCACACGTCGTTCTCTGATCTACGTTGCAAAGGAGTACCTTGGACTGGAAGCTGAAGAGCGTGAGGTCTACTTCGATGAGGTTAAAGATTTTGCAGAGTGTGGTCTTTGCGGTACTGCTGCAGTTATCTCTCCTGTCGGAAAGATCAATGATCACGGCAAGGAAATCTGCTTCCCAAGCGGAATGGAGAAGATGGGACCGGTTATCCAGAAGCTGTACGACACACTGACCGGTATCCAGATGGGACGCATCGAAGCACCGAAGGGATGGATCCACGTAATCGAGTAATTACCGGATTTTCGTCATTATACATAACATTAAGTACAAAAAACAGACCGCCGTATTTTTTTCGGTGGTCTGTTTTTTTATTATTTCTTCATTGTTTTTCTGTACAAAGCGGGCATTCTCATTCTGCTTTATGATCTGTGCTCACATTACCTATCTTTTCTCTCGTATTTTACAAACGCATATTCCAGATCAAAGTATGTCTGTTCTTCACTCTCCGCTGTGATCTCCCAGTCCGGGTCCTCATCCAGGTTTGGAAAATACGCATCCGCTTCATATGCAAAATCGATTTTTGTCACATGAGCTGTATCACAGTACGGGAGCATCTGTTTGTAAATACTGTCTCCGCCGATACAGTACACATCCTCTGCCGGATATTTCTCCACTTCCTTCAGTGCTTCCTCGATGCTGTGAACGATCACCGCACCTTTTACCTGATAATCCCTGTTGCCGGTGATCACAATGTTGGTTCTGTTTTTCAGAGGAAGTCCGTTTGGAAAAGACTCCAGTGTTTTTCTTCCCATAACAACCACTTTTCCTGTAGTTTCCTCACGGAACATCTTCATATCTGCCGGAATACTTACCAGAAGTTCATTATTTCTTCCGATTCCCCAGTTTTTATCTGCTGCAACAATAATATTCATTCTTTCTTCCTTTCTTTATGCAATTATACTGCAATGGGAATATTTTTGATCTGTGGCCATGTCTCATAATTCTCCACGATCAGATCATCGGTGGTGAATTTATAAAAATCCTTTATCTCCGGATTCAGTTTTACTGTCGGTGCAGGATACGGTTTTCTGGAGATCAGTTCTTTAATTACCGGAATATGGCGATCATAAATATGGCAGTCTGCGATCACATGAACAAGCTCTCCGGCTTCCATATCGCAGGCCTGTGCGATCATCATGAGAAGAAGAGAATACTGACACACATTCCAGTTGTTTGCAGCCAGGATATCCTGCGCTCTCTGGTTCAGCACCGCATTAAGGACCAGCTTGTCTTTTCCGGGTTCCTTGGTTACATTGAAAGTCATGGAATAGGCACATGGGTAAAGATTCATCTCGTGGAGATCCTGATGTACATAAATATTGGTCATGATCCTTCTGCTGTACGGATTGTTCTTAAGATCAAAAAGAACTCTGTCTACCTGATCCATCATTCCCTCTTTATACTGATGCTTCACACCTAACTGATAGCCGTAGGCTTTTCCGATGGAGCCCTTCTCATCTGCCCAGCTGTCCCAGATGTGACTGTGAAGATCATGGATATTATTGGATTTCTGCTGCCAGATCCATAGAATCTCATCCATCGCACTCTTTAACGCTGTTTTTCTTAAAGTCAGTGCCGGAAACTCCTTCCGGAGATCATAACGGTTCACAACACCAAATCTCTTGATGGTATAAGCCGGAGTTCCATCCTCCCACACAGGACGTACCTTCTCACCTTCTGTGCTGGTTCCGTTTTCTATGACATCTTTGCACATGTCAATGAATATATTATCTGCAAGACTCATTTGTTGATTTCCTCCTGTAATTTTCTTCTATTCGATCCCGGGCTGCTTTTTTCTTAAAAATGCCCCTGAAATTTATTTTATATTCTAACACATTTCAGTCCTTACTGTCCACTTCCCCTTTAACCTCCTATCCCATTTAACCTTCTCTCCCTGTTTTTCCTTTTCCCTGTTCTTTTTCTGTATTTTTCTGGACTTTTCCATGCGGGAGTGCTATATTAAGAGCCATGAAAATACTGATTACCTTATTAAAACCTTTTTCTTTTGCACCTGCGATCCTGATGATGTGCGTGATCTACTCTTTTTCCGCACAGACCGGAGATGTTTCCGGTGCCCTGAGCTATAAGATCAGCTACCAGATCGTAGAAACCAAAAACGAAATATTAGCTTCCGGCAAAAGCCTGGAACAGCTTTCCCAGGAAGCTGCAGATATCGAATTTTATGTCCGTAAGGCTGCTCACATGACAGAATACTGCCTGTTGGCCATATCTATTTCCTTCCCCCTCTATGTATACGGAGTTCGGGGAATCTGGCTGATGCTCCTTGCCGGATTTGTATGTGTGGGATTTGCTGGACTGGATGAATACCATCAGTCTTTTGTAGAGGCCCGCGGACCTTCCGTAAGGGATGTAGGGATCGACAGTTGCGGAGCAATGATCGGAATTTTGCTGGTACAGGCATTCTGCTGGTCTACCTTACATACCCCCAACAGAAAAAAATCTCGAAAAAAACGCAGAAACGCGCAAAGACGCAGATAACTGTTTTGCGATCTGCCTGATCTAAAAAACGGAACATACATAAGGATTTTTTTTGCCTTATGATGTTCCGTTTTTGCTATTACTAATCGTCATATCTCAGCAGGCATTTTACTCTCACCTGCATCCAGTTTTATTTTTCGTCTTTCTCCTCCGGTGCGTCATCCAGATTTTCCGCAAGATGCGCCCGCTCCGCAATTGACATTTTTTTCTTTGCCACGATTTCCGGATTTTGAGAAGCTTCCTCTGCCGCTTTTTTCGCAGCAGCTTCTTCCAGCTCATGTTTTTGTGCGCCAGCCTTTGCAAGATTACGGATCGCCATGATCAGAAGCACTGCTCCGATCACAACAAAAATACCTCCCGCTGCCAGAAATACCACACCGGAGTCTTCTGCTCCGCTTATGACACTGGCGCAGAGACGATATCCTGTATACACAAGATAGCCTCCTGCAAAGATCCACAGAAGACTGCTTCTTGTGGAAGAATTTCCCTGCCCGGAATTCTTTTCCTCAGCAGTTTCCTGCTGTAGCTCTTCCTTATTTTCTCTTTTCTGTTCTTCCATGATGTATTTCTGTCCTTTCTGATATCCTTATATTTCTCTATTTGTCAGATATCTTTTCCCTGTCAGCTTCTATTTTTTCCTTCTCTTCCGTTTCTTCTTTTACAAGTCTTCCATAAAGCTTTGTCATTTTATAAATCTTCTGAATAATTGTTTCATTGAGCTGGCCTTTTTTCATACGCCACTTCCAGTTGTCACCAAGAGTTGACGGTTCATTGATCCTTGCCTCATTTCCAAGGCAGAGATAATCCTGTACCGGGATCACACAGCGATCTGCAACACTGGACATCGCCGCACGTATCATGCTCCACACTGCCGCAGTCTCATGCTTGCCCTCACAGCCAATATAGGCCCTAGCAAAATTTCGGTCATGCTGGCTCAGATTGCGGAACCATCCTCTTGTTGTCTCATTGTCATGAGTACCTGTGTAAACAATGCAATTCCTTTCATATCTGTGCGTCAGATACGGACTGTCCTCATTCTCGTCAAAAGCAAACTGCAATACCTTCATTCCCGGGAATCCGGATTCTTCCACCATCTCGATCACACTGTCTGTAAGGAGACCAAGATCCTCTGCGATCACATCCAGCTTTCCAAGATTCTTTTCAAGCGCACGGAACAGATCCATTCCCGGTCCCTTTTCCCAGTGACCGAACTCCGCAGTTTTATCTCCGTACGGAATGGAATAATACTCATCAAAGCCTCTGAAATGGTCGATCCTTACCACATCATAAAGCTTCATACAATTTGCCATTCGGCGTGTCCACCATGCATAGCCTGTTTTCTTGTGATATTCCCAGTCATAAAGCGGATTTCCCCAGAGCTGCCCTGTGGCGGAAAAAGCATCCGGCGGGCATCCGGCAACGCCGATCGGAATATTTTCCTTATCAAACTGGAACAATTCCGGCTGTGCCCAGGCATCCGCACTGTCAAACGCAACGTAGATCGGGATGTCTCCGATCATCTCCACTCCCTTAGCATTTGCATAAGCTTTCAATGCTGTCCACTGTTTAAAAAAGCAGAACTGCTGAAAACAGTAAAATCCCACTTCTTTTGCAAACTTCTCCCTTTTTTCAGCCAATGCAGCTTTTTCTCTGTTTTTGAGTTCCGTAGGCCATTCGATCCAGCTGATCCCATTCAGGCTGTCCTTGATTGCCATATACAGGCTGTAATCTTCCAGCCAGGCAGCATTTTCTTTTACAAACTTCCGGTACTCCTGATCTGTCTCACAGTCATAATTTTCAAAGGCTTTTCTCAAAAGCCGAAATCTGGAATTATAAATCTTCTCATAATCCACATAGCTCTCGTTTGTACCCCAGTCACAGTCCTCGCAATCACTTTTATCCAGATATCCCTCTTTTACAAAAGCCTCCAGATCAATAAAATACGGATTTCCCGCAAAGGTAGAAAAAGACTGGTATGGTGAATCTCCATATCCGGTAGGTCCGAGAGGAAGAATCTGCCAGTATTTCTGTCCTGCTCTTGCCAGCTGGTCTACAAACTCATATGCTTCCTCAGAAAAGCATCCGATCCCATATTTCGATGGCAGACTGGACACTGGAAGTAAAATCCCACTTGCTCTCATAATTTACGAATCCTCCTGTTTTCTCAGTAGTTGCGCCCTCTCACAGATGTCTGCAGGAGCACTCAGATTTTTATTATATCACTCTGTCACAGAGCGTTCAAAGTCCTTTTTTGCAGATATATGTAAATATATCATGATAAACCTTTTCCCTGTCTTTCTCATTCAGGATCTCGTGGCGCATTCCCGGATATAATTTTCCCCGGACATCCCGGTATCCTGCACAACGCATGGCACGGACAGACTTCGCAAACTGTCTCACATTTCCCATGCAGGGATCCTCCGCCCCACTAATAAACAGCACCGGCATTTCCGGCTTTGTACACTTCCAGTGCTTCACATCATAGGCTCTTTTCATCAGGTCAAAAAGTGCCAGATATGCATCATCCGTAAAGGTAAATCCACAGTATTCTGAATCCGAATAATCCTGCACAACCTGCGGATCAGAGCAGATCCAGGAAAAACGGTTTTTTTCTTTTTTAAAGTGCATTGCATAGCTTCCAAAAGACATCATCTCGATCAGACCCGCACTGTGTTTAGGCCCGAAAACAGTCTTTCCCGCCTTTGCCAGAGCTACTCCGACCGGCCGAAATGCATTATAGCTGGGTGAGCCGCAGACGATCAGCATATCCATACAGCTGTCATGATGCGCTGCATAGGCACGAACTGCCAGAGAGCCCATGCTGTGTCCGAAAAGGATCAGCGGAATACCTGGGAAATGATCCTTGATCAAGCAGTTCACCGTATGGATATCCTGCAGCATGGCATCCGCCCCACCACCGTACATATATCCAAGATCCTCTTTACTGCGTACGCTTTTCCCATGGCCACGGTGATCATGGATCACACTTATATATTTTCGCTCTGCCATATATTCCATAAAAGGAATGTAGCGTTCCTTGTACTCACTCATTCCGTGAACGATCTGTATAATCCCACGGTATTTCTCATTACGTTCCAACTCCGGCACTACTGCCAGGCAGGAAATTTCCAATCCGTCTGCTTTTGAAGGAAATGAATACTGAATTGTCCGTAACATATATTTCACCTCACCTTTTCTGCTGCATAAAGCGGGCATTCGCATTCCGCTTTGTCACCTGTACTCAACCACTTTTTCTGTGTCTTCCAGTATATCATAACACAGGGGGTTTCTCAAACAGTAAACCTATGATATAATCGTTACGGTAACATAGGGTGATGCTGTTTGCCCGCAAATGCAAACAGATATCCTCTGACCCACCCACCCGAAAACCAGAATGACTTATTGTAAGGAGGAATAATGAATACAGAAGACAATAATGATTTTTATGACGATGAGCTCTCCAGATCATTGATCTCCAATGATTTTGAAGACGACACTCCCCACAGAAAGAAAAAAAGCAAAAAGCCTCTTGTGATCTGTCTGATCATCCTTCTGATCGCTGCCGCAGCCGGCGGAACCGCCTGGTATATGATGCAGCGCCATAAACCGGTAGAAGCCACAGAAGAATTTCTCACAGGCATGCAGAACATGGATTTTACCACAATGGAGAACCTTCTCCAGAGTCATGATCTCAGTGCTCTGGATGATGCAGATATCCGTGATTCTGCTTACACAGATTTCTTCACTACCGTCAACAAAAAAATGACCTACAAGATCACCAAAAACAAATTTGACATCCAGAACGGAACTGCCAGGATAACGGTTCACATGAAATATATTGACGGAACCAATATCTATGCAGCAACTATTCAGGAATACACCCGTAAGGTTGCTGTCGCAGCCTATGCCGGAAAGGAAATGACACAGGATGATATCCAGGAAATGCTCGCTGCACTTCTTGCCGAAAATGCTTCCACAGCTGATGAGAAATACAGTGAGATCGATATTACCTATCCTCTGATCAAAATCGGCAGCGACTGGAAGATCGTTTCTCTGGATGACACCACAGTCAAGGTTATGTGCGCAAACTTCAAAAGCGTAAAAGACGAAATATCATCCCAGCTTACGGATGACAGCACAGATAGCAGTTCTGCCGCTGCAGAGGATTCTTCCACCCCAGGCAGCACGGCCTCTGCTGAGGGTACAAGTGCATCCATTGATATTACAACTGACAAATTCTCCGTCCGTTTCAAACAGTTTGCGATTTCCAAGGACTACGGCGGAAATCCCTGTCTGATGATCTACTACGACTATACAAACTCCGGCGATTCCCAGTCCAGTGCATTTGTAGACTTCACCCTGCAGGCTTCCCAGAACGGAGAAGTTCTGGAAGGAACTTATCCGGAAGCCAGCGATGATGCTGTAGATAACTACATGAGCACCATTGATCCCGGAAAAACCGTCACTGTATGCCAGGTATTTCTTCTGAAGGATACTACCAATGATGTAACGCTTCAGGGCAAAGAAACTCTGAATGTAAGCGGCGGACAGACAACCTCTCAGATTCTGAAGCTGAAGTAAGATATCGGAATCGCCTGGCGGATATTTACGATCCAAATTCGATAAACCGGAAATTTACATTTTATCTTGCATATGAAAGGAAAACGGAAATTTCTCCTTCATGATTTTTTCATGGCTGGCAGAAATTTCCGTTTTTCTTTTTCTCATTCCTGTGTATATTTTTTCGATTCCATGAAAAACTATTTCCTGTATAACGAAAGGATGGTGACTTATGTCAAATAAATGTCTGCAGTACTTCACCCTGACCATTGCTGTGGTCGGTGCCATAAACTGGGGTCTGATCGGCTTCTTTAATTTTAATCTGGTAGCATTCCTGTTCGGAAGCATGAGCTGGCTCTCCCGGATCATCTACGGACTTGTAGGCTTATGCGGGCTTTATCTTCTGACCTTCTATACTCTGATCGATCAGGGTGAAACAACTGAATAAGCTACGCAGTAACACATAACGCGAAAAATCCTCTGCTGCATAAAAATAAAGCAGAGGATTTTTTCGCAACAAAAAAGAACTCTGATCATCCTCAGAGTTCCGAAGAGCGATAGACGGGGCTCGAACCCGCGGTCTCGACCTTGGCA
>OLPT01000644.1_pt1 | contig 24506 bp, 14 predicted proteins | sample 1673051 | NCBI WGS metagenome assembly OLPT01 (sample SAMEA3136750, study PRJEB25190) | human gut metagenome | biome: human gut; feature: human-associated habitat; material: faeces | place: Austria | collected 2013
GCGGTATTTTAGTCCAAATGCCTGTTTCAGGTTCTGCTTTCTTCCTCTGTGTCCCTGGTTTTTTTGTGGCTTTGTATTCTTTGTGCGGACTACAAGATCTGTTTCCACAGGCAGGTTCATAAGTCTGCCGATCTCTGCAGCAAGAAGTTCTGCCTGATTATAGCCTCTCTTCTTTTTTCTCTTTTTATGTAACGGAACCGGTATGAGTACATCCGGATTCCATCTTCGGATCTCTTTTTCAAATTGTCCGACCAGTACTTTTGCGTATTCTTTAGCGAATGCTCTTTGATTATGATATTTAAATTGATATATAGAATTGCTCACCGGTTCTTTATGCACCCACACTGCACTTCCGGCATCAAAATAGTGCTGTCCCTCTGCACAGTCATAGCAGTATTCTTTTTCAGATACATGCAGTGGCTTTCCGCACTGTACACATCTTGGTTCAGTCACAAAAAGTGGCTTAAGCTTCTTCTGGCATTCAGGGCAGATCCCCATTCTGTATGCCCTCATGCAGAATGGACACCTCTCCGGCCATAAAAGTTTTAACAGCCACTTCCATATTTTTTCTTTATTATCTGCTTTACTGTTGCTGTCTTTATTCTTAATCAATAAACTCCTGGATTCGTTCTGCCAGGCTCGTATTCCTGTTCTGTTCGTGTGTATTACGAATCATTTCCTGAAATACGGTTTCACTCCCCACAAGTGTCACACATTGTTTTGCCCGTGTCACTGCTGTATACAAAAGATTTCTCGTATAAAGTTGTCTTGGTCCCTGCAAAAGCGGAATGACAACCGCCGGATATTCACTTCCCTGCGCTTTATGAATCGTGATTGCATATGCAAGTTCCAGTTCATCTAACAGCTGATACGGATATTTGACTTTCCGCTGTTCATCAAACTCTACCGTCACAGTTTCTTCGTATGTATTAATCTCACGGATAATTCCGGTATCTCCATTAAAAACGCCCTGCCCTTTGTCTATGGTCATTCCATATTTTGTAGATACTTCCCATTCCAGTTGATAATTATTTTTAATCTGCATAACTTTATCACCTTCACGGAAAAGCCGTTCTCCATATTCTTTTTCCTTTTTATTCTTCTGTGACGGATTCAGATATTCCTGTAAAATCCGATTCAGCCGTTCCACTCCAAGAAGACCTTTGCGCATCGGTGTCAGGACCTGGATATCATATGGTTTTGCGTGTACATATTTGGGCATCTTCTGTTGGACAAGTGTAATTGCAATACTAATGATCACATTCGGATCCTGTCTTTTCAGGAAGAAAAAATCCATACTCTTATTATCCAGTACAATCGGTTCTCCCTGATTGATCTTATGCGCATTCACTACAATATCGCTTTCTCCCGCTTGTCTGAAAATCTTTGTCAGCATAACGACCGGAAAACATTTCGAAGCTATAATGTCTTTTAAGACACTTCCCGGACCTACACTTGGAAGCTGATTCCGGTCACCCACAAGGATCAGACGGGTTCCTGCCACAACAGCTTTTAGCAGATTATGCATCAGCGTGATATCTACCATAGACATCTCATCGATGATAATGACGTCTGTCTCCAATGGGTTCTGTTCATTCCGCTCGAAACCTGCATGTTCATCCATGCCGCCAGACAGCTCCAGCAGCCGGTGAATTGTTTTTGCCTCGTAACCGGTGGTCTCACTCATCCGCTTCGCTGCACGGCCGGTAGGCGCTGCCAATGCAATATCCATGCCTTCTGATTCAAAATACTGAATGATCGTATTAATCGTCGTAGTCTTTCCGGTACCAGGTCCTCCGGTGATAACTAACAGTCCGCTCCGTACCGCTTCCTTTACAGCGGTGCGCTGCATCTCATCTAATTCCAGTTCCGATAATTGCTCGATTTTACGGATTCTCTGCTCCACCGCAGTTTCCGAAAAATCGTATTTTACATTCAGTTCCCGCAGCATCACTGCCACATTAAGTTCCATATAATAAAATGTGGACGCATAAATCTGTACTTCTGCTTCCGACTGCTTCAGGATCAGTTTCCGATCAATGGCCATATCCATATAATGCTTTTCCACCCCGGAAGCATCCACTCCAAGGAGTTCACATGCCCTGCGGGTGAGCAATTCTTCCGGCAGATACGTGTGTCCTTCCAGCGAAGCCTGCTGAAGCACATACATGATCCCACTGCGAATACGGAAATCCGAGTCCAGATGGATCCCTACCCGATGGGCAATCTCATCCGCAATTTTAAAACCAACGCCAGTCACATCCTCCGCCATCCGGTAAGGATTTTCCTGAATGATCCGATACATATCCAACTGATATGTCTGGTATATTTTTACCGCCAGTGACAATGATATCCCGTAATTCTGTAAAAAGATCATTGCCTGACGTAATTCTCGCTTTTCTTCTGTCTGCTGTGCGATCTCCTGCGCTTTTCGTTCACTGATGCCCTTGATCTCTGCCAGACGCTCCGGCTCTTCCTCAATAATACGGAACGTATCCTCTTTGAACTTCCGCACAATCCGTGCTGCCAGCGCTGCTCCGACACCTTTGATCGCTCCCGATCCCAGATATCGTTCAATCGAAGCAATATCCTCCGGTGCTTTGATACTGTATTGCTGCACTTTGAACTGCGGACCATAGGAAGGATGTACCGTATATTCCCCGGTCAACTCCAGACTTTCTCCTTCGCTGATCATCTGAAACACACCCACGCAGGTAACCTCATCCTCTTCATTGGATGCCAAATTTAAAACTGTATATCCATTCTCTTCATTCCGATATACGATATGTTCTACAAATCCGGTGATTGTTTCCATAATTCTCCCTGTTTAAGCAAAAGAGACAGCCTGATGACTGTCTCTCTCATTACTTACTGCTCATCTCTTTTTCCGGAAAGGAATTCTACATATTTTCCGGTTCCAATGGCAACACAGGTCATCGGATCCTCTGCTGTCATGGTATTGATTCCGGTATGTGACTCGATCAGTTCTTCCAGTCCACGAAGCAGTGCTCCGCCTCCGGTAAGAACGATTCCACGGTCTGCCACATCGGCTGCCAGCTCTGGCGGTGTCTTCTCCAGGACACTGTGTACGGCATCTACAATCTGCATGGTCGCCTCTCGCAGCGCTTCTTCTGTCTCCTCGGAAGAAACGGTCACGGTCTTCGGCAGTCCGGTTACCAGGTTTCGTCCTCTGACATCCAGTGTCATCGGCTCCGGCAACGGATAACATGTACCAATCTTAATCTTGATATCCTCTGCGGTACGCTCACCGATCAGAAGATTATGTTTCTTTCTCATGTAACGTACCAGTGCTTCATCAAAATCGTCTCCAGCAATTTTGATGGATGTACTTACTACGGTACCTCCCAGTGAAATAACAGCGATATCTGCCGTACCACCACCGATATCTACGATCATATTTCCACATGGTCTGGAAATATCAATACCAGCTCCGATTGCTGCTGCAATCGGCTCCTCGATGATTTTTACATCTCTGGCTCCAGCCTGGAATGTCGCATCTTCTACAGCTTTTTTTTCAACCTCTGTAACACCACTCGGCACACAGACACTGATCAGCGGTTTACGGAAGCTTTTTTTGCCAACGGCCTTCTGAATGAAATATTTCATCATTTTTTCAGTTACCGTATAATCAGAAATAACACCCTGACGCAGCGGTCGTACTGCCACGATATTTCCCGGTGTTCTTCCAAGCATCAGTCTTGCTTCCTCACCAATTGCTTTTATTTTATTTGTATCACGGTCAAATGCTACAACAGACGGCTCTTTTAATACAACGCCTTTGCCTTTGACATAAACAAGAATACTTGCTGTTCCTAAATCAATTCCAATATCAGTTGAAATCATCTCATTTTCTCCTTTCCTATCTTATGCTTCTATTTTTACTGCTCATGCTTCTAATACATGTAAAGCGGACACTCGCAATCCGATTTCGCTACTTGCTCATGAACGCAGTCGCTTTGCGACCTGCGTTCATATTGTACATTTATCAATCTTACTTAAAATTCATTTTCGCCGAACTCTTTTCAGAAGATGAATCGGCATACGCGTTTTTATTATATACAAATAATTGCATTTTTCAAAGTGTTTTTTTTCTTTTCAGAGAAATCGACGATGATTTAACCATTTCTTAATATTTTTTTAGGAAAAGTAATTCTTTTTTTCCAAAATGTTCGCATTTTTATCACAGAATGGACACATTCTCTTTTTATACTAACACTCGTAATCGATTATAAAAGGCTTACGCTTTTTATAATAAATTTTTCATAACTCAAGCTTCCCGGATCCCCCAAGTCCGGGAAGTACTCCCCGAATATTCAGGCACCGCGGATGCGGTGCCTTTTGTTATTAATACTTCTTCAGAGCCATTCGAAAAACATCTTTTCCATGCTCTATTCTTCTCATGCCTGGCTTCCCGCCAAACAGATTGGTATCCAAAAGTGTTCATTCCTGCAAGCATGATTCACACTTTTCCCGGAAGAATTACAGATATTTCTTCACATATTTTCCGGTATAGGAAATCGGATTCTCCGCCACCTGTTCGGGTGTACCTTCTGCGATCACCGTTCCGCCGCCATCGCCACCTTCCGGCCCCATATCAATGATATAATCCGCAGTCTTGATAACATCCAGATTGTGTTCGATAACAACCACCGTATTTCCACCATCTGCCAGTCGGTGCAGAATTTCGATCAGTTTATGCACATCCGCAAAATGCAGTCCCGTCGTAGGCTCATCCAGAATATAGATAGTTTTTCCGGTGCTCCGTTTACTCAGCTCGGTTGCCAGTTTGATACGCTGTGCTTCTCCGCCGGACAGTGTTGTGGAAGGCTGACCGAGCCGTACATAAGACAGTCCCACATCGTACAGTGTCTGAATCTTCCGTTGAACAGACGGCACATTTTCAAAAAAGGTCAATGCCTCCTCAACAGTCATGTCCAGCACATCATATATGCTTTTTCCTTTATATTTGATCTCCAGTGTTTCACGGTTATACCGTTTTCCCTGACATACTTCACAAGGTACATACACATCCGGCAGAAAATGCATTTCAATCTTCAGGATGCCATCACCGGAACATGCCTCGCAGCGTCCCCCTTTGACATTGAAGCTGAAACGCCCTTTTTTGTAGCCCCGTGCTTTCGCATCCGGCGTTGCTGCAAACAGATCACGGATCTGATCAAACACACCGGTATAAGTCGCAGGATTGGAACGCGGTGTTCTTCCGATTGGCGACTGATCAATACAGATGACTTTATCCAACTGCTCCAGGCCATCAATACCTCTGTGTTTACCCGGAATACAACGTGCACGGTTCAGTGTCCGCGCCAGATGCTTGTACAAAATCTCATTGACCAGAGAACTTTTTCCGGAGCCTGACACTCCTGTCACACAGGTCATGACTCCCAATGGGATCTTCACATCCACATTTTTCAGATTGTTCTCCTTAGCACCGCGGACGGTAATAAACCCGGTCGGCTCTTTTCGCTGCTCCGGTACCGGAATGATCCGTCTGCCACTCAGATATGCACCTGTCAGTGATTTTTCACATGCCATGATATCCTCGACGGTGCCGGCCGCCACGACTTCTCCACCATGTTCTCCGGCTCCCGGTCCGATATCCACGATATAATCCGCTGCACGCATAGTATCTTCATCATGTTCCACAACGATCAGTGTATTGCCCAGATCTTTCAGATTCTTTAATGCCGCAAGAAGCTTATCATTATCACGCTGGTGCAGACCGATGCTTGGCTCATCCAGAATATAGGCAACGCCCACCAGGCCGGACCCGATCTGTGTCGCCAGGCGGATACGCTGGGCTTCTCCTCCGGACAATGTTCCCGTTGACCGGGACAACGTCAGATATTCCAGACCCACTTCTTTTAGAAAGCCCACACGGGCACGGATCTCTTTTAAAATCTGATCACCGATCAGATGTTGTTGTGGTGTCAGTTCCAGATCTTCCAGAAAGACACACAGATCCTTTACTGACATGGATGTGATCTCATGAATATTTTTATCCGCAATGGTAACCGCAAGAGATTCTTTTTTCAGTCGCTGCCCATGGCAGGCTTTACACGGCGTGATCCGCATAAATGTCTCATATTCCTGCTTCGTCATATCCGACCCTGTCTCACGATAACGACGCTCCACGTTGCGGATCAGCCCCTCAAATGCTACGTCGTAAACACCGACACCACGCTGACCACGATAATGTACCACCACTTTTCTGCCATCTGTTCCATGAAGGATCACATCCCTCACTGCTTCCGGCAGTTCCTCATATGGTGTATTCAAATCGAAATCATACTCCTCTGCCAAAGCCTTCAAAATCGCATAAGTGTAGCTGGATGGATCACGGGAAGACTGCCAGCCCATAACCTGGATTGCTCCCTCTGCCAGAGACAGACGCTTATCCGGGATCATCAGATCCTCATCAAATTCCATTTTGTAACCAAGGCCGAAACACTCCGGGCAGGCACCAAAAGGATTATTAAAAGAAAAGCTTCTTGGCTCGATCTCATCAATGCTGATACCGCAGTCCGGGCAGGAAAAACTCTGGGAAAATTGTATCAGCTCCCCATCGATGACATCCACTGTCATCAGACCGTCTGCCAGTTCCAGAACATTCTCAATGGAATCCACCAGACGTTTTTCAATTCCTTCCTTTACCACCAGACGATCAACCACCACATCAATGTTGTGTTTTTTATTTTTATCCAGGCTGATCTCCTCGGTCAGTTCATACACACTTCCATCAATCTGTACACGGACATAACCGCTGCGCTTGATGCTGTCCAGCAGCTTTTGATGGGTCCCCTTTCTGCCCCGTACCACCGGTGCCAGCAGCTGGATCTTCGTCCGCTCCGGAAGTTGCATGATCTGATCTGCCATCTGATCTACTGTCTGTTTTTTGATCTCTTTCCCACATTTCGGGCAATGCGGGATACCGATTCGGGCATACAGCAGACGGAAATAATCATAAATTTCTGTCACGGTTCCCACGGTAGAACGTGGGTTGCGGTTTGTGGATTTCTGGTCAATAGAAATCGCCGGGGACAATCCCTCAATCTTCTCCACATTCGGTTTTTCCATCTGTCCAAGAAACTGCCGGGCATAGGATGATAAAGATTCCATATAACGGCGCTGTCCTTCCGCATAAATGGTATCAAAGGCCAATGAGGACTTTCCGGAACCGGACAGGCCGGTCAGCACGATAAATTTATCCCTTGGAAGGGTCACATCGATATTTTTCAGATTGTGCTCACTGGCTCCTTTAATTTTAATATATTGTTGTGCCATATCTGTTACTCTCTCTTCTTTCACTGTGTTAGTTCTGTTGCAGTCTATGAATCAATTTTTTGCAGCATTTTTTTCAGTTCCACCATCTGGTCACGCAGCTGGGCTGCTGCCTCGAAATTCAGTTCCGCCGCAGCTTTCTTCATCTTTTTCTCCACATCCTGAATAAGCTTCTCCAGTTCTTTCTTACTCATGGATTCCGGATCTTTCTTCAGCTGCATCTCCTCCCTCGCAACCTTCTTGGAAATACTGATCAGATCCCGGACAGATTTCCGGATCGTCTTCGGTGTAATACCATGTTCCTCATTATATGCCATCTGAATTGCACGGCGGCGCTCCGTTTCATCCAATGCCAGACGCATGGAATCCGTAATTGTATCTGCATACATGATAACATGACCTTCACTGTTTCGCGCCGCACGTCCGATGGTCTGAATCAGAGAAGTTTCAGAACGAAGAAATCCTTCCTTGTCCGCATCCAGAATCGCCACCAGCGTAATCTCCGGAATATCCAGCCCCTCTCGCAGAAGATTGATTCCAACCAGTACATCAAACACATCCAGACGCAGGTCCCGGATAATTTCTGCACGCTCCAGCGTATCAATATCAGAATGCAGATATTTGACCCGAATACCGATCTCACGCATATAATCGGTCAGATCTTCTGCCATTTTCTTTGTCAGTGTCGTAATCAGAACTTTATGACCGCCAGATGTTTCTTTATTAACTTCGCCGATCAGGTCATCAATCTGCCCTTCCACCGGACGCACTTCCACATACGGATCCAGCAGACCTGTCGGCCGGATGATCTGCTCTGCACGCAGTAGTTCATGCTCCTGCTCATACACATTCGGTGTCGCAGACACAAACAGCATCTGATCGATCTTGCTTTCAAATTCTTCAAAATTTAACGGTCGGTTATCCTTTGCAGAAGGCAGGCGGAAGCCATAATCAACCAGTGTCGATTTTCTTGACTGATCTCCGGCATACATGCCCCGCACCTGCGGGATGGTGATATGAGACTCATCCACAATGATCAGGAACTCATCCGGAAAATAGTCCATCAACGTGTAAGGCGGAACCCCGGGTTCCAGTCCTGCCAGATGTCTCGAATAATTTTCAATACCGCTGCAAAAACCGGTTTCACGCAACATCTCAATATCAAAATTCGTGCGCTCTGCAATACGCTGTGCTTCGATCAGTTTATCTTCACTTTTAAAATAACGCACACGCTCTTCCATCTCTTTTTCGATCTCTTTCGTGGCCTCATTGATTTTTTCCTGCGGAACAACATAATGAGAAGCCGGAAAGATCGCACAATGCTCCAGACGGCTCTTGATCTCACCTGTCAGCACGTCAATCTCCGTGATCCGGTCAATCTCATCACCGAAAAACTCCACACGCACTGCCGTATCTGTATTATTTGCCGGAAAAATTTCCAGTACATCACCGCGCACCCGAAAAGTACCTCGATGAAAATCCATATCGTTTCTCATGTACTGGATATCAATAAGTTGCCGGATCACATCATCCCGGTCACGCTCCATGCCCGGTCGCAGAGAAACCATCATATTCTGATAATCCACCGGACTTCCCAGACCATAGATACAGGAAACACTGGATACAATGATAACATCACTGCGTTCTGTCAGTGCCGCAGTTGCGGAAAGACGCAGTTTGTCAATCTCCTCGTTGATGGCGGAATCCTTCGCAATGTAGGTGTCTGTCGACGGTACGTATGCTTCCGGTTGATAATAATCGTAATAGGAGACAAAATATTCCACTGCATTGTGTGGGAAAAATTCCTTCATCTCCCCGTAAAGCTGCGCCGCCAACGTCTTATTGTGTGCAATGATCAGCGTCGGTTTGTTCAGCTGCTGAATAACATTTGCCATGGTAAATGTCTTACCGGAACCTGTGACTCCAAGCAACGTCTCGAACTGATTGCCCTCCTTGAAGCCTTTGACCAGTTTTTCGATTGCCTGGGGCTGGTCTCCTGTGGGTTGGTATTCGGAATGAAGTTTGAAGATTTGTTGTGAATCCTGCACAAAAGCACCTCCTAGTTTTTATATCAAAAAAGTTCGTCTATCAGGCAGAAATTCGTCGAAGCACATTCTCCGATTTCGCCCAAATATGCCTCTTGACGAATTCTGTTCACCACCTGACATTTTATAGACTTATAAAAAGTAGTAAAACTAACGTGGGCGAATTAACACTCAAATGTAAGAGCTATTATATCATGGAAATATGGATTTGTATACGCAAAGCGAACATTAGTTCTATGAAATTCTTCTACATTTATCAGCGTATCCAAAACATTTTCTATATTATCCTTCTTCTTTTCCGGTAATACTTCTTCCATATAAGAAAGCAATTCCGGTGGAATCTCCTCAGCTATAATATTTCCATTATCTCCATATACATCCATGGTTATCAACTCTCTTGCATCTCCCATCAACTTGGCTACTGCCTTAGGAGAGAAATTATTCTTTAACAACAGAGTGCAATATATACTTCTCAGATCATGCCAGCGAATAGCAGGAAGTCCTGTCTCCTGCAGTAGCATGATCCACCCTTTCATTTGTATTCTCCTGTATTTTCCTCTGAAATTCTTTAGAATATTTTCCGATATCATGCAGCATTCCACAACAATATCCCCATTCCCTTTTACCAAACTTCTCTGCAAATTCTCCTGCTCTTTGTGCTGTTCCTCTGCGAAATATCCGCTTCTCCATTCCATTTCTGTGCACCGTAATCTCCGTATCCTGCACATGATAATAATTCATAAAATATTATTCACATTTCATCCTATACAAATCATCGGATCAATGATATAATTTACTTGTTTTAATGGTTACAGATATATTAAAAGTATTGTGGTATATGCAGGATTGTCATTGTAATCCCTATTCCGCTAATAATACCAGTAATACATCGCCGTCGATTGTTGCTCAGGATACCAAATATATATTGGGCAATTCCATCAATAACGGTCGGGCATATCATAACAAATGATATCCACAGTGGAAATATCATGTTCAACCAAACATGTGCTACCAGATACGTTATAAGAATACTGGTAATTAATGCAAAACAACGCCAGCAGACAGGAAAACAAAATTTTCCTAAATGTGGCGCGGTATCCGGTTTTTCATTGCAAAATGGTATTTTTCCAAAATTTTCTTTTATATATCTGATTGGTTTCATATTCATAAACAAAGGAGAATTATATGCTATACATTTTATTAGTCATCATTGCCATTTTAGTAATCTGTGTATTATGTAAACATCTTAAAAACTAAGACTACTATAACACAACCCGTTTTTTCATACAATAATTGAAAAACATAGTCTCAAATAAGGATTCTAATGCATCACCATATTATATAGGATCCTTATTTTTCTGTAAATTTTTCGTAAATTATCGTTTTTTTCTTGACGAATCTATTTTTTCGTATTAAACTAGCCAAGGTTTTGAAGCAAACAGCTGAAACCAATTCAAATTTACAATAATTCAAATCCAAAAACTCTTTTACAAAAGAGTTCAAAAATTTTCAACAGGAGGTGTGATCATGGACAATTGTGATAGTACAGGACGAAGTATGATCTGCGGTGGCAGACAATGGAAACTGAATATGCAGCTGTTCCATGTGATTCACTGATTCCTGCATTTTCATTTCCAATTGAAGATAAGATTGTTATAAAAATATTCGAAAAAACAGTTTGTTTATATATTTAACGGATTCATTCGCTCAATAGAATTATTCATTATTTCCCATATTTTTATTTCATTCATTTTCCCACCGTATACGATCAGTTCATATGTAATTCGTAAATGAACTGTAAGAATTCCTATACTGCACAGTCTGCAACTGTAACATTAGCTTTCGGAATTTCGTAAGCGGTGATTTTTTATGCCCTTTTTTCAGAGGTACACTATTGCATTACCATTCTGCCTTTAAAAAATGACAAATGTACCTAAGTACCTGAGGGCTGTCAGGAGGAAATGAGATGAAAAAAACATTAAAAAGACCAAACTATGCAGAAGAATTACTGAAAATCATTCAGAGCCCGTTAAAAAATGACGTCCTGCTGGATCGGCTGAATGACTATCATGAGAGAGATATTGCGGATGCGCTGGAACTGCTGTCACCACAGCAGCGCAAAAAACTGTACCCGGTACTCGGTGCCGAAAGGCTTGCAGAGATTTTTTCCTATCTCGAAACACCGACACAGTATCTGTCTGAGCTCAGCATCAACCAGGCTGCAAAGATCGTATCCTTCATGGATTCTGACGATGCGGTAGATATTCTGGAACAGATGGAAGCATCCGCAAAAGAGAAAATCGTAACACTGCTGGATGCAGATTCCAGCCACGATATCCGTCTGATCCTCTCCTACGACGAGGACGAGATTGGAAGCATGATGACTACAAACTTCGTAGCCATCCGCAAAGATCTGAGTATCCGCCAGGCCATGCGGGAACTGGTGACACAGGCTGGTGAAAATGATAATATCTCCACGGTTTACGTGGTAGATGATGCGGATAAATTTTACGGTGCCATCGATCTGAAAGATCTGATCATTGCCCGCGAAACCGATGAATTGGATGGCATCATCAGTACATCCTATCCGTATGTAACAGATCATGAAAAAATTGATAACTGCATCGAAACCATCAAAGATTATGCCGAAGATTCTCTGCCGGTTCTGACTGACAGCGGAAAACTGATCGGTATTCTGACTGCCCAGGATATTGTGGAAGCCGTAGACGATGAGCTTGGTGAGGATTACGCAAAGCTGGCTGGTTTGACCGCAGAAGAAGATCTGCACGAAAAAACATCCACCAGTATCAAAAAACGTCTGCCATGGCTGATCATTCTGCTGTTTCTCGGCATGGCGGTATCTTCTGTGGTCGGTGTATTTGAGACAGTTGTTGCCGTACTGCCCATTGTTATGTGCTTCCAGTCCCTGATCCTTGATATGGCAGGAAACGTTGGTACCCAGTCTCTGGCTGTTACCATCCGCGTTCTGGTAGATGAGACACTGACTGCAAAGCAGAAATTCAACCTTGTTTTGAAAGAAATGAAGGTCGGATTCCTGAACGGACTTTTCCTTGGAATCCTTTCCTTCGTATTTATCGGACTTTACATCTGTGTATTAAAACATTATCCAATGGGACATGCATTTTTGATTTCCGGCTGCGTTGGATTTTCCCTGATGGTAGCCATGGTAATTTCCAGTATGGTCGGCACTTTGATCCCAATGTTTTTCCACAAGATCAAAATTGATCCTGCAGTTGCTTCCGGTCCGTTGATTACAACCGTCAATGATCTGGTTGCCGTTATCACTTACTATGGACTCGCATGGCTGCTTCTGATCCATGTGCTGCATATGATTTAATTTACAGACAAAGACAGCTGTATCCGAAACAACACTTTCGATATACAGCTGCCTTTTTCATTGCGATCAGTCCCCTATCACCTACATAACACTTAACCGGATCAGCCGGACTTCAAATGGCTCGAGGTGTTCGTACAGACAGATACTTCCATCTTCCTGACGATTCACATAATCAGTCGTGTGAAGCGGCTGATTTTTTTCGTTGATATAAACAATATCCGCAGATGAAATCCGCGCTGCTCTTCTATAATTTTTGCAAAATCCATACGGATTTCCATTATTTTCATTCAGCACACTCGTTGCTTTCAGATACGTCCGCTCTTTTGCATGTTCCAGACAAATTTCATAAGTCAGATCATGTTCTGGCTCCAACATCCCCGGGCTGATTTCATTCTGATCCAGCTTTCTCTGACAATATGCTTCTGACAGGTGCAGATAATTATATAATAAGATCTGAATTTCCCCGTCCTCTGACTTCGTGATCAGATAGTTTTCCCCTTTTTTGATAAAATAGGAACCCATTTTTGCCAGCATCTCATACACATAGTAAGAAGGTTTTTTGATAAAATCATAGGTAAAGATCCCACGTTTTCCCTGAAAAGACCCCTGTATCATCTGATCCTCTGAGACATTTTCCAGTGGATCCATCACTCCAAAGGCAATCCCCGTCTGCCAGCAATCAACCATACTTTTTACAATATATGCCGGATAAAACATGGTATCCTGAAGGGCGTTATTCCAGCCCAGATCGTAATTCCACTCCGCCACATACCAGGTCCTCACCTTCCATCCACAATCCTCATTATTGTTCAAAATCCTCCGTATCACATCATACACTGCATCCCTTTGCTGCATAATGCCGGCAGGCTGACGTCTTTGGATACTTTGCGGCGTATCATCCACGGTATACAGATTCATCATGACAAAATCCGGTTCGCAATGCTGCTTCTGATAAAAGGATGCAAAACTGTCCATCCACTCCGGATACAGTAAATTTACTGACATTAAAGCCGACGTCCCAACCTGAAACCGCTCATTGATTGCTTTGATCACCTTCCAGGTAGACAAATACAGACGATAATAATTTTCACGCTGCAGTGCAGAATAATTGATCCGCGGATTGTCCGGTGAATTCCACACACAGAATTTCCATTTCAACACCTGACTGCGGCCATACCGTTCCACCATATGTTCCACCACATGGTATACCAGCCGATCCCATTGCTGCATATCCGTCGGCATATCAGAGATAGAATTGCGCATCAGTGCGTCTTTATTTACATTCTCCACCATAAGAAACGGTACAAAAGACAGTTCTACAAATGGGATCAGACCACACTCTGCAATAAAATCAAATAGCTGATCCATCCGGTAAAAGCTATAATGCGGTCTTCGATCCCTTTCTTTTACATAAATTTCCATATCATCATGAAACAGTTCATGAAAATAAATACCGGTAAAATGTAATTTTTCCGCAAGCTCCCGCACCATCTTACGCACTGGATGAAGCAACAGATAGCTGGCTTTCCGAATCGTCAGAATCCCTCCGGGCTGATCCAGACTGACAAATCCATCCAAATCTACTCCGGTAATCAGCTGTTTTTTCCCGGGATGTCTGATCAGTTCTGCCCCGGCAAGATCCGCTTCCAGTTGCTGCAGAAACGCTGCCAGTTCCTGCTCCTCATCTGCCTGCAGCCGTGCAGGTGCTTCCGTCTTCTGCTGTCTGCGGTATTCGCTAGGCAGAATCTGATAATACTCCCGAAATTTGGTGCTGAAAGATCTGGCATTTTTAAAACCGCTCTCCTCTGCGATCTGGTCAATGGTTTTCCTGGCATCCCGCAGCTGTCCCGCTGCATGCAACAGGCGAATCTCATTGATATATTTCAGGAAACTGGTGTCCAGCTTCTCCCGGAACATTTTGGAAATATACGAACTGCTGACAAAAAACTGTTCCGCCAATGCTGCCAGAGTCAACGCTTCCTTATAATGCTGCGAAATGTAAAACAGCACATTCTGCATCATCGGGAACTCTGTGTCCGGTATCTCTGTCTCAACCCGGAAGTCACGCAGCAGATGCTCCAGAAGCTGATAAGACCATTTCATTTCACGGACATATACACACGCATTTTCCTGCTGTATCTCCTGCACAAGATGTAAAATATCGCAGATTACTTCGTGATACCGTTCTTTGTGGAGTTCCATGACAGAATTGCACTCCAGCCTTCCCGGCGCCGACATCAGCTTTGTCAGGTCAACCCCGCAGAGCAAACAGCTCCCGGAAACATCAGACAAACTGAAATACTGAAAGGGTTCAATCATTACAATATCCCCCTTCTTCAGTTCCAGAATTTTCTTTTTCAAAAAAAGCTTCACTGTCCCGGACAGCGGTATCAGAAAGCTATAATCTGATGACCACTCCGGCTCCTGCCGTCCTTCTTTCCTAACCATAAAATGAACCATTTTCATTCTCCCAACATGTTATTTCTTGTCCCATGTTTTCTTTTATCACATTTTATTTTACTGCTCAATTGCCTGCATGTTATCTCCGTCTTTTTCACGATTGTACAACAAAAACCGGGGGAATAAAACCCCCGGTTCTGTCACGCTCTATGATCAGAATACTACTTTTCCGTTTACTACATTCCACCAGCCATACTCATTTGCTGCACGGCCTGTATAACCGAAATCGATTTTTCCACCATTTACATACCACCAGCCGTACTCATTCGCTGCCAATCCGGTGTAATTAAAGTTGATACTTCCATTCTGGACATACCACCAGCCATACTCATTTGCTACAAGTCCGTTGTAATTAAAGTCAACTTTTCCACCCTGTACCATAAACCATCCATTTTCATTAGCGGCAAGTCCGTTGTAGCTGAAATTAATGCTTCCATTCTGGACATACCACCAGCCATACTCATTTGCTGTCAGTCCGGTGTAAGCAAAGTTGATACTTCCGTTCTGTACCATCCACCAGCCATACTCATTTGCTACAAGTCCGGTATAGCCAAAGTCCACCATGCCGTTTACAACCATGAACCATCCCTGGTCGTTTGATGCAAGTCCGGTATAAGTAAAATCAACTTTTCCGTTCTTTACATACCACCAACCGTAAGCATTTGGAGCAAGTCCGGTTGCATCTGTGGCAACTTTACCATCGATATAATAGTTCCAGTTTCCATTTTCGTCTGCCTCATTTGCAAGTCCATCCGGAATCGTCACACCTGATGTTACAAACTGGATTCCTTCCACTCTCGCATTTGCATTTTTAAATACCAGATATACGTTATGAACACCTGATGCACCGCTCAGATCAGTAAAGGCTGTTGTATAACCAAGCTCTGTGTAAGTTCCGGCATCCACGCCATTTTCCGAAGTACGTGCACTGGTAACAGCTTCTGTTGCACCGTAGTTTACCGAACCGATCAGTTTTCCGTCCGGAGCATCCAGACGAAGCTCGATACCATTCTGAGCCTCTGTGGAAGCAACATTCAGGACAGCCTGTTTTACCTGATCCAGATCCACGTTCAGAAGTGCTGTATATGCACCTGCTTTTTTTGCCATAACCGCAAATATCTCATCGCTGTCTGCTGCTGCGGCTTCCGCGGTATTTCCTTTGGAATACTCTACATATTTTACATCAGATGCTGTAAAGGAAGAGGACCATACATTCAGTTTTTCTGCAGTATCAGCGTTGCTGAGTGTACTTCCGGATACTTTTACTTTTTTGCTCAGTACATTCTCACCCTTCAGATCAGAAGAATGTGCCGCATACAGCTGGTAAGTACCGTCTTCTACCACATACTCACCTGCGTTGACATCCCATACTTCCAGTGCGGAAGCGTCTACATGAATGTCTACATTTGCAGATTCTCCTGCTTTCAGAGCAACCTTTTCAAAACCAACCAGTTTTTTCTGCGGTGCTGTATCACCATAAGATGAATCCGGATTCGATGCATAGATTTCCACAACATCAGAAGTATCTACGTTTCCTGTATTTTTTACAGTTACAGATACATCGATATTTCCATCTTTATCTGCTTTTGCATTCATACCGGAGTAAGTAAATTCTGAGTAAGACAGACCGTATCCAAACGGATAAGTCACATCTTCATCATCTGCATACATATAAGTCAGATGTGTCTGCTCCATATCTGTCTCTGTCATATCTACGGTCACATTATCGTCAATGTCATCCAATGTCAGACCTTCTACCAGATCCGGTCCGATGTTTGCCATGGCATTCTCCGGAAGTGCATATTTATCAATAGCCGGAAGTGCATCCTTGGATTTATACCAGGTACTTACGAGACGTCCGGTTGGTGCTGCCTCCCCGTAAAGGACATTTACAAGTGCGGTTGCATCATACTGTCCACCGAATGCGTTAAATACGATGGCAGATACATTTTCATCATTCTGTAATGCTTCTGCTTCCACCGGATATTCGGTATTGATGATAACGATGGTCTTTTTACCCTCTTTCGCATAGTTTGCTGCAACGGTAGATACCATGTCCATCTGATCCTCACTGAGACTCAGATATTTACGGTCAATACCCTCACCGGAAATACCGTTGTACGGCTGTCCGATAACTACAAGGGCATAATCCGTATCTGCTGCCAGTTCTTCGGAATCCGCACCAGCCTCTTTTATCGTTTCTTCTTTGAAAGTATATGGTGTCTTATCTTCTGCACTTTCAAATCCTGCGATACCGGTTGCCAGATTTCCTCCGAGAAGGAACGGAAGATTCGGTCCCTGAATCGGCTGTGCATCACCATTTAATTTTATTTTTCCATCCTCTGTTGTCTGCAGATACCAACCTAATTTATCGCTGAGTGCCCAAGTGGTGGAAAAATCAGTATCATTGTATTTATCACCCATTTTCAGGTAATAATTTCCATCCTCATCCGCTGCACGTTTTGACAGGAAAGTCGGCATGTTGCTGACTGCAGTTGCCATTCCGGCACTTGCTTTCATGCTGTAAGATCCGTTATTGGAAACTGCCGCATCATACAATCCCATGGTATTGCCCGGCAGAGAATTGTTTTTCACACCTGCATTGATCCATTTCTGATTTGCCAGAGAAAGCAGACTGAATGCATCCTGTCCCCAGTCCGCATACTCAAATAAATACTTAGACTGATCTGCTGCCTGTGTGCCCTCTTCCGGGTTGGAAACTGTGAGCTGTGCACCGTTCTCATCCTCGGTAGCTGTTACATATCCACTGGCTGTCTTGTACGCAACCACGCGGTTTCCGGTGGAATAAGATACATTATCGCTGCCAATCTGGCTCTGTACTGCCTCCAGTATATTATCGCCTGCGCCCTGTACATAAGTATTATATTTCTCATCATTGACATCCAGTTCGGAAGAATACTGTCCGTACTGCATCGTTTCTGCCATCACACCATAGACACCGGCTTTGGAATCACTGGATAATGGAAGCGTATGATTTTCATTTTTCAGCAATACCACAGACTCTTCAGCCATCTGAAGCTCTGTCTCCTGGCTTGTTTTGGAAGAATGATCTGTCTTGATATCCGTATACGGATAGTAACGCGGCTGACCGTTTTCATCTCGTTCATCCAGTGCGCCGGAACGTGCCATGGTTACAATTGTCGGACGTGCTACTTTATATACATCATCCTCTGTCAAACCTTCCACATGATTCTCCACCGCGGTTTTGATCGTCTGTGCAATGTCAGCATCTGCAATACCGGTGGTTCCTCCCTGAATATGACCAGCCAGAATCATGGATGCGGTACGATCCAGAAGGGAAGAAGAATACAGCTTATCATATCCGTTGGAAAATCCGGATGCATTCAGTCGGTACTGCTCGTCGATATAACCATACTCAGCCATAAAATCACAACCTGTAGTCACACCGTCTTTGCTTATTTTCTGTGCGAAATCATGGATAAATGTGGATGTCGTCGGTACACGGTTCATGTTTCCGTAAGAAGACATATAACCGGTGATCGTTCCATCTGAAAATGGCTTCTCAGCCGCTTTTCCATAATACTCATAGAATGTACGAGTACTTACGTTGTTGCCGCCCTGCAGACGGAAAAACTCGGAGTTGTACGTGGTCCAGTGCTTTGTCTGCGGAATGGATTTCATATAAACGTCAGACTCATCGCCAACCATACCGCCGGCCCAGGCGTCTGCCATCTCTCCGATCATAAATGCATCTTCACCGTATCCCTCATCGTAACGTCCGGATAACGGATTCATACGGGCATCAATCTGTGCCGCATGTGCGCCCACTGCTGTGGTTCCAATAGATGATGTCGCATATTTAGAACGCATCTCATCGCCATATACCGAACCGGCCTGTTTCAGCAGATCTGTATTCCAGGTCTGTGCCTGTGCCAGCTGATTCGGCCACTGTGTCTCTCCATCCAGACCCACATCTGCCGCACGGTTTACTGTAATCGGCACATTGTATGTTTTGCTCTCTCCATTCTCATCGGCGTAAGTACCAACCGGAGATTTGCCTGCCAGAATACTGATCCAGCCATCCACTCCGATCTCGTCCATGATCAGATTCACATAATCATCCAGATCCTCTGCATTTCCGTTGTACAATGGCATTCCCTCATAGCTTACATCGCCATCCTGATATGCGGCAGATGCGCGGTTGAATGTTTTTCCGTTATAAGTAGCGGTTGCACTTCCGGCACTTTCCTGTGTCTGCACCTGTGCGGCCTGTACCTGCATGGTCAGTCCCGGCACCTGTGCACTTCCTGCTACGATAGATGCTGCCAGTAAAATGGTCAGTAATTTTTTCATCTTCATAACTACCTTGTCCTCCTTATCCAAACCTTGATATCTGCATTTTATCAAACCTCACACCATCTCATAAGTCCAAAACATGGCGAATCCAGTAGTGCTTTTCACACATTTTTCACATTTTATCCGCGGGCAATTTCATCTCAGGCAAGAAATTACACATATTTTTAATTTTTATGTGATTTTCGGTACACTCAGACAAAAAAATGCAGGAGCCACTCGTTCTCCTGCACTTTTCGTTTCTTTTTCATTCTTTTTCTGTGTACAAATCTGCACACGATTCTGGTTTACATCTGCTTTCTTACAATACTGTACTCATCTCCGGCACGATAATACGGACATTCCCGGAACTGCCCGGTGATAAACCGATACATCTCGTCCTGATCCAGATCCTGGGTACAGACATAGTACTCATAATCCTCATCATATTCGTAATTCATACAGTATTCACAGCTGGAACCGGCACTTTTCTTCTTTTTATCCATACGTTATCTCAATCCTGTCTCTGTTTTTGCATTTTGCATTTAAGAATATGAATGTTACAGACATTCTCTGTTCATACAGCTTACTATAACATTAACTGCCGCAAATATCCACAGGTTACATGGAAAAAACAGAGACTCCGTTCAGACTGCGCGGATCGAACTATAATACAACCGGACCATTTTCTTTGATGTAACGCCATCCCTCAGCAGTTTTCTCTACTTCCAGGCAGCACTGTACATTCTGTGACGGATCCGGATGATTTTTCCATAAATCATATAATTTCGGTAAAAATACCGGCCACTGACTTGCTTCAAAATCCTCATGTTCGGTCAGAAAGTTCGGTACGATCTTCGCATTCGGATCTTTTTTCAGGATATCAATGATAAAGGCCGGCGGTGCAGATACTTTGGAGTTCTGTACGGTTGCTGTAATATGCACACAGCCACCTTCTACATCTTCCCACATATGAACCGTAGAATCCACCAGTTCACCGAGATCGTTGTATACACCTTCGCAGATCACATGTTTCAGACATGTGGTGAACGGGAAGAACTCTTTCAACGCAAGTCTGTGGATTTCAACACCTTCGCCACCAAATACAGCTGCACCCGGTTCACATGCTTCGGAGATCATATGAACGGAAGCTTCCATACCGTACTCTACCGGTGTCTTTACCCATGTAAATTTCTTGTGAGAGCCCGGAGCCCACAGATAATATCCTTTTTCCATATTTGCCCAGAACCAGTCCATCATCTCAGATGTTACCCCGGGAAGAAAATGCTGTTTCTGTGACGGAAGTACATATCCTTTGTCAATGGCATCCTGATTCAGCTCCAGCTCAGGCAGTAATGGATTCGGTTTGGCCGGTTTCTCATAAGATGCAAAAGGTACCTTTACATTATCCTGACATGGCTGGTAAGTCTGTCCTCCGTTTGCCACATATGCTATATGTTCACTCATAAATAATCCTCCTTTGATCCAGCTCCTCTATGTCAAACTCTCTTTTTGGTCTGCTGGTCTTACCTAATTTTCATTGTAATGGTTTTGCGATTCTTTGTCCAGAAAAAGTTCGCAAGACGAACTTCTTTCTGAATCTTTCTTAAGAAAACATACTACAACTTCATACTATGCTATAATCAGCATACAGAATTGCTTTTTGCCGAAATACTTTCGAAAATTTACCACTAAGTTTACCATAAAGCAAACTATCACATCTCGCGGCAGAAATGCCGGAAACATTCTGAAAAAGGATCGAACACATTATGAAACAAGCAGCCATTTTAATCGTAGACGATAATCCCGAAATCCGAGAAATCATACAGATTCTCCTGACGGGAGAAGGCTTTCAGGTACATGAAGCCGCTAACGGAACTCAGGCTCTCAGCCAGTTAAAAGAAAATATCTTTGACCTGATCATTCTGGACATCATGATGCCCGGGCTCAATGGCTATCAGACCTGTGTGGAAATGCGGAAACTCACCAACGCACCGATTCTGTTTTTAAGTGCCCGCACACAGGAAAGTGACAAAACCCTCGGTTTTTCCAGCGGCGGCGATGACTATTTGGCAAAACCATTTTCCTACGCAGAACTGGTGAGCCGCGCCAAGGCACTGATCCGCAGATACCAGATTTATCAGGGAAAACCGGACCAGCCGGCACAGCATTCCAAAATCACATATCATCAGCTTACACTGGATGAACGCACACAGGAAGTTACCAAATACGGTGTCCCTGTGGAACTGACGGACACGGAATATTCCATTCTGCTCCTGCTTCTGATGCATCCTGGACAGATTTTCTCCACAGAGCACCTTTATGAATCTATCTGGAACGAACCGTATTACTATGGAGCAAACAATGTCATCATGGTGCACATCCGAAATCTGCGCCGAAAAATTGAAGATGATCCAAAAAATCCAACACTGATTAAAACTGTCTGGGGAAGGGGATATCGCTGTGACAAAGAAAGTTAAGTTCAAAAAGAAACGTTCCCACTCAAATCATTTGACTGCACTTCGTGGTAAAAATCCACTTTGGAAAATTCCACGGATCCGCTTGCAGTTTCTTGTAACGATCCTGCTTTCCTTCCTGCTTGCCATTGGCGGGTTCTCTCTGACCTGGCACATGATGCCCTGTGCATGGAAAATTGTCCGTCATATTCCCGGTATGGATCTGGATCGCGATGCGCTAAAGGCAGAACTTACAGAGCGTGCAAAAAACTATGATCTGCCCTCTTCCGAAAATAATAAGCAGGAGCAGGCAGCGTTCAAACCTTTTTTTGACTGCCTGGATTCTTACACTGGCATGGCAATTTACAGTGAAGATGACCATTATTGTCGTACACAGCATACTGCGGACATTCTTCACCGCAAGAACTGGAACTTTTTTACCAACATGATCTTTCAGATCACATACAGTAATTACGCAAGCGTGTTACCCTTGAACGGAATTGAAGATTATTTTCACATAGAAATAAATTTCAGAAACGAAACCGGAGAGCTTTACATTTCCAGTTTCCACAACTCCAGGGTAACCATTCCATGGTTTCTTTTTTCCATCGGAGTTGCACTCTTTCTGTTGCTGTTACTGCCACTTTTGTTTTTGCGGAAAAAAGTACAGGACATCGGCATTCTAAAAGACCACATTTTGCAAATGTCCGGTGGGGATTTAAATCATCCCATCGCTTCCATGGGAAATGATGAGCTTGGTGTCCTCGCACGGGAACTGGATCAGATGCGCAGTACCCTGTACACCAACATACAGCAGGAAGTGGAAAGCCGTCGGGCCAATCAGGACCTCATCACTGCCATGTCCCATGATCTGCGCACACCACTAACCATTTTACATGGTTATCTGGATATTCTGGCACTTGGCCGCAATCCAGAGCAACAATCTGAATATGTCCGGCGCTGTCTGCAAAAAGCAGAAGACATCCAGCAGCTGACCGACCGCATGTTTGAATATTCTCTGGTTTACGACCCCCATCAATCCCCTCTTCTGGTTCCGATTCCTCTGAAAAATGTACAGCACATGCTCTCCGAGCATCTGGATTTTCTCCGGCTTGCCGGATTTCAGACATCAGAAACCATAGCTCCATTGTACGGACAGATCGAAGGCGATGAAACATCCCTGAAGCGGTTGTTTCAAAATCTGTTTTCTAATGTTTTGAAATATGGGGATAAATCGGAACCAGTGACTTTACAGATTTCTCAGAAAAATGATATTTTCCAGATCATACTTTCCAATGCAATAAAAAAAGACCTGACCGGCATTGAAAGCAACCGTATCGGATTAAAAAGTGCGGAAAAAATAGCCAAAATGCACCATGGAACCCTGACTTTTACGCAGAAAGATAAAACGCTTTTTCTTGTCGAAGTAACGTTTCCTTTGCCGTAATCCTTCACGACATAACGAAATTATTTTCGCTGTATAGAAAAGATATTTTCTTTCAAAATTAACATCTTTTCACCCAAAAATGGCACCTGACGATATCATCGTTCAGATGCCATTTTTATATTTCATAGATTTGGGTGTCAAACCACCCAAGACGAGCCGAATTTATGCCTTTCTTCCGCAGCACTGTTTGTATTTCTTACCGCTTCCGCATGGGCACGGATCATTTGGATATACTTTTTTAGTTTCCCGTGTCTTCGGTGCTCTCTGCAGGGAATCGTCTTTGTTTGTTCCGGTTACTTTGGCAACCTCCTCACGTTCAACCTTCTGCTCTACTTTTACATGGAACAGCAGGCGGATGGTTTCTTCCTGAATGTTTGCCGTCATCTCATCAAACATTTCAAATCCTGCCATCTTGTACTCAACCAGCGGATCTCTCTGGCCATATGCCTGCAGACCGATGCCTTCACGGAGAATCTCCATATCATCAATATGATCCATCCACTTACGATCAATGGTTTTCAACAGAACGACACGCTCCAGCTCACGGATCATCTCTTCCTCCGGGAACTCTGCTTCTTTTGCCTCATATAACTTCACTGCACGCTCTTTGAGCATATGTTTCAGTTCGTTTGCGTTCAGACTCTGAACCTCATCGTCCCCTAACGGCTGCATCGGAATGACAGGGATCAGCAGTTCATTTAACTCCAGGACATCCCACTTCTTACCTTCTTCATCCGATACACAGTGATCTACGGTATCTTCCACACGGTCTGTGATCATCTTATAAATGGCACTGCGCATGTTCTCTCCATCCAGGACACGACGGCGCTCGCCGTAGATAATCTCTCTCTGATCGTTCATAACCTGATCGTACTCCAACAGGTTTTTACGAATACCAAAGTTGTTACCCTCGATCTTCTCCTGTGCTTTCTCGATTGCACTGGAAAGCATCTTATGCTCAATCTGCTCACCATACGGAACACCCATTGCGTTGAACATATTGATCAGTTTTTCAGAACCGAACAGACGCATCAGATCATCTTCCAGAGAAATATAGAAACGGGATTCACCCGGATCTCCCTGACGTCCGGAACGTCCACGCAGCT
>OLPT01000648.1_pt1 | contig 24480 bp, 23 predicted proteins | sample 1673051 | NCBI WGS metagenome assembly OLPT01 (sample SAMEA3136750, study PRJEB25190) | human gut metagenome | biome: human gut; feature: human-associated habitat; material: faeces | place: Austria | collected 2013
GGCTACAGGCAAAGGCTGGTTTGACCGGTTACGCGCAGGTGTACGGCAAGTACAACACCACCCCCTACGATAAGCTACAGATGGACCTGATGTACATCGCCCATCCCAGCCTGATCGAGGATCTGAAGATCATGCTGGCAACCGTCAAGATCTTGTTTATGCCGGAGAGCACGGAAGGTGTGGCAGAAGGTGCGACCACGGCGATGGAACAGGAGACGAAGTGATGCAGAATGATTTTGGTCTGATCAGTATCATTATGGCAGCGTACAATGCTGAAAAAACGATTGAACAAGCGATCAACTCAGTCTTGAGCCAGACGTACCCTGATTTCGAACTTCTGGTTGTGAACGACTGTTCGACAGATAAAACCGCAATGTTGGCTGAAGCAATCGTGAAAAAAGATGGTCGGGTTCGGTTGATTTCGAATGAGAAGAACAGCGGCGTTTCTTACACCCGGAAACATGGGCTGGAAGAAGCTAGCGGTGAGTGGGTCGCTATTCTTGACAGCGATGATGCGTGGGCACCGGAGAAACTGGAAAAGCAGATCAAGCTTCAAAAGAAAACAAATGCAGACCTGCTGTTTACCGGATCGGCTTTCATGGATGCGGATGGAAAACCAATCGACTGGTATCTAGCTGCTCCTGCAGAAGTTACCTACCGGCAGCTGTTGAAACAGAATGTCTTATCTAATTCTTCTGCGCTTGTCCGTAAAGAGCTATATGCAAAGTACTATGCGGTAGGCGATGGAATGCATGAAGACTTTGCGATGTGGCTCAACATCCTGAAAGATGGACGAAAGGCTTATGGTGTAGATGAGCCGCTGCTCATTTATAGAATTGCAAAATCATCGAAGTCGGGCAACAAGTTCAAGGCTGCAAAGATGAATTGGAATACATATCGGTATATCGGATTGAACCCGATAGAGGCCGCATATTATGAGGGCTGGTACATGATAAAAAATGTGATTAAGTACACGAACCTGAAAATCTCCGGGGGGGGGGTAACACAGAGTAACCCTCATAGAAAAATCTATGTTGTTAATTCCGCCGCACCTGCACTGTATGGATGCAAACAGTGGAGGGCGGCATGAAAAACAGCATTCTGATTTCTGTCGTGATGCCGAACTACAATGGTCACCGTTTTGTAGAGCAGGCAATCGACAGTGTACTTAATCAGACTTACCCCAATTTCGAGCTGCTGGTAGTAGATGACTGCTCGAAGGACGATTCGTTGCAGCTTATCCAGCAGAAGGCACAGAGCGATGACAGAATTAGGGTAATTGCATTGGAACACAATGCTGGCGTGGCCAATGCCCGAAATGTCGGTATTAAGGAGGCTAAGGGAGAGTTCATCGCTCTTCTGGATAATGACGACCTGTGGACCGAAGACAAGCTGGAGCGCCAACTTGCACTAGCGAGAAATGGCGCAGATATTGTCTATTGCTCTTATGACTTTATCGATGAACAAAACAACCTCATTAAGAAGCCTTTTATCGTTCCGCAGCAAACGAACTTTAATAAAATGCTGGTGTCAAGCGTTATTAGTTGCTCAACGAGCTTTATCAAGACGGAACTGATGCAGGGGCATCCTTTCAATGCGGACTTTTACCATGAGGATTATGTCCTGTGGATGGAGCTGCTCAGGGTTTGCCCGACTGCATACGGTGATCCGAAAGTGCTGATGCATTATCGACAGGTTAGCGGATCGAGATCAAATAAGAAGAGCAATGCGGCAAAGGAACGGTGGAAAATATATCGTAAGGCACTAAAACTCAATGCAGTAACAAGTGCATGGGCATTTATGAGATACGCTGTGAAGGGTGTAGTCAAGTATTACTTGTAAGGCGTCGAGAAGTTGAGGGTTTTAAATGAATGTTTTAATTATAAGTCAACCTGTCTTAAGCTACTCGAATAATATGGGAAAGACACTAATGGCATATTTTAGTGCATTTCCCGCAAACAATGTATCACAATTTTTTTTACGGCAGGGAGAGCCAACCAATACAGATGTATGTGAAAACTATTATCGCTTTTCGGATTTAGACGCAGTGAAGTCTATTTTGAATCATAAAATTCGGGGAACTGTTTTTGATAAAACCCAAATTGTTCCCCCGGTTGTGGATGAACCGGAAAACATCAAACTTGATGATGCTTACAAATTGGGTGCCGCACACAAAGCATGGATGCTTCTTGCACGGGACACGATTTGGAAATTAAGTAATTGGAAAAATAAGAAACTCTTGGCGTGGCTGGATTCTATGAACCCAGACATTATATTTCTAGCACCGGGAGATGGTGCATTTTCATATCGATTAGCTGATGAAATTGCACGGTATTTGAGTAAACCTCTTGCTGTAGTTTGTATGGATGATTACTTTATAAATAATCGAAATAAAGGCGAGCTTCTCGGCGGGATTCGACAGAAGCTGTTTATGAACGTGGTTAATAAAACCATACAAAATGCAGCTGCAATTTTTACAATATGTGATGAGATGAATAAGGCATATACCAATCTTTTTCACAAGCAGTGCGTTACTCTGCATACCTCTGCAGATAACAAAAGTATGGTATTAAAATCGGATGCTAGCAGAGTATCCTATATTGGTAATCTAAGTTGTGGAAGATATAAGACTCTACTTGAATTGGGACGAGCAATTTCTGAAATCAATGATGATACCCTGACGAAAGTTATAGATGTGTATTCAGGCTCTAAGGAAGCAGAATACATTAGCCCGTTAAAGAATGCACCGGGAATTAACTTCCGAGGGGCGATTCCAGCAGAACAAGTACCAGAAGTTATGAGTGAAAGCGTGATGGTTATCCATACGGAGTCGTTTGATCCTGCAATGAAAGAGTTGGTACGATTTTCAGTATCAACTAAGATTGCAGAGTCTTTAATGTACGGTCCATGTTTACTTGCTTATGGTCCAGAGGGAATCGCATCAATCGATTATCTGAAAGAAAATAATGCCGCATATGTGATTTCAAGGCCGGAAGATCTGGAAAAAGGTCTCGAGGAGATTTTGACAAATAAGGAATTACGGGAGCAGATTGTAAGAAATGCCAGAGCATTGGCGTTGAAAAATCATAACGCAGATGTAAACCCTCGAAAGGTTCGTAAATGGCTGCAAGAAGTGGTGGATAAGTCACAAAATGAAAGTTCTACAAATTAATTGCGTATACGACTATGGAAGCACTGGAAAAATCACGAGAGATATCCATAAAAACCTGCAGAAAAATGGATTTGACAGTGTTGTTTTATATGGACGTCGTCAGAAAGTACAGGAAGCAGGGGTTTATAAAACCTGTACAGAGTTTGAGGCGAAGGCATGGAATGTTCTGTCCCGGCTGACAGGTCAGCCGTATGCTGTGACACCATTTGGAACACTGACACTGTTGCACCGATTGGAGCGGGAAAAACCGGATGTGGTGCATCTGCAGTGCATCAATGGTTACTTTGTGGATATCTACCGACTTTTAAATTATCTGAAAAAGAATCATATTCCAACCGTTTTAACGCTTCATGCTGAGTTTATGTATACCGGAAATTGCGGGTACGCATTTGAATGCAATGAATGGAAGACTGGTTGTCATAATTGCCCAAATCAAAAAGAAGCAATCAATTCCACCAGAAAAGGAGCAGCTGCGTGGAACTGGAAGAAGATGAAAGGAGCATTTGAAGGGTTTGATGACCTGATCCTTTGTCCGGTTTCGAATTGGGTGGGAGAGCGAGCGGCACAGTCGCCGGTACTGAGGCAGTATCCAATCCGCACCGTATTAAATGGAATTGACACAGATGTATTTCATTATCGAGAAAAAGAAGCGCTGGTTCTTCGAGAGAAACTAAATGTTGGCGACCGCAAGATGATCCTTCATGTGACGGCAAGCTATATCAACCCTGTAAAGGGCGGAAAGTTTATCACGGAACTGTCCCAACGGTTGGATTCCGAAAAGTACGTGGTTGTTGTTGTGGACGGATTGAATAACCCGCCCCCGAAAGAATTTTGCGGTATCTATTATGGTCGTGCAAATGGACAGGAGGAGCTTGCGGCGTTCTATTCTGCAGCTGATGTGATGGTATTGACAAGCTATCGTGAATGCCTTCCGACCACTTGTCTGGAGTCACTTTGCTGTGGCACAGAAATTGTCAGTTTCTATTTTCATGGAGATGAAGGCGAAGGAAGCTTCCCAGAAAAATACGTGCATTTTATTCCACATGGTGATATGGAACAGCTTACTGACACTGTGAAAAATGTATCTGAACATCATGAAGAAAAGAAAATTTGTTGTGAGGCTGGTCAAAAAATATTTTCTCAAAAAGTAATGGTGGAAAATTATGAGAAAATATACAAAAAGATTTTGGAGCAGAGTACGGATTAAAATATGATTCCTTATTATGGATTGATTTTATGGACAGGAATCCTTTATGGCGGGATAAAACACGTCCGACTGAAAGATAAAAAGAAGACTTTTGTCTGTCTGGCTTTTTTGTCAACCGTGTTACTGCAGAGTCTCCGTGCGGAATATGTCGGTGGAGATATGGTACAGTATCTTCGGGGATATACAGCCAGTGCCCGGGGCGGATGGCTCGATCCCGTTTTTAACTTTGAGCTGATTTTTCGTATCCTGATTCATACACTGGCTGTATTTCATGTGCCAAGGCAGGGGTTTATTGCTATCATGTCTGTGCTATGTCAGGCCCCAGTTTTCTACTTCTTTTACAAAAGAGCAAAAAATCCGTGCTTGAGCATCTTGATCTATTTTACATTCGGCTTGTTTACGTTTTCCTTCTCAGGAATCCGGCAGATGATTGCAATAGGTCTGTTTTTGCTGGCTGTACTCCAAGCGGAGGATGAGCAGTGGCTCAAATTTACAGCATTGATTCTTTTGGCAGCAATGTTCCATAAGTCTGCGCTGATTGGGATAGTTGTATGGCCGCTTTCAAAAATCAAAGTCAAAAATCATATCGTTCATTTTTTGATGCTTGGAGCATTTATAGTTGAGATTTTCATGGCACCGGCCATTATACAAGTCGCTGCGACACTGTTTGGCAGCTATAATACGATCCAGTTTACAGGAGCATACGCCTGTTTCTTATTGTATGCTCTGATCTGGTTTATGAGCTCCCTTCTTATTCGATGTGATGCCCCGTGGAACCTGTATATAAATTGTATGTATCTAGCTGCGGCAATCCAATGCTTGGGCCTTTATCATATGAATATTGGCCGGGTGGGGTATTACTTTGCTTTCTTTGAATGCCTTTTGATTCCTGAAATGATTGAAAAAACAACCCGATCGAGAGAATTGAAACTTATGCTTTACGTTGGATGTGTGGCGTTCTGCCTGCTGTACTTCTACAAGAATACAGGCTGGGGATATCTGGGAGTCAGTCCGTATGTTCTGTTCTGGAAATGAAAGCAGAAGAAAGGGATAAGACAGTGAAAATTACATTTATATCAAATTTCCTTGGCCCGCATCAGCTTCCATTCTGTAAGGCAATGGTGAATCGTTTGGGCGAGGATTTCAAATTTGTTGCCACTGAGCCGATGACGGAGGAACGCATCAAATTAGGCTGGAGTCTGGATAAAGATACATACCCATTTGAGATAAAAGCAAATGAAAGCAATGAGCTGCAGAAAAAAGCTGAACAACTGGCTATTGAAAGCGATGTTGTGATCATTGGAAGTGCGCCGGATTCCTATATTATCCCACGTCTGAAAAGGAATAAACTGACTTTCAAATACAGTGAGCGCCCATTGAAGAAGGGCATCCATTGGAACAACCTTGCGCATATCATTTGCGGGATGTGGCTTCATCACGGACGATTCCAGTCCAAACCGCTTTATATGCTGGCAGCAAGTGCCTATACTGCAGACGATTATGCTCGTTTTGGCTGTTATCGTGGAAAATGCTACAAATGGGGATATTTTCCGGAGGCAAAAAAATATGATCCGGATGAGCTGATGAAAGGAAAACTGTCGGCTGCATCAGATGGTCTGAAGCGCCCGTGCGTGTCTATTCTTTGGGCTGGAAGGCTGATTGATTTGTGCGAAAATATAATATCCGACAAGAAAGCTAAAAGTTCATATGCAAATGGAGTCTGCAGTGAAGCGAGGGTGATGGAAAATGACTGGTTCTGTAAATGATTCGCTTGTAAGCATTATTGTGCCGATTTATAATGCGGAAAAATATTTGGATAGTTGTATTCAGTCTGTGCTGAGACAAACATATACAAACTGGGAATTGATTTTGATTGATGATGGGAGCACAGATAAATCAGGGCGAATAGCGGAAGAATATGGATTTGCTGATGAACGGATAACAGTTTTTCATCAGAAAAATTTGGGGGTTTCATTGGCTCGAAATCAAGGAATTGATGAAGCAACTGGAAATTATGTTGTATTTCTCGATGCGGATGATGAGCTTATTGAAGACTGCTTGGCAAAGACGGTAAACATTGCAGAAGAGACGAATGCGGATGTTGTTGCTGGAAGAAGTTGTGAGAATCAGGAACTTTTTCAAGACAGAATAATTTGGACTGGTGCAGAAGCTCTTGAAAATTCTCTAAAAGATCACTTGTTTACGTATTCCGCATGTGCAAAATTGATTCGGAGAGAATTTATTGGAAAAACTCGGTTTACTCCAGATATAAGAATAAATGAAGATAGTTATTTTGTATTTCAACTTCTCTGTAAACAAAATGTTTTTGTTTTGACAAACGATGTGATTTATTTTTATCGGGCGAATTCGGAAAGTTCATCTAGGACGGTTTTTTCTGAAAAATATTTTGATATTTTGAAAGTGTCTGATTTGAAGTACAAGAAAATTGAAGAACAATTTCCCCAAATGCATGACCTTGCTAAGAATATGCTGCTGAAGGCAAGAATGAATGTGCTTAGGATTTTGGCTGTTCGTACAAGAGACGAATACCGAGATGTAGAAAAAAACTCTTGGAATATATTCTTGATAATAAAGAAGATTATATTCCATCGAGTAAGGAGTGCAATCAATGGATGTTTATTTTGTCACATCATCTTTTCTATGTGTATAAGTTTGCACATTACATCGTGAAATGATTGCTTAGAGATAAAATTAATGAAAAAAATAAAAAATATTTTTAAAAATAAAGTGACGAGAAATGCTAGCTGGATGATTATTGGTCGGATTTACCAGATGAGTCTGTCCTTTGTTGTCAGCATGCTTACTGCACGCTATCTTGGACCATCAAATTATGGCTTGATTAATTATGCATCATCGTTCACATCTTTTTTTTCGACATTTTGTGTACTTGGAATCAATTCGGTAATTGTTAAAAATTTCATTGATCATCCAAATGAAGAGGGAAAAACGACAGGATCAGCTATTGGCGTTCGGATGATATCAAGTATCTGTTCAGTTGTTCTTATTATGGTTGCAACACTTTTTCTGGATCGAGAAGAAAGGACAACACATTTAGTAGTATTGTTGCTGGGGTTGGGAGCAATTCCACAGGTTTTTGATACCTTGAACTACTGGTTCCAAGCAAAACTTGAATCAAAATATGCTGCGATAGCATCCGCAATTGGATACACGGTGATGATGGGTTATAAAATCTCATTGCTTGTGTTTCAAAAGAATGTGGTGTGGTTTGCAGCAGCGTCTTCAATCGAATATCTAGTGGTTGCAGTATGCCTTTATTACAATTATAGAAGGCATGGAGGACCATCTCTTTCGTTTTCGTGGAGAAAAGTAAAAGAATTGTTGAATAGTAGCCATCATTTTATTTTGGTTTCACTGATGGTATCGATTTATGGAAGTACCGACAAACTGATGCTAAAGCAAATGATGGATGAGACAGAAGTTGGATTTTATTCAACAGCGGTTACTGTATGTGGTCTATGGTGTTTTATTCTGGCAGCAATCAATGACTCAATGTATCCGGTGATATTGGAGGCATTTGAATCGGATATAAAGCTTTTTGAACGAAAGTGCAGGCAATTATATGCGATTGTGTTTTATACTTCTGCTGGAGTTTCAATATTGTATACAATGTTTGCAAAATACATCATTTTGATATTGTATGGAGAAGCGTATCTGCCAGCAATTACCCCTATGAGAATTGTTACATGGTACATTGCATTTTCTTATTTGGGAGATGCGAGAAATGTTTGGGTTATAAGTTATGACTGTCAAAAATATCTGAAATATCTATATATCGGGTCGGCAATAACAAATGTTGTAATGAACTATTTTCTGATTCCATTGTTTGGAGCTTCTGGTGCTGCGTTCGCATCAGTAGTAACACAAATTTCAACAATCATGATTTTTCCACTGTTTATTCGCAAAATGCGACCAAATGTGAAACTTATGCTTGATGCAATTTGCTTGAAAGATGTGTTTTGACTGCACATAGGAGGAAATAAAAATGTCTGCATTTAATAACGCAACCCTTATGATCACTGGTGGTACCGGTTCTTTCGGCTCCACCGTGCTGAAGCACTTTCTGGATTCTGATCTCAAGGAAATCCGCATCTTCTCCCGCGATGAGAAGAAGCAGGACGATATGCGCCATGAGCTTCAGGCAAAACACCCGGAAGCAGCCAAGAAGGTCAAGTTCTACATCGGTGATGTCCGCAACCCGCAGTCCATCAAGGACGCTATGCCCGGTGTTGACTACATCTTCCATGCTGCTGCTTTGAAGCAGGTTCCGTCCTGTGAGTTTTTTCCGATGCAGGCTGTTCAGACCAATATCATCGGCACAGACAATGTTCTGCATGCTGCTATCGATGCCGGTGTCAAGCGTGTTGTCTGTCTGTCTACGGATAAGGCGGCTTATCCTATCAATGCCATGGGTATCTCCAAGGCTATGATGGAGCATGTTATCTTTGCAAATGCCCGTGTGGCGGCTGAGCGTGGCGGTACGACCATCTGCTGCACTCGTTATGGTAACGTTATGTGCTCTCGCGGCAGTGTCATCCCACTGTTTATCGACCAGATCAAGGCGGGCAATCCCATCACCATCACGGATCCGAATATGACCCGTTTCCTGATGAATCTGGACGAGGCTGTAGATCTGGTCATGTTCGCCTTCCAGCACGGAAATCCCGGTGACCTGTTCATCCAAAAGTCTGATGCTTCCACTATTGGTGATCTGGCAAAGGCTGTTCAGCAGCTGTTTGGTGACACTGGCACGAACATCATTGGTACCCGTCATGGTGAGAAGCTGTTCGAGACCCTGATGACCCGCGAGGAGCGTCTGCGCAGTGAGGACATGGGGCACTACTTCCGTGTCGCCGCTGACAATCGTGACCTGAACTACGATAAGTTCGTGGTCAAGGGCGAGGTCCACACCATGGCCGATGAGTCTTACACCAGCCACAACACCACCCGGCTGGATGTGGAAGGTACCGTTAAGAAAATTATGACCACTGAGTATGTGCAGAATGCATTGAAAGAAGATAAGTAAAATTAGTCTGTAAAGAGGAACAACTGGCATGAATTTGATTTGCATTCCGTTTGCCTATGAAGAAAATATGAATTCAGGGGTCAATGTCTCTATAAAGGGAAAAGGCAAAATCGAAATATATTTAAAGAATGCTTGTGTGGCATTGATTTCGGCTAAATATTACAATCCGGATTCGGATGTTGCGCTAGTTACAAACTTTGGCAGATGGAATATTCCTGAAGAATTTCTGTCTATTTTTGATAAATGGGAGATTAAAGTGATGGAAATCCCATTTGACCAGTTTAGATTTCAAGGTAGTTATACATGGGCGCTTGCATTTTATAAGCTTTGCGTCCTAAAAAAGCTCTCTTGTATGAAGTATGAGTCAATTTGCTACATGGACACCGATGTCTACATTCAGGGAAGTTTTGATGCTATTTGGACAGAATGCAGGCAGAATATCATGCTATATGATATCAATCATGGCCTGAACACACGGGATTATGTTCTGCTGTGTGATGAGATTGAGAGTTACTGCGGACAAAGGAAACTGATTACACATTATGGCGGAGAATTTTTTGCAGCATCTGCAGAGAATGCAAAAGCTTTTGTTGACACATGCGAGCAGGTCTATTATGAAATGCTCCAGAAAAATTTTATAACAACGAAAGGTGATGAGTTTATTTTATCTCTTGCAGCGAATGAGATGAGGGAAAGCATTAAGAATGCAGGAGCGTATATTTATCGTTTTTGGACTGGTGCAGGATTCAGGCTGATTTCAACTTGTTATGAATATAATCGAATCACAATTCTACATCTTCCGGCAGAAAAAGAACAAGGAATGCTGAAAATATATGATAAATACATAAAAATCGGAAAGATTCCAGTCGATGAAAAAGTTTGGAAAACTTTTCGACTTAATAGAATTCCATTTCTCGATAAGATAAAAAAGATGCTTAGAAACACTATTATGAAGAAATAATTTCACATGAAAAAGAAACTGTTGATCGTCGGTGCTGGTGGTTTTGGACGCATGGTGGCCGAGCAGGCAATGCTCCAGTATGACTGCGCTTTTGTGGACGATGGACAACCTGTTGGGACTGGGGTTTGTGGTACTCCTGTTGTTGGTGAGATTGCGAATTTGCCTGAGTTGCGCAAGAGTTATGGTTTGCTCGTGGTTGGCATTGGTAATAACAACTTCCGGGTGCAGGTATATGAGAAAGCTGCGGCAATGGGCTATACTTTCCCGAATATCATTGCACCCAGTGCCTACGTTAGCCCCTACGCCAAACTTGGTAATGGGTGTGTCATTTTGCAGAATGCCTGTGTTCAGAATGGTGCAGTCGTGGGCAATGGCGTGTTGCTGAATGCGGGTACAGAAATCCATTGTGATGCAATCGTGGAAGATTATGCGCTCATTTATGCAAATAGCGTCGTTCGCACTGGTGCAAAAGTTGGCAAGTATGCTCGTATCGGTAGCAATGTGACGGTTTGCAATTCTGCAGTCGTGCCAGATGGAGCAGATGTTCCGGATTGCACAGCGGTACGCCCGGAGGTGAGAAAATGAACATTCTGGTGACAGGTGCCAAGGGCATGGTGGGAACCGCCCTTGTGAACAACCTGAAAAATATCCGAGACGGAAAAAACAAGACCCGCAAAGAACTGCATATTGATGAAATCTATGAATACGACCTGAATTCGACCCCGGCAGAACTGGACGAATACTGCCAGAAGGCAGACTTTGTGTTCAATCTGGCAGGGGTGAATCGCCCGGAAAACCCGGAAGATTTCATGAAGGGCAACTTTGGCTTTGCCTTTGACCTGTTGAACTGCCTGAAAAAGCACAACAATAAGGCCACCATCATGCTGTCTTCGTCCATTCAGGCAACTTTGGCCGGACGCTTTGGCAACAGCGAGTATGGCCGCAGCAAGAAGGCGGGTGAAGAGCTGTTCTTCGATTATGCCCAAGAAACTGGTGCAAAAGTGGCGGTCTATCGTTTTCCGAATCTAATGGGACACAGCCGCCCCAAGTACAACAGTGCCGTCAGTACCTTCTGCTGGGCGGTTGCCAATGACGAACCCTTCACTGTCAACGACCGTAGCACCGAGCTGGAGCTGCTGTACATCGATGACTTGGTAGAAGGGATGTTTGACCTGCTGGAAGGCAAGGAGCAGCACTGCGAATTTGATGGTGTGGAAACGGTTCTCAAAGCGGATGGCCGTTACTGCTGCGTCCCCGTGACACATAAGGTCACACTGGGCGAAATTGTGGATCTGCTACAGGAATTCAAGGCGCAGCCAACGACTCTGATGATGCCCAAGATGCCAGATGGCTCCTTTGCCAAGAAGCTGTACTCCCTGTATCTGACCTACCTGCCGACTGACAAGTTCAAGTATGCTTTGAAGATGAACGTGGACAGCCGTGGTTCCTTCACTGAACTGGTGCATACCGCCGACTGCGGACAGGTGAGCATCAACATCAGCCGCCCGGGCATTACCAAGGGGCAGCACTAGCATAACTCCAAGTGGGAGCTATTCATTGTGGTGGCTGGGCATGGTCTGATCCAGGAACGGAACATCAATACTGGCGAAACGGTGGAGTTTGAGGTTTCTGGGGACAAGATCGAGGCTGTCCACATGATTCCCGGCTGGACGCACAATATCATTAACCTGTCTGAGACGGAAAATCTGGTCACGGTCATGACCTGTAACGAGATCTTTGACCCGAAGCACCCGGACACCTTCTTTGAGCCGGTGTGAGAGGAGAAAAATAATGGCTGACTATAGCAATGTTTCTTTTAAGAATAATGGCAAGCTGAAACTGCTCATCATTGTTGGTACCCGCCCTGAAATCATCCGCCTGGCAGCGGTCATCAACAAGACTCGGAAATACTTTGATGTAATTCTGGCCCATACTGGTCAGAACTACGACTATAACCTGAACGGCGTGTTCTTCCACGATTTACAGCTGGCAGATCCGGAAGTATATATGAATGCCGTGGGTGCAGACCTGGGTGAGACGATGGGCAATATCATCTCCGAAAGCTATAAGCTGATGGTTGCTATCCAGCCAGACGCCGTACTGGTGCTGGGCGATACCAACAGCTGCCTGTCTGTCATCGGTGCAAAGCGGCTGCATATTCCCATCTTCCACATGGAAGCCGGTAACCGTTGTAAAGATGAGTGCCTGCCTGAAGAGACCAACCGCCGCATCGTCGATATCATTTCCGACGTGAACATGGCCTATTCTGAGTTTATCTTTACTTTTCTACAAAATCGGTGGCCTATTCTGAGCATGCCCGCCGCTATCTGGCTGATACTGGTTTGCCCAAAGAGCGTACCTATGTGACGGGTTCGCCCATGGCTGAAGTGCTGCATCAGAATCTGGCCAAGATCGAGGCATCCGATATCCACGCCCGTCTGGGACTGGAAAAGGGTAAATATATTCTGCTTTCTGCCCATCGTGAGGAGAATATTGACACCGAGAAAAACTTTAATTCGCTGTTCACTGCAATCAATAAAATGGCAGAAAAGTACGATATGCCGATTCTGTACTCCTGCCATCCCCGCAGCCGAAAGCGTCTGGAACAGAGTGGTTTCCAGCTGGACAAGCGTGTGATCCAGCATGAGCCTTTGGGCTTCCATGACTACAACTGCCTGCAGATGAATGCCTTCTGTGTGGTATCCGATAGTGGAACGTTGCCGGAGGAGAGTAGCTTCTTCACCAGCGTAGGGCACCCGTTCCCGGCGGTGTGTATTCGTACCAGTACTGAGCGCCCGGAAGCACTGGATAAGGGGGATTTCATCCTTGCCGGTATTGACGGTGACCATCTGCTGCAGGCTGTGGATGTGGCGGTCGAGATGAACCGGAATCGTGATTTGGGCATTCCTGTACCGGACTATGTGGATGAGAACGTGTCTGATAAAGTCGTGAAAATCATCCAGAGCTATACTGGCGTGGTCAATAAAATGGTGTGGAGAAAATATTAATAGAGGCTGATTTGATGTACGCAAGCCATGATCTAGGGTGAAGAAGTAAGAAAAGTTTTATATCAAGCAATAATCCCCACCCCTCCCCACACCTACCGCCAAACTCACTCCGGCGAAATTTTGATGTGCGCAGCACCCGGAAATAGGGTAGGGGAACCACCCGAGATTACTCTTCCTGTTGCAGAAAACCGTGCAGTTTCCATCTATCCGAAATTATGGATCCTGAACTCTCGTTTATCATGGCTAATGAAAAAAGTCCCGATTATAGTTCCGCAAAAAAGTGCGACAAAATGCGACAACTCGAAAATGCATGAGGGGCTGCTACAGGGCGGAGTAACGCAAAAAATGCCGTAAAATCGTGTGTTTCGCAACAGTTCGGAGCACAAAAGTCCATCAAAGTAAGCTTTTTAATCAGAGGGACAGGGATTCGAGTTCACTCAGACAATCAGGCCCCGGGTGGTGGCTTTGAACGACAACACGGTTTGCGGAACAAAGTGATAGACCATCTGACAGAGATTTTCAAGCATTGAAAATCATGGTGATAAAGTGGATTTTTGTTACAAATCAATAAAAACGTTGAGGAAAAAATTCTTCTGTGGTAAAATAATTAAAAAGATGCTGCGAAATTGCGGAGGGAGGATCTGTGCTGTATGCACCGGCTCCATAAACGCCTTACAGGTGCAGCCAACAGTTCCATAGAAATCATCATTGCTTGGAGTTTTGCAGATGCGTAAGAGACTGTTTGTTAGAAACTGGATCCGAAGGCTTCTAAGGTACCTTTGTATTCCGGTTGGGTTCTTCCTGGTCGTGGTTCCTCTGTATAGCCTGATGATCCGCCAGACGATCCAAGCGCAGTCCTCCAGCGCGATGGAAATGCTGGCGATCGGCACCACCCAGTTGGAGCGATGCCTGAGCAACATCCGCAGTACAACGAACAAATTGTTCAGCGAAACGGAGTATACTCTGCTTGCCAGCAGTTATGATAACAGTATTCTGGGAGATTATCAGACACTGACGAGAGCCAGCAAATCGTTACAGGATAAGACCTACGATTCCTCTGTGATCACATACAGCTATATTACATTTGAGCGGAATGGCATCATATTGGATGACCGGAGCGCGTATGAAAGCCATAGCAATTTTTACCCGGGAGCACTTGAGTATGAGGATGTGTCTCAGGAGGAATGGGATGCGCAGAATCAGATCGATGTAACGACGATAAAGCCCGCCCATGTTGTCAAACTGATGCATTCCAGCTATGGCAATTCATATACCACGGTATACCAGCCCTATGTGAACACGGCGGGCCGCCTTTGCGGCGCAATGACGGTGCTGATCAAGGAAAAAGATGTCGTTTCAATGTTCCTTTCGCAGCAGCAATGGCGCAAGGAAGGGCTTTTCTGCCTGATCTCCGATGACGGAACGATCCTGGCGGGAAATAACTATGACGGAACGACATTTTCCCTGGCGAGTGATGATACGGGTTGGGAGACCTATCAGGGAAAGCGCTATCTGATGGCAACGCGATATGTGGCATCTCTGAATGCAACGGCGGTCATTGGAATGCCGCCGTCGCTCTACGAAGCGGGTCTGTTGGCAGTACAGCGTGCAATTTGTCTGTATCTGATCGTGGGCGTTCTGGGCTGTGTATTGATCAGCGTCTGCATGACGCTGGAGGATATGAACAGCCTGCGTCCGATGCTGGATACGCTGGACGAATCGGATCTGGCATCGCGGAAAGTGCTGAATGAGATCTTTCTCCGAAATGTGAACAGTCAGCATAAACTGGCACAGGAACTGGAGCATTCACGCAGCGAGCTGGAACACGGCAAAATGGAAATTTTGCTGCGCACAGGGTCTGTGAGTCAGGAAACCCTTCAGCAGCTGACGGATGCGGTGCAGCTGAAAGCCTATAACTTCCTGCTGCTGATCCCATCTCTTCAGGAAAACGCCGAGTGCTCACTGAAAGAAGAGCTGCGTACTGTGGTGGTGTCAGAGCAGATCCGTCAAATTTACGGGCAGAGATTTTATGTACAGGCAACGGCAGATGACCTGATCCTGGTGATCCTGACGCAGGAAACGGATGACGCAGAGGAACTGCGGGAGATGTGTTTCCGCACAGAGCGGCTGTATGATGCGCTGCATTTGACGACCCCCCCTGATATTGAGCGATCCTTTTGAGAAAATGGAGCAGTTGTCAGATATTTACTGGAAGGCCCGCAACGTAGCGGCCTATGCAGATCCGACACAGAAGATCTGCTATTTGGGGAACAGCAATGCGCAGCGCGGTACCACGGTCAATGCAACCAATGCAGCGCGGCTTCGGGAGTATCTGCTTTCCGGATGTACGGAAGAGGCGGTTTCACTTCTGAGTGAACTGTTCTCGGTGGATAATCTGGACCCGGAAAACTTTAAGCAGGATTTTTACACGGCAGGCGGCATTCTGCTGAACACGGCAGAAAGGGTACGCTGTCCGGATATCGCCTATCTGTGCAGTTATGACTCAAAACTGACTGCCCGCCAGATGCTGAGCCGGCTGCAGGACTGCTGTGTGGAGATCTGCAGCCATGTGCAATTCCTGAAGCATAGCCACAATGATGCGCTTCAAAAGAATATTCTGGACTGGCTGGCACAGAATTTCCAGAATCCGGAGATCAATGCGGCGATGACGGCAGAGCAGTTCAAGATCTCTAAAAAGTATCTTTCGCAATTCCTGAAGGAGCAAACCGGAAAGAGCTATACAGAGTATGTGGAAGAATTGCGTCTGGATCATGCGATGCAGCTGCTGAGAACGACAGATCTGAATATTACGGATATTGCAGAACAGTGCGGTTTCTCCACAGCGAATACATTCTATAAGGCATTCCGGCGGAAGTATCAGCTCTCGCCTTCTGCTGTTCGCAAGGGAGACAACTGATTTCAGCGCAGAAAAAACGAACGATGTCAGCCCATTCGGACAGACATCGTTCGTTTCTTTTTACAGGTGGGTTCAGGAATGGATGCTTATGGTCACGGTGCAGGGAGCATCCAATGCAAAGGTCAGCTCAAGCAGCCCATCGTGGCGTGTGGTCACGGTGCAGGGCACAGAGGCTGTAACAGCTTTGGGGCCCGGCTGCAGAACAGCCAGAACAGTGCTGCGGCCCGCTGCGGTAAAATCCAGTGTGGCATCTAAGGCGCTGTTGTCCGGTGCCCAATCCGTATGCCGGACAAAGGCATCAAAACCGGTCGTGAGGGTGCCGGGGCGGTAGTAAGCGGAAAACCACTGTACAATGGGAGAAGAAAGCCCGCTGAACTGATGCCAGCCGGCACCACGGCGGCTCTCGATCATAAAGTGTTCAAAACAACAGTAGCTTTCGGCACACTCGTTCTGCCACAGGGTAAGAGCGGTGTCGGCAATGCGGTAAGCAAAATCGGCAAGGCCCGCATCCAGTGCAGATTTGAAGAACATCCACTGATAAGGCATCCATACAGCACCGTTCCAGTAGCCGTCACGCCGATAGTACGGCGCACTCTGATCTACGGTGGAAAGGCCGCAGGCACACCACAGGTGTTCCGGGCTTTGCAGCTTCTGCCACAGAAGTTCCTTCTGCGGTTCTGTACAGACACCTGCAAACAGCGGCGAAGCGCCATCCATGCCCATATCGTAGTTCAGACCCTGCTCGGTGCGCAGAATATCTGCAGCATCACCGGAAGGATCGTGCAGGAGGTACCCGAAGTAACCGCTTTCCTCGTCCCATGCAGTCTGCAGGGAGCGCCCTAAGCGAAGCGCATCGGCATCAAATGCATCTGCATCGGCTGTCTCACCCAGCAGGCGGGCGGTGTAAGCCAGGATCTTTGCGCAGCGTATCGCATGGGCAGTTGTGACCACGGGCGCGCAGCTGGCCTGCAAACGGCGGCGATGGACCTCCTGCTGTGGGGGATAATCGTCCCATCCACCGGAATTGTAGAAATAATCCCAGGGGCGCAGCAAGCCGCTGTGCAGGTTGGCGGTAGTGGAGCCGCCTTCCTGTCCGGTGAAGAAGCGGTAGTACAGCTTTAGGCGTGGATAGCAGTAGGCGGCAAGTTCTCTGCTGCTGGTGCGATTCAACAGCTCAGCGTACAGATAAAACTGCGTTGGCACCATGGAGCCATGGTGTAAGAAAGCAGCATCCACAGAATCCGGGGGCATCAGGTAGGTGTTCAGGCAGTCAAAGGCATTGCGCAGGCTGGTCTGAGCCAGGCCCATTCCAATGAATCCGGAATCCCATGTGTAGACACAGTCCCACCAGCGTCCGGGAGTGTAGTGGCGGATATACTGTCCCCGCGTGTACACCGGATACACAACGTTGGTGCAGAGAACGGCATTCATCAACTGTTGGCCCAAGGCAAGCGATTCGGCAGCCGGTAAAGCGGGCGGTGCTGCAAGGGAGGCAGAAGCCTGCTGCCATAAATGCTCCCAATCACTGCGCTGCGTCAGCAGCTCATGGCAGCGCAGCGCGGCGGCAGAAGCATCCGGCGCAGCACAGACCGCTCCATAGATCACTTTTGTCTGTCCTGCCTCCAAGGGGATCGGCCCCATAAAGAGATTGACGTAATGCCCTTTTCCGTTGCCGCGCAGCGTGGCGTTTACATGGTCGTGTACGGTGTCACGCAGAAAGATATCCAGTTCATCGTTTTCGATCGTGCGAATATGGGTGGTGATATCATCCCACAGGATCCCGTAGCACTCCTGAATGTGGGGATACTGCAGGGTCAGATAGTTCTCATCTGCGGCGGGTTCAGCCTGAGGCCGGGAGCCATCTCCACGCAGTGTAACGGTAAAGCTGCCTGCGTCCGCCTGCTCGCACAGAGCGAGACAATCCAGCTTCGCCCCTCCAACACCGGCAGCAGTCAGGGTCAGAGTGAATTTTCCGGCGGGAATGGAAGCGTTCAGCGGCAGGATGGCAATAGAAGGCTTCTGACAGGGTGGCAGCTGTAACGTATCCTGACCATTGACATCGTACTCGGAACTTTCATCTGCCGGATTCCAATACCGTACACAGAGACAGGGGGCACGCAGGGGCGCGGTAAGGGAAAGCGTAAAGGTAACGGTGTCCCCTTTTCCGCTGGGCATGACCTGCCCAAAAGGTCCTTTGCCTTCGGAACAGCCGAACCCCGTGCCAATGCCGTATCCCTGACCAAAGCCGGGAACGGCTTCTTCGCCCCGGCGCAGACCATCCCAGGTCAGACATTCGTTGGGACGATGGATGGAAAAATCCAGGGTGTCATAATCCTTTGCCCAGACAAAGGCCGCGTTTTCCGGCAGGGACACCTCACAGCCCGGCAGGGAGAAGCCGCGGTAGGAAGGAACGGGATCCCAGGCGGATGCCATATAATGAAGCACCAGATTCTGCGGAGCATCTGTATTGTTGTGGAGCTCGGCACGGATCAACCGGGCATCCTCCCCCAAGGGAGCAAAAGAGATGTCCGCATACAGCTGATCCTTCCACAGGAGCTCGTGGCGGAACGTGTAGCAGCTCAGATCCGGAGCCGCGGCCCAGGGGTGAAAGCCGCTTTCAAACCGTACATTGGGCACATCGACCCGGCGGCGATACATTCCCGGAAAAACGGACAGGTCAAATCGAACGCCATCGTTGGCCGCAGGAACATGGGAAATGCCGCTGTACCGTTTGGTGTAGGGGCCCCACGCAGGCAAGGAAAGATCATGTGATTGCATGGTGTGGTATCCTCCCATCAGCCCTTGACTGCGCCAATGGTAACACCGGCAACAAAGTACTTCTGCAGGAACGGATACAGGCACATGATCGGCAGGGTGGAAACCACCATGGTGGCATATTTCAGACCATCGCCGATGACCTCGACATCACCGGTGGAACCGGCCATGTTGCCGATGTCGCTTTGGATCAGGACCTCGCGCAGGATCATCTGCAAAGGGTACAGAGAACGATCCCGAATGTACAGCAATGCCGGGAACCAGCTGTTCCACTGTGCAACGCCGTAGAACAGCGCCATGACGGCGAACACTGCACCGGAGAGCGGAAGAACAATGCGGAAGAAGGTCGTGATATCGTTACAGCCGTCTAAGGCTGCGGCCTCGATCAGCTCATTCGGGATGGTGTTTTCAAAGAAGGTGCGCATGATGATCATGTTATAGGTACTGATGGCGGAAGGCAGTACCAGCGCCCAGATCTTATTCAGCATGCCCAGCTTCTGAATGATCAGGTAAGTGGGGATCATGCCGCCGTTGAAAAACATGGTAAAGATGAAAAGGCTGATAAAGATATTGCGCCCGAACAGATCCTTGCGAGACAGGGGGTAGGCGGCGCAGGCGGTAAGGGTCACGCTGATCAGGGTGCCCAGCACGGTATACAGGATCGTGTTCAGATAACCCTTCCAGATGCTGGCATCCTTCAGAACCTTCTCGTACATGGAGGTCGTAAAGCCTTTGGGCCAGAAGGAAACATTGCCTGTCAGCAGCTGCATGGGATCACTGAATGAGCCGCTGATGATGTGCAGAAGCGGCAGAATGATGGTTGCGCTGATCAGGATCAGCAGCAGATACACAACAATGGTATAGATTCGTTCCCCGATGGTTTCCTTCACTTTCGTGGGGTGATTCATCGCATCAATATTCTTTTTCATCACCACAGGCTCACCTCACTGATCTTTTTGCTGAACTTGTTGAACAGCATGATAATGGTAAAATTGATCACAGAATTGAACAGGCCCACAGCCGCGGAGAAGCTGTAATCGCCGCTCTCAAAGGCACGGCGGTAAACGTAAGTGGAGATCACATCGGCAGTCTCATAGGTTGCGGGGTTGTACATCAGCATGATCTTTTCATAGCCGACCGAGAAAATAGAGCCCATGCGGAGGATCAGCATGATGATGATCGTGGGCAGCAGGCCGGGCAGCGTGATATGGATCAGCTTGTCCCATTTGGAAGCACCGTCAACGGTGGCGGCCTCGTAGAGAGAGGGGTCGATGCCGGTCAGTGCCGCCATGTACACAATGGAACCGTAGCCGGCGCTTTGCCAGATGTCAGAAAGAACATAGATCGTCTTGAAGTACTTGGGCTCGGCCATAAAGTGGATCGGCGTACCGCCAAAGGCGGTGATCAGCTGGTTGATCAGGCCGCTGGAAGGAGAAAGCAGAGCGCTCAGAATACTGACAACGACCACAGCGGAGATGAAGTGGGGCAGATACACCACGGTCTGTACGCTGCGTTTGAAGAATTTACCGCGGACTTCGTTGATCAGCAGAGCCAGAATGATGGGAATGGGAAAGCCCACAATAATGGAATACAGGCTGATGCCAAGTGTGTTTTTGATCAGACGGCCAAAATACTCGGATTTAAAGAACTGGGTGAAATATTTGAAGCCGACCCACTTGCTGCCCGTGATGCCCAGTACGGGAGAGAAATCACGGAAGGCGATCTGCGCGCCGTACATGGGCGCGTACATGAACACGATATACCAGATCAGGGCGGGCAGCAGCATCAAAAGCAGATAGCGGCTGCGCCAGAACTTTTTGCAGGCATGATCAAGGCGGTTCGCTGTTGGCAGTGTGATCGGTTTTGCTGCGGTGGCAGTTTTCATGGTGGTATTCTCCTGTTTTCGTTCTGAAGAACCCAGGAAAAAATAGGCCGGGAACAGGGTGTTCCTGCCCCGGCCGTTATTTTACTGGATCAAAAAATAGGTGCCTGCTGAGGCATCAGCCATTCAGAGTCTTCTGGTAGATATCGATGACCTCTGCAATGCCCATGCCATTGACCTTTTCAACGTAGGTGTCCCAGTTGGACAGCGGCTCACGGCCGGAAACAAACTTGATGATCATCTCATCAACGTAAGTATCCACGTCGGCCATCACTGCGCGACGGACGGCATCGTCCTCAGAGGAGAAGGAGGTAGAGCCGGGAATGACGTACTTCTTGGATTCTTCCAGGAAGGGGATGATGCAATCCTGCTTTGCACGGTTGACAGACTCATCATCCAGCTGCGTGACCTCATCCTGGCTCAGAATGAACGGGCCGGAGCTCTGTGCAAAGGTGAAGGTGCCGATGGCATTCTTGGGAGACAGGCCGTCAGGGTTCTTCATCACATAATCGGTGAAGATCGGCTTGCCGTTCTCCATGGTGTAGTGAGTGCCCTCAATACCCATGTTGATCAGCAGGGTGCCCTCTTCGCTGTACATGTAATCCAGCAGAGCGACCACGCGGTCAACGTTCTTGCAGCTTGCGGTGATGGTAGCCGCTGCGACTGCACGGGGCTCCTGATCAATATAGGAGTGGATCTGTGCATCGCCCTTGGGGGGCACGGTTGCTTCCACATGGAAGCCGGGGAAGGAAGCAGGCATGGTGGCATTCTGTGCAGCCAGCATACCGCCCAGCGGGCCGTAGAAGGAAGCCACCGCGTTCTGGGCCAGCTTCGGCACGAAGGAAGCGTAGTCCATGGTGATGATCTCGGGATCAATATAGCCCTTCTCATACATATCGTGCATCCAGGTCACAGCCTTTTTATACTTGGGGTCAATGGGGCCGTAGTGGACCTTGCCGCCATCGTCCGGATCGGTATAAAAATCATCCAGGCAGCCGAATGCGGTGCAGAAATTCCGCAGGCCATCCATGTTGTAGGAGCTGAAGGGGATCTCATCGTTGGTGCCGTTGCCGTTCAGGTCGGTGGTCTTGACCAGATGCCAGTAGTTCTCCCAGTCCTCCAGGGTCACAGGGCTTTCGATGCCCAGCTTTTCCAGCCAGTCGGTGCGGACGATGTAGGGCATATTGCCGGAGACCTTCTCATCCAGCATGGGCATATAATAAATATTGCCGTCGCTGTAAGTCAGTGCTTTTTCGACACCGTCCCGCTTGTCGATCTCCTTCTTCAGGTTGGGCATGTTGTTCTCGATGTAGTCGTTCAGGGACAGGATCACGCCGGACTCGCCGTACTTCAGAACTTCGGTGGTGGGCATATCCATAATGATATCCGGCAGCTGAGCATCCATCATCACAAGGTTCAGGCGCTCGTTGTAGTTGTCCTGCGGGGGATTATCAAATTCAAAATCCATATTGAATTTTTCGCCCAGGACCTTCCAGACATCCATCTGCTCGGCAGCAACCTCATTCGCGGCCTTGGATTTCAGGATGCGAACAGTGATACGCTCGTTGGAAGCAGCTGCTCCGGAACCGGCAGCAGAAGAAGCAGTCGTAGAGGAAGAGCTGCCACAGCCCTCCAGGACACCCAATGCCAGGGAAGCGACCATAGCGCTGCATACGGCGCGTCTGCTGATTTTTCTTTCTTTCATAAAATCTTTTCCTCCTTGATTTATGGAATGAGACGGGGAAGATCCCCGTGCTTCCATAACCTCCGTTCAGCTCGTACGCTGCCGACCAGTGGTTTTTCCTTACTCAGAAGCATATCATGTTCTTTTTGGAATTGCAACATTTTTTGATACAAAACGAACAAAAGATTTTCTCATTTTTGGGTGTGATTGTTGCACAATATCCACAAAGTTGCGATTATTCTTCCTTTCGTCATGGTGCGGGATGAAATGTCATGCTCCTTCACCTTGACGATTCTGGCACAAAAAGATATGCTGGAAACAAAATTGGAATCGGAGATCCATTCAAAAGAAAGGAAGAGAGAAACTATGAGAAAGCAAATCACAGCCATCATCGTGGGCGCGGGCCATCGGGCGATCCTGTACAGCCTGTATGCGCTGGAACACCCGGACGAGCTGAAGATCGTGGGCGTAGCAGATCCGGATCCGATCCGGCGGAAAAAGGTTGCGGAGATGCATGGCTTCGGGGAGGAGATGTGCTTCAGGAGTGCTGAGGAGCTGGCAGAAAGGCCTAAGCTGGCAGACGCGGTGATCAATGGAACCATGGACCGCCAGCATGTGCCCACTGCGGTTCCGCTCCTGCGTGCAGGATATGATATGCTGCTGGAAAAGCCCTTCGCGATCAGCGAGGAGGAAGTAAACTATTTATATAAGGTTGTAAAAGAGACCGGACGGAAGGTGATGATCTGCCACGTTCTGCGGTATGCGCCCTTCTATGTCGCAATCAAGCAGAGACTGCTGAGCGGGGAGATCGGTGACATTATCAATATTCAGGCCACAGAACATGTCAGCTACCATCACCTGGCTGTCTCCTTTGTGCGCGGCAAATGGGGCAACGAGGAAAAATGCGGGGCTCCGATGCTGCTGGCAAAGTGCTGCCATGACATGGATCTCATCATGTGGCTGAAGAGCGGCGTTTCGCCCAAACAGATCGCTAGCTTTGGAAGTGACTTCCAGTTTGATCCTGCCAAAAAGCCCGCAGGGGCAGGCAAGCGCTGCCTGGTGGATTGCCAGTGCGAGGAGACTTGTCTGTACTCCGCCAAAAAGCATTATCTGGATCACCCGGATCGGTGGGCGTTTTATGTATGGGACTGCCTGGAGAATATTGAGGAGCCGACGCTGGAGGACAAGCGCAAGTCGCTGATGACAGACAATATCCATGGACGCTGTGTGTGGGATTGTGAACATACGGTGGTGGATCATCAATCGGTGCTGATGAATTTCGCGGATGGTGCAACTGCGACCCTGAACATGATCGGCGGCACAGCGAAGCCGGAGCGCAATATCCACATCATTGGCACAAAGGGTGAAATCAAGGGTGTGTTTGACGATTCGGTTTTCACTGTGCGTACCATAGATACCGCCAGCGAGAAGGGCTGGAACGAGGAAGTGGTAGACCTGAAGATCGGTGGAGACAAGAGCGGCATGACAGGCTCTCATGGCGGCGGCGACCTGCGGCTGGTGGAGGACTTTGTTCATGTGCTTCAGGGTGAGGAGCCTTCCATCTCCTGCACAACGATCAAAGATTCGATCAATGGGCATCTGGGGGTCTTCTGCGCAGAGCGTGCTCGCAAGGAGAGCGCCGTCATAACGATGCCGGACATCAGATAATACAGTGCTGACATAGAAAACGTCCCCGTGCAGTTTTGATATCCTGCACGGGGACGTTTTGTGATCTTTTTATTTCCTCATTTCCGCATTCACCCATTCCCGCACGCGGTCAGGCCGGTTGGTGACGATGCAGTCAGGGCC
>OLPT01000654.1_pt1 | contig 24414 bp, 19 predicted proteins | sample 1673051 | NCBI WGS metagenome assembly OLPT01 (sample SAMEA3136750, study PRJEB25190) | human gut metagenome | biome: human gut; feature: human-associated habitat; material: faeces | place: Austria | collected 2013
AGGTCTGGCCGCAGACCGGCACGACCTTGGTAAAGCCCATCTGGGCGCAGACGTCAGCCTCGACGGCCTTGATCTTGGCGGAATCGCCGCCGAACAGCTCCATAAAGCTGGCCTGGGTGCCGGTGGTACCCTTGACGCCGCGCAGCGCCAGCTGGCCGATCTGGTGGTCGATCTCCTCCAGGTCCATGTACAGCTCGTTCATCCACAGGGTGGCGCGCTTGCCGACGGTGGTCAGCTGGGCGGGCTGGCAGTGGGTGTAGGCGAGGCAGGGCATATCCTTGTACTCGTCGGCAAACTTGGCCAGGTTCGCCAGCACGCCGATGGTCTTCTTGCGCACCAGCTGCAAAGCCTCGCGCATGATGATGACGTCGGTATTATCGCCCACATAGCAGCTGGTAGCACCCAGATGGATGATACCCTTGGCCTTGGGGCACTGCAAACCGTAGGCATAGACGTGGCTCATGACATCGTGGCGCACCAGCTTTTCGCGGGCGATGGCATCCTCGTAGTTCACGTCGTCCTTGTGGGCTTCCAGCTCGGCAATCTGCTCATCGGTGATGGCAAGGCCCTGCTTCTGCTCGGCCTTGGCCAGCGCGATCCACAGCTTGCGCCAGGTGCGGAACTTGTTGTCATCCGAGAAGATATACTGCATCTCGTCGGAGGCATAGCGGGTCGAGAACGGGGAAATATAACGGTCATGTTGTGCCATGGGAAAAGTCCTCTACTTTCTTACAGCTTAAAATAGTTCACGCCGCCCTCAAAGATAGGCTGGTACTTGTCGCCGGTAACGTTCTTGTACAGGCGTTCGCCGTAGCGCTCGCTGTGGCCCATCTTGCCAAAGACGCGGCCGTCCGGGCTGGTGATGCCCTCGATGGCCATTACGGAGCCGTTGGGGTTGTAGCGCAGGTCCATGGTGGGCTGGCAGGTCAGGTCGACGTACTGGGTGGCGATCTGGCCGTTGTCGATCAGCTGGTTCAGCAGCGTCTGGCTGCAGACAAAGCGGCCCTCGCCGTGGCTGATGGCGATCAGGTGCTCATCGTTGATGTCGCAGCGGCTCAGCCAGGGGCTCTTGTTGCTAGCAACGCGGGTGCGCACCAGCATGCTCTGGTGGCGATGGATGGTGTTGAAGGTCAGGGTCGGGTCATCGGCCGTGATGGGGCGAATCTCGCCGTAGGGGACCAGGCCCAGCTTGATGAGAGCCTGGAAGCCGTTGCAGATGCCCAGGGCCAGGCCGTCGCGCTGGTTCAGCAGGCGGTTGACGGCATCGGCCACAGCGGGGGAGCGGAAGAACGCCGCGATGAACTTGGCGGAGCCGTCCGGCTCGTCACCGCCGGAGAAGCCGCCCGGCAGCATCAGGATCTGGGCCTCGTCCAGCTCCTTGACCAGGGCTTCACAGCTCTCGGCAACATCGGCGGGGGTCAGGTTCTTCAGCACCAGAATGTGCGGGTCGCCGCCGGCCTGGCGGAAGGCGCGGGCGGTATCATACTCACAGTTGGTGCCGGGGAAGACGGGGATAATGACCCGCGGGGTAGCCAGGCGCACAGCGGGGGCCACGCGCTTGTTGGCGGGGCAGTCATGCTCCAGCGCGGGAACAGTCGGGCCGGCCTTGCGGTAGGGGAAGACCGGCTCCAGCTTGGCTTCCCACTTCTCCTGCAGCTTGGCCAGGTCGATCATCTCTTTGCCGGCTTCCAGCGTGTAGTCCACGGTGGTAAAGCCCAGGAACTCGCCGGCGGACGGGTCCAGCAGCTCCAAAATCACGCTGCCGTAAGCGGGCTTGAACAGGTCGTTGAAGTTCAGGTCGTTGGAGAGCTGCAGGCCCACATGGTTGCCCACGCACATCTTGAACAGGGCCTCGGCCACGCCGCCGTAACCGGGGGTAGCGGCAGACAGCACCTTGCCTTCGTCGATCATCTGCTCGACGGTCTTGTAGATGGCGATCAGGCTGCCGATCTCGGGCAGACCGTCCTTATACTGGGGACGCAGCATAACAACGGCGCTGTTGGCTTTCTTGAACTCGGGGCTCTGCACATCGCGGGTATTGCCGATGGCGGTGGCAAAGCTGACCAGCGTGGGGGGAACATCCAGGCCTTCAAAGCTGCCGGACATGGAGTCCTTGCCGCCGATGGAGGCGATGCCCAGGCCCATCTGGGCATCCAGGGCACCCAGCAGGGCGGCCAGCGGCTTGCCCCAGCGCTCGGGCTTGTCGTTCATGTGCTCAAAGTATTCCTGGAAGGTCAGGTACATATCCTTGTGGTGGAAACCGGCGCACACCAGCTTGGTGATGCTCTCGACCACGGCCAGATAAGCGCCGCGGTAGGGGTCGGCCTCGGTCAGGTAGGGGTTGAAGCCCCAGGCCATGCCGGAGCAGGTGGTGGTCTCGCCGTCCACGGGCAGCTTGGCAGCCATGGCCATGGTGGGGGTCAGCTGATACTTGCCGCCGTAGGGCATCAGCACAGTGGCCGCGCCGATGGTGGAGTCGAAGCGCTCGCCCAGACCCTTCTGGCTGCAGACGTTCAGGTCGGAGACCAGGTGCTCCATCTTCTGCTCAAAGGTAGCACCGGCAAACTGGGGCTGCCAGACATGACCCTTGAGGATGTGTACGTTGGCGTGACGCTCGGCACCGTTGGAGTTCAGGAACTCGCGGGAGAGGTCGACGATGGCCTTGCCGTTCCAGAATTCGCGCATGCGCTTTTCCTCGGTAACGGTGGCAACGATCGTAGCTTCGAGGTTTTCCTCGGCGGCGTACTGCATAAAGGTCTCGGCATCCTCGGCAGCGACGGCCACAGCCATACGCTCCTGGCTCTCGGAGATGGCCAGTTCGGTGCCGTCCAGACCCTCGTATTTCTTGGTGACCTTGTTCAGGTCGATCTTCAGGCCGTCGGCCAGCTCACCGATGGCAACAGAGACACCGCCTGCGCCGAAGTCGTTGCAGCGCTTGATGAGGCGGCAGGCATCCTCGCGGCGGAACAGACGCTGCAGTTTACGCTCGATGGGGGCGTTGCCCTTCTGCACCTCGGCACCGCAGGTCTCCAGGCTGGTCAGCTTGTGGGCCTTGGAGGAGCCGGTGGCACCGCCGATGCCGTCACGGCCGGTGCGGCCGCCCAGCAGGATGACCACATCGCCGGGGGCGGGTTCCTCGCGGCGGACATGGCTGGCAGGCGTTGCACCCACGACCGCGCCGATCTCCATGCGCTTGGCAGCGTAGCCGGGGTGATACAGTTCAGAGACCTGGCCGGTGGCAAGGCCGATCTGGTTGCCGTAGCTGGAGTAACCGGCAGCAGCGGTGGTGACCAGCTTGCGCTGGGGCAGCTTGCCGGGCATCGTCTCGGAGACAGGCTTCAGCGGGTCGGCTGCGCCGGTCACGCGCATGGCCTGGTAGACGTAGCTGCGGCCGGACAGGGGATCGCGGATGGCACCGCCGATGCAGGTGGCAGCACCGCCGAAAGGCTCGATCTCGGTGGGGTGGTTGTGGGTCTCATTCTTAAAGAGGAACAGCCAGTCCTGCAGCTCGCCGTCGACATCGCACTTGATCTTGACAGTGCAGGCGTTGATCTCCTCGCTCTCGTCCAGGTTCTTCAGGATGCCGCGCTGCTTCAGGGCCTTGGCGGCGATGGTGGCGCAGTCCATCAGGGTACGGTTCTTCTTGTCGCGGCCGGTCTCCTCGCGCAGGGCCATGTAGCGGTCAAAGGCAGCCTGCACCAGCTCGTCATCGATCTGCACATCGTCCAGAATGGTACCGAAGGTAGTGTGGCGGCAGTGGTCGGACCAGTAGGTGTCGATCAGGCGGATCTCGGTGATGGTGGGGTCGCGGTGCTCGGACTTGAAGTAGTCCTGGCAGAACTTGATGTCGGCGTGGTCCATGGCCAGGCCCTTCTCGTTGCGGAAGGCTTCCAGGGCATCGTCGTCCAGGGCGGTAAAGCCGGTCAGGGTCTCCACCTCGGTGGGGATGGCAAACTCCATCTTGAGGGTGCTGCGCTCCTCAAGGCTGGCTTCGCGTGCCTCGACGGGGTTGATGACGTACTTTTTAATGGCGGCGATGTCGTCCTCGGTCAAATCGCCCTCCAGCAGGTAGACGCGGGCGCTGCGCACGGTGGGGCGCTCGCCCTGGCTGAGCAGCTGGATGCACTGACTGGCAGAGTCAGCACGCTGGTCAAACTGGCCGGGCAGGTACTCAACAGCAAAAACGTGCTGGGCCTCGGGCAGGGTGGTGTAGGTGGTGTCTACCGGCGGCTCGCTGAAGACAGTAGGGATGGCCTGCTGGAACAGGACGTTGTCGATACCCTCGACATCATAACGGTTGATGAGCCGCAGACCTTTCAGGGCCTTAATGCCCAGCAGGTCGACCAGCTCGTGGCAAAGGCCCTGAGCCTCGCCGTCAAAACCGGGCTTTTTCTCAACATAAATGCGATATACCATTGTATATTCCTCCGTTACTGCATCGCAGCCAGCGCTCTTGCGCCGATGTCGCTGCGCTTGTGCAGCTTGTCAAAGTGGATGCTCTCGCTGGCAGCGTAGGCTTTTTTCAGTGCCTCGGGCAGGGTGGCGGCGGTGGCCGTCACGCCCAGCACACGGCCGCCATTGGTGACCAGCTTGCCCTCCTTGATGGCGGTGCCCGCATGGTAGACGGTCACGTCGGCGGCATCCAACTGGCCCTCGGTCAGGCCGGTGATCTCCTTGCCCTTCTCGTAGGCGAGGGGATAGCCGCCGCTGGCCAGAATGACACAGGCGGCAGCGCCGTCGCTGAACTTGACCTCGGTCTTATCCAGCGTGCCGTTGGTGGTAGCCTGCATCACGGTCAGCAGGTCGCTTTCCAGCAGGGGCAGCACCACCTGGGTCTCCGGGTCGCCAAAGCGGCAGTTGTACTCGATGACCTTGGGGCCGTCGGGGGTCAGCATCAGGCCAAAGTAAAGGCAGCCCTTAAAGGGGCAGCCCTCGGCCTGCATGGCGGCCACGGTAGGCAGGAAGATCTCCTTCATGCAGCGGTCGGCCACGGAGGGGGTGTAGTAGGGGTTGGGGGCCACGGTGCCCATGCCGCCGGTGTTCAGGCCTTCGTCATGGTCCAGCGCACGCTTGTGGTCCATGCTGGAGACCATCGGCTTGACGGTCTTTCCATCGCAGAAGGACAGCACGCTGACCTCGGGGCCGGTGAGGAACTCCTCGACCACCACATGATTGCCCGAAGCACCGAACTTTTTATCCAGCATGATCTCTTTCACGCCGTCGGCGGCTTCCTGCTCGTTCTGGCAGATCAGCACGCCCTTACCCAGGGCCAGGCCGTCGGCCTTGATGACCACGGGATACTTGCCCTCGGCACGGATGTACGCCATGACCTTGGCAGGGTCGTCGAAGGTCTCGTACTTGGCGGTGGGGATACCGTATTTCTTCATCAGGTCCTTGCTGAATACCTTGCTGGCCTCGATGCGGGCCGCGGCTTTGTCGGGGCCAAAGGCCGGGATGCCGACCGCCGCTAGGGCGTCGACCATGCCCAGGGCCAGGGGGTCATCCTGGGCAACGACTACATAGTCAAAGGCTTCCTCTTTGGCAAAGGCGACCATGGCGTCCACGTCGGTGGCGGGGATGGCCTTGCAGTGGGCATCGTAGCTGATGCCGCCGTTGCCGGGTGCGCACCAGATCTCGGTGCAGAGGGGGCTTTTTTTCAGTGCGCGGATAATGGCGTGCTCGCGCCCGCCGCCGCCTACAACCAGAATTTTCATAAGCGTCCTCCTTGACAGCACAACAGCCCGCGACGAAAAATCGCCGCAGGCGAGTTGTTTTTTGCGTTTAATGATGGAACAGCCGGATGCCGCAGAACGCCATCGCAATGCCGTACTTGTTGCAGGTATCAATGACCTGCTGGTCCCGGATGGAGCCGCCCGGCTGCACAATGGCGGTCACGCCGCTGCGGCGGGCACGTTCGATGTTATCACCGAAGGGGAAGAAAGCATCGCTGCCTAAGGCAACACCGGTCACGGCATCCAGCCAGGCGCGCTTCTCGTCCAGCGTCAGCGGGGCGGGCTGCTCGGTAAAGGTTTCGGCCCAGACGTCATCGCCGATGACATCCTGCGGCGTATCACCGATGTAGACGTCGATGGCGTTGTCGCGGTTAGGTTTGGCAATGTCGGGGCGGAAGGGCAGGTTCAACACCTTGGGCATGTGGCGCAGCTGCCAGTTGTCAGCCTTCTGGCCTGCCAGGCGGGTGCAGTGCACGCGGCTCTGCTGGCCGGCACCTACGCCGATGGTCTGGCCGTCCTGCACGTAGCAAACGCTGTTGGACTGGGTGTACTTCAGTACGATGAGGCTGATAATGAGGTCGCGGCGCTGCTCCTCGCTGATGAACTGGTTCTCGGTCACGATGTTCTGCAGCATCGTGGCGTCGCTGATGTCCAGGTCCTGGCGGCCCTGCTCGAAGGTCACGCCAAAGACGGTGCGGGTCTCCAGCGGTTTCGGCTCGTAGGCGGCGTCGATCTGCACGATGGCGTAGTTGCCCTTCTTTTTGCTTTTCAGCACTTCCAGCGCGTCAGCATCGTAACCGGGGGCGATGATGCCGTCGGAAACTTCGTGCTGAATGAGCTTGGCGGTGGAGAGGTCGCAGACATCGGACAGCGCGATCCAGTCGCCAAAGCTGGACATGCGGTCGGCGCCGCGGGCGCGGGCGTAGGCGCAGGCCAGGGGAGACAGCTCGGTCTCAGGGGCGATGTGGTACATGGCGCGCAGGGTGTCATCCAGCGGCAGGCCGATGGCCGCACCGGCGGGGGACACATGCTTGAAGCTGGCGGCGGCGGGCTGGCCCAGGGCCTTTTTCAGGTCGCGCACCAGCTGCCAGGAGTTGAACGCATCCAGAAAGTTGATGTAGCCCGGGCGGCCGTTCAGGATCTGCACCGGCAGGTCGGAGCCGTCGGCCATGTAGATGCGGGCGGGCTTCTGGTTGGGGTTGGTGCCGTATTTCAGCTGAAATTCGTTCATATTAACCCTCCACAGCGGTGTATTTGTTCAGGATAATGTCCTCGTAGGTGCCAGTCTCCAGCTCGATGCTGCGCACAAACAGGCTGACCTTGTTATCCTCGTTCAGGTTCTTCCAGAGCTTGTCGGCAAACTTATCGGGGGCGTTCTCATCGATGGCGACGCGCAGCGGTTCCCCGGCAAAGCTGGGGATGGGCGCACCGTTCTTCTGGTAGGTGCTGATGAAATGGCCCTCACCGGCAACGGGCTGGGGGTAATCGAAGGTCTGGCGCTGCACGCTGGCGGCGTTGCCCTCGTTGGATTTGACGATGGACAGCTTGTAGCCGCCGCGGCGCATATCCACCACGCCGGAAATGCGGGGGGTGAAGTTGGGAGCGTCGTCCTCATAAGTACGGGTGGCCAGCGCAGCCTCAAAGCTGTAACCGGGGAAGAGGTTGCCGTTCATGAATTGGGCAATCGTATCGGTCTGGTCGCCGTTGGTAACCACGGTGGTCTCCCGCAGGGTCAGCACGGCGTTATAGATGATGAGGTGCGGGTCTTCCAGCTTGGCGGGGTCAGCGGCCACCGTGCGGATGCCGCCCTCGATGGGCTCAAACACGCGGTTGCGGCTGTTGGCGCTGCGGCCCATGATCCAGTAGGCCACCACGGCCTTTTTGCTGTCGGGGGTCAGGCCCAGCACAATGCCGCGGCCGGGATACTCGTTGCCAGCCAGATATTTGTACAGATTCTTTTTCATTGTTTATACCTCATCGCTGCACACCATGGCAAGGGCCTGGGGCAGCAGCTTCAATTCGGCTTCGACCATCACGCGCTTCTGCAGCACCTCGGGGGTGTCGCCGGGCTGGACGGCCACGGCTTTCTGCAAAAGGATAGGCCCGCCGTCGCACTCCTCGTTGACCAGATGCACAGTGGCACCGGTCAGCTTTACGCCCCGGGCCAGGGCGGCTTCGTGGACTTTCAGCCCGTAGAAGCCGGGGCCGCAAAAGCTGGGGATCAGGCTGGGATGCACGTTGATGATCTTGTTGCGGTAAGCGGCAATGACCTTCTCGCCCAGCACGCTCAGGAACCCGGCCAGAACCACCACGTCAATGTTATGGCTTTGCAGGGTGTCCAGCAGGGCGGCGTCAAAGGCGGCGCTGTCGGCATAGTCTTTGCGGCTGACCACAGCGGATTCCACGCCAAAGCTGGCGGCGCGTTCCAGCGCGTAGACGCCGGGCTTGCTGGCGACCACCAGCACGATCCGGCCGTTGGGGTTCTCGCCGCGGCGCTCGCTTTCCAGCAAAGCCTGCAGGTTGGTGCCGCCGCCGGAGACCAGAACTGCTACACGCTTCATACCAGTTCCACCCCGTCGCCCTCGACGATGGTGCCCAGGCGGTAGGCGTCCTCGCCGTGGGCCTGCAGGATGGCGATAGCCTTGTCGGCGTCCTCGGGGGCCACGGTCAGCACCATGCCAACGCCCATATTAAAGGTGTTGAACATGTCATGCTCACTGATGCCGCCCTCGCGCTGCATTACATCAAACAGGGCGGGGATGCGCACATCGGCCTTGGCGATGCGGGCGGCGCAGCCCTTCTTCAGGCTGCGGGGGATGTTCTCGTAGAAGCCGCCGCCGGTGATGTGGGAAACGCCCTTGACCTTGACCTCGTCCATCACAGCCAGCACGGGCTTGACGTAGATGCGGGTGGGGGCCAGCAGAGCCTCGCCCAGGGGCTTGTCCATGCCGTCGAAGGTCTTTTTCAGCACATCGGGATTGTTGTCAATATCAAAAATCTTGCGTACCAGAGAGAAACCGTTGGAGTGCACGCCGGTAGAGGGCAGGGCGATGATGACATCGCCCGCCTGCATGGTGGAGTTGTCCAGGATCTTGGCCTTGTCGACCACACCGACGGTGAAACCGGCCAGGTCGTACTCATCCTCGGGCATCATGCCGGGATGCTCGGCAGTTTCGCCGCCCACCAGGGAGCAGCCAGCCTGCACGCAGCCCTCGGCCACGCCCTTGACGATCTCGGCAATTTTCTCAGGGATGTTCTTGCCGCAGGCGATGTAATCCAGGAAAACCAGCGGCTTGGCACCGGCGCAGATCACGTCGTTGACGCACATGGCCACGCAGTCGATGCCGATGGTGTCGTGCTTGTCCAGCAGCATGGCGATGCGCAGCTTGGTGCCCACGCCGTCGGTGCCGGAGATCAGGACGGGATGCTCCATACCGGAGCAATCCAGCTCAAACAGGCCGCCGAAGCCGCCCAGCCCGCCGATGCAGTTCTCGGTCATGGTGCGGGCGACATACTGTTTCATCAGTTCGACCGAACGATACCCGGCCGTAATATCCACGCCTGCAGCGGCGTAACTGGCAGAATAGCTTTTTTCCATGGTGTACTCCTATCAAAGTAGAGTTTGCGGTAACATGTGTCCGCGGGCATTGACTTCCTGTTATGTAGGGGCGAATGTTCGCATCGACCCCTACAAACGTGTGGGAAAATCCATTGCCAACGTTAATTTACAATTTCTTATTGCTGTTGGATTGGCTCAGCGGCTTGTCGTAGACGATGTCCATCGTCTCGGTGGGCGGGGCCACGGGGTACTTGCCGGTAAAGCAGCCGGTGCAGAACCCGCACTTGCTGTGGATGGCCAGCTGCTGCACATGCTCGATGCTCAGGTACCCAAGCGTGTCGGAACCCACCAGCTTGTTGATCTCCTCCACCGTATGGCCGGTGGCGATTAGGTCTTTTTCGTCGGGGATGTCGGTGCCGAAATAGCAGGGGTGGGCGAACGGCGGGGCGCTGATGCGGTAGTGTACCTCGGCGGCGCCGGCCTCACGCAGCAGGCGGATGGTGCGGGCACTGGTGGTGCCGCGCACGATGGAGTCATCCACCAGCACGACGCGCTTGCCCTTGACCGTGGAGGAGATGGCGTTCAGCTTGATGCGGACGCTGCTCTCGCGCTGGGCCTGGCTGCCCTGAATGAAGGTGCGGCCGACATATTTGTTCTTGATAAAGCCTATGCCGTAGGGAATGCCGCTCTCCTGGGCGTAACCCAGGGCGGCGTCCAGGCCGGAATCCGGCGCGCCGATGACGACGTCGGCCTCGACGGGATGCTCCTGCGCCAGGAAACGGCCGGCCTGCAGGCGGGCCTCATGGACGCAGGTGCCCTCGATGATGGAATCCGGGCGGGCAAAGTAGATGTACTCGAACACGCACATCGTGTGGGGAGCGGTGCCGCAGTGATCCTCGATGCTGCGCAGACCGTTGTGGTCAGCGATGACGATCTCACCGGGCTTGACGTCCCGCACGAATTTGGCGCCGACGGCGTCCAGGGCGCAGCTCTCGCTGGCAAAGGCCCAGCCGGAACCATCGGGCAGCTCGCCGATGCACAGCGGGCGGAAGCCGTTGGGGTCGCGGGCGGCGATCAGCTTGGTATGGGTCATGATGACCAGAGAATACGCGCCCTCGATGTCGTCCATCGTGCGGCTGACGGCCATCTCAATGTTGGGGGTCAGCAGGCGGTTCTGGGTCAGCAGGTAGGCGATGACCTCAGTATCCGAGGTACCGTGGAAGATGGAACCGCTCATCTCCAGCTTGCGGCGCAGCTTGGGGGCGTTGACCAGGTTGCCGTTGTGGCATACGGCCATGGCACCCTTGCAGTGATGCAAAACCATCGGCTGCGCGTTGGAACGGCTGCGCTGGCCTGCAGTGGCGTAACGCACGTGGCCGGTGGCCATCTTGGCGCCGCGGGGCAGGTCCTCCAGCACGCGCTTGGTGAACACCTCGCTCACCAGCCCCAAGTCGCGGTGGCCGGAAAGCACACCGTCCACGTTCAGGGCGATGCCGCAGCTTTCCTGCCCGCGATGCTGCAGGGCGTACAGCGCACTGTACACGGCACTGACCATATCGGTCGCGCCGGTCTTATCGTACATGCCAAAGACACCGCACTCCTCGTGCAGGCCCTGGCTGAATTGGGAAATTTCGCTCATTCTATGCTCCGTTCCGTTTGCGGAAATTTAGCCCAGCAGGCGCTTCATAACTTCCTGGTAGGCATCAGCCTCGCCGCCCAGGTTGCGGCGGAACAGGTCCTTGTCCAGATGTGCGCCGGTGGTGGCATCCCAGAAACGGCAGGTGTCGGGGCTGATCTCGTCGGCCAGGATGATGGTGCCGTCGGACAGGCGGCCGAACTCGACCTTGAAGTCGATCAGGCGGATGTTGGCATCCAGCAGGATCTTCTTCAGCACTTCGTTGATCTTGAAGGCGTACTTGGTGATGGTATCGATCTCTTCCTGGGTGGCCAGGCCGAGAGCCAGGGCATAGTAGTGGTTGATGAACGGATCATGCAGGTCGTCGTTCTTGTAGCTGAACTCCAGGATGGGGGTCTTGAACTCGGTACCCTCGGGCACGCCCATGCGCAGGGTGAAGTGGCCGGCGGCGACGTTGCGGATGATGACCTCCAGGGGCACGATCTCGACCTTCTTTACAAAGGTGTCGCGGTCGTTGATCTCCTGCACATAGTGGGTGGGGATGCCCTCTTTCTCCAACTTCTGCATCAGGGCATTGGACAGCTTGTTGTTCACGATGCCCTTGTCGCGGATGGTGCCCTTCTTCTCGCCGTCACCGGCGGTGGCATCGTCCTTGTAGTGGACCATTACGATCTCGGGGTCGCTGGTAGCGAAAACCTGCTTGGCTTTGCCTTCGTACATCTGCTCTTTAACTTCGTAATTCATCGTAAAACGCTCCTTTTTATAGTTGTGTATTATAATAAGTAGCGGGCACTTTCATTGTACCCTGTTTTCAGACAATGTGCAAGAAAATTGTTGGGACTTTGACACCTTTTTGTGCCTTACAGCGCGGCGGCCTCGGCGGCGATGGCAGCGTCCTTTTTGGTGATAGCGGCGGCGGTGTCCGCACGGAACTTGTCCAGCTTGGCGGCCAGGTCGTCATCAGCCACGGCAAGGATGGCCACGGCCAGGTAAGCGGCGTTCTTGGCGCCGTTCAGCGCCACGGTGGCCACCGGGAAACCGCTAGGCATCTGCACGGTGGCAAGCAATGCGTCCAGGCCGTCCAGGGCACCGCCCTTCATCGGGATGCCCACCACCGGCAGGGTGGTGTTGGCGGCAAAGGCACCGGCCAGATGGGCGGCCATGCCAGCCGCGCACAGGATAACGCCGTAACCATTGGCACGGGCGGACTTGGCAAAGTCAGCGGCGGCTTCGGGCGTGCGGTGGGCCGAGAGGATGTGCGCCTCAAACGGGATGCCGAAATCCTTGAGCACCGTGCAGGCAGATTTTACGACCGGCCAATCACTGTCCGACCCCATGATGATGGCAACTTTTTTCATGGTAAACTCCTTTCCCCAAAAAGCAAAAAGCGCAGTGCGGCCCGTATGGGTACACTGCGCTATACTTCTGTTGCAATACCGGCAGGGTACAGGGAACCTACACGACGGCCAAGAATCAGCAGCGAAACTTGCAGCACGTTAGATCCCCCTTTACTGAAAAAGTAAGTCAGATGAAACCCTGTAAGAATAGTGTAAAGCGTAGGCGAACAAATTGCAAGATGGGTTTGTCTTTTTCAGCCAAAAAACCACGAGGGTGAGTTTTGACCAGCGCTTTTTGTCGTTTTTGATGGGGTTTGCGGGGCAAAGGTATGACTTTAACCGGACGATGAACCGGACACGGCACAGGCTATGGCACAGGCTATTATAATGTACGGCGGGCGTATACAGCACGGGCGGGGGAACGCCGCACGGGAAACTTTCTGTTGCCGTGGATGGGCGTTGTATGGTACAATACAAGCAGAATTTTTATGAAATGAGGAATTTCCCCATGTCTTTGAAGGATTACGAACCCCGCATTGCCAAAAGTGCGCTGCACCGCAGGGAAGAACACGTCAAGCAGGTCTTTCGTGACCAGGTGGCCGAGGCGGCCGGGCTGCTGGAAGTGGTGCTTTCGGCCATTGTGCTGATGGCGCTGCTGCTGAGCGTGGTGCCCCTGCTGCAATTACTGCCGGGCCTGCTGACCCACGGCGACAGTGTGGAAGTGCGGGAGTTTTTGGAACGGGCGCTGGATATTGTCATCGGCATTGAGTTTATCAAGATGCTGGCCAAGCACAGCCCCGGCAGCGTGCTGGAAGTGCTGCTGTATGCCATTGCCCGCCACATGATCGTTGGCCACGAGGATGCCGTGCAGAACCTTGTCAGCGTGGGGGCGATTGCGCTGATCTTTATTATCCGCAAGTTCTTCTTCGTCCCTTCCTTCGGCCACAAAATGCCCGGCGGGGATTTAGCGCCGGATATTAAGGAAAAGGGAGAAAAAGAGCAGTAATAAAATTACTGGCGCGAGCGAGGACCTATCTTTTGTGTGGTTAATTATACCAACTCATATATATTCTTATTAGCCCAATTGATTTCGACCTATATGTATGCTAAAATACAAATATAAGAAATTAGAGATGGACAACTATTCAGCGATAAATAGTTAGGCATCGAAGAAGCCGCCTAGTATTTGACAATCGAAAAATCATCTCGAATTGACCAAAAGAAAAAAACACTGAAATTCCTGTACATGAAATAGGGTAGCAAAGAAAATTTGAGTTCTCTAAATTGGATTTCTGAGTCGAAAGTGGAGAAAGCTCTTTAGAATAAGGGAAAGTGATAGGAAGTGGATAATACTAAGATCATTGTACCACCGATAAAATGCCAAGGAATAAAAACAAAAATAGTGCCATTCATTATAGAAAAGGTTGATCGTGACGAAAATGGTGTCTGGATTGAGCCGTTTGTTGGAACAGGCGTTGTTGCTTTTAATATAGCGCCTCAAAGGGCACTATTATGCGATAAGAATCAATACATCATAGCTCTATACAAAGGCATACAAAATGGAAGTATTACAAGCGCTAAAGTTCGTGATTTTCTTGAATATCATGGCCGGAACTTGGAACAGTTAGGAACGCAATATTACAAGGAAATGAGAAACCAATTTAATCAAAATGGGGATCCATTATATTTTCTGTTTCTGAATAGATCCGACTTTAATGGTATGATACGCTTCAACCGTAGTGGGCAGTTTAATGTTCCTTTTTGCAAAAAGCCGAATAGATTTTCTAAAGCATATATTACGAAAATTTGCAATCAGGTCTCTAACGTGAGCAACATTATGGAGGGAAAAGATTGGACATTCATGTGCTGCCCTTGGCAAAAGGCATTTGAGCAAGTGAGCGAAAATGATTATGTTTATCTTGACCCTCCATACATAGGTCGAGACACGTCTTATGTTGGAGAATGGCCGGAAACTGAGGCAATCCAGCTGGCCGATTATGCGCATAGAACGCCTGCAAATGTGTGTCTTTCCATGTGGAAAGAAAATGAATTTCGTAAAAATGAGCACCTATTTGATTACTGGTCGGATTTCAATTGGTACGAACGAGATCATTTCTATCATATTGGCGCAAAAGAATCTAATAGACATCCGATGCTAGAAGTTTTAGCGATTAAGCGATGAGTGTAGCCGAAAATCATTTTAAAGATTTCCAGCTACTTTCATATTGGATAGCTTTAGCGGAGCGACAACCCCCAGCTCTGCTGGGGAGAGTAAAAAAGATTATATAGTGAAAAGACCTTCTGGTATAATGAAAGTGCGGTCGGCCAACTGCACAAATAGAATACCAGGAGGTCTTTTAAAATGGAAAAAGATATCGCAAGTTTGCAGCACACAACATGGATATGCCAGTATCATGTAGTATTTGCACCTAAATACCGCAGGATGGCGATATATGGACAAATCAAAGCAGATATTGGAGTAATCTTGAGAAAGTTGTGCGAGCAAAAAGGAGTGGAAATTATTCAGGCAGAAGCATGACCGGATCATATCCATATGCTAATCAGTATTCCACCGAAATATAGTGTAGCACAAATCATGGGATATCTCAAAGGGAAAAGCAGTTTGATGATATTCGACAGGCACGCGAACTTGAAATACAAGTATGGAGACCGGCACTTCTGGGCAAGGGGATACTATGTGGGCACAGTAGGGCGAAATAAGAAGCAAATTGCAGAGTACATCAAGCATCAGCTTGACGAAGATCAGATAGCGGATCAAATGAGCCTGAAAGAGTTTATTGACCCGTTTACGGGTAGCAAGAATACCAAGGCATAAGTAAAACGCCCCTTAAGGGGCCTGCCACGAGTCGGCAATGCAGTTGGCCGAACCGTTCGAGGCCCCTTGAGGGGCGTTGTCTGTAATATGCCCTTCTAGGGCTTCCTCAAGCCCCCGGCTTAGCCGGGGGTCCTGACTAACTTTTATGGCTAAGTTTGTAATACCGGATTGCACGAAGAATTTCTTCTGCATCGAATTCATGTAGCAATTCCACTGAATCTATGTTCTGAGGAAGCCAATTCAAAAAGCCGGCAAGAGAAGTGTAATTCTGCTCGGTCGAACGATATTTTGGGTAGTATTTCCAGTACAGATCAAAAATATCTTGTCCTAACTCACTAAACGGACCCTTACCATCTTTAAGATCGTTAATGTCTCTAGTCGAAAAAGAACCTATATTTTCGGTATTGCCAGAACCCGGCTTGTCACCTGCAATTTTGTATTTCTCGGAGATAAAATACTTTACATCGTGATATGGAAGTATAATCTGTTCACGACAATTGAGGTCGTATACCTTGCTCTCTTGTGCAGCTCCATTTCTTTTGTAAATGAATCCAATCACATAATGCTTGATATAGTCTGTGTATTTGTACTCGATGTTCTTTGTATTGTTTCGCATATAGGAGGAAAAGGCACCGAGAGTGAATTTGATATTTGAATGATCAAACGAAACATAGGTAGACTTAATATCAATGGCGATTTTTTTGTCAGAATCGTCTGACTTCATCATAATAAAATCGGGGTATACGGTTTGGGATTCTGGGGTTTTCAAGATATATCCATTCTCTGCTGCAATCTCTTCCAAGACTGGTTGTGTAAACATTTCAAAAATTCGGCCAATAATTTTGGAATCGGTTCCGAGCGTATGTATTTGGTTGTTTGAATCCAAAATGCCATATGCTTCAAATTTTTTGTTGGACATTTTCTTGTAAAAGCTCGAAATAATAAAGTCTGGCATGATGAAGCCTCCATACACTTAATAGTAATTTGTTTTACATCCCCTTAAATAATTCGCACAAAGTAATACCAAGTCCGTCGGCTATTTTCTTGATGTTAATAATTGCAATGTTTCGTTTCCCTGATTCAACGGATGCGTAGTATGTCCTATCCATGTTGATTTTCAAGGCAAACTTTTCCTGGCTCAATCCTGCTTGCAACCTTAATTCGCGAATTCTGTTTCCTAAATCGGCAGTTATCATCGGATAAACACCTCCCTTTAATAATATATTAAGTCAACGGCAAATGAATCAACGGATTATAAGCAACAAGTGTTATTTGATTCGGATTTTTTACGTTGGTTACAGATATGGCTGTCACTAATTATCGATCTTAAATCGTACAAAAATTGTCCCAGTTATTTGCAAAAAGCAAACACAAAAGAAAAGGGTATGTACATTAAGGCACATACCCTTTTGTCGGCAAACCTTGTCCGGCAACTACTGTAGTGTTTGTTTCTCAAAACCTGTTTATGGATAGCCGCCCGGCGAGAAAGCGTTTTTTGCTTTACCCCATCACGACCTTGACCTGCACGGTGGTCCCGGCGGGGGCGGGGGAGAGGGTGTTGGTGGGGACGGGCTGGCCGTTTACCGTCATAGACGCAACGCCTTTTTCGGCGTGGGCGGTGTTGTCTACCGTAATTTCATACGTTGCCCCGCGCCAGACGCGGCGCAGGGTGAAGCCGTCCATCTCGTGGGGGAGACAGGGATCAATTTTCAGCCCCGCCAGCGTGGGCTGGATGCCAAGGATGTACTGGCTCACATCCACAAAGGTCCAGGCGGCGGTGCCGGTCAGCCAGCTGTTTTTCGCTTCGCCAAAGGTGGCGGCGTCACAGCCTGCCACCATCTGGCTGTAGACGTAAGGCTCGGTGCGGTGGATCTCGCTGATGTCCTCGATGTAGGCAGGGCAGGTCTTTTTGTAAATCTCAAACGCCCGGTCGCCGTGGCCGACCACGGTCTCGGCGCAGCTGACCCAGGGGTTGTTGTGGCAGAAGATGCCTGCGTTCTCCTTGTAGCCCGGGGGGTAGCTGGAAATTTCGCCCAGTTCCAGATGATATTTGGTATAAGCAGGCTGCAGCAAAACAATACCGTACTTGGTGTCCAGCCGGGTCTGTACGCTCTGCAGCGCGGTCACGGCCTCGCCGGTGTTTACGCCGATGCCCGCCATGACGCACATGCCCTGGGGCTCGATGAAGATCTGGCCTTCCTCGCACTCCTGCCCGCCGACCACATGGCCGTAGGCATCGTAGGCGCGGCGGAACCATTTGCCGTCCCACCCGGCGGTGAGGGCGGCGTGCTCCATCTTGGCCACTTCGTCCCGCACAGCGGCGGCTTCATCGGCGTGGTTGGTGGCGTCCAGAATTTCGGCAAACTCGTTGCCGTACTTAACATACATACCTGCGATAAAAACGCTCTCAGCCACCGGGCCTTCGCTGGGGCCGGTGGTCTGGAAGCTCTCGCCCGGCGTGTCGCTGAAGCAGTTCAGGTTCAGGCAGTCGTTCCAGTCGGCGCGGCCAATCAGCGGCAGGCCGTGGGGGCCTTTGTGGGTCGTCAGGTAGCCAAAGCTGCGGCGCAGGTGTTCCAGCAGCGGCTGGGCGAGGGTGTGGTCGTTGTCGAAGTCCACCGGCTCGTCCAAGATGCTCATGTCACCGGTCTCGCCCAGGTAGGCGTAGACGGCGGCGATCAGCCACAGCGGGTCATCGTTGAAGCCGGAGCCGATGTCCATGTTGCCCTTTTTCGTCAGCGGCTGGTACTGGTGGTAGGCGCTGCCGTCGGGGAACTGGGTGGCGGCGATGTCGAGAATACGCTCGCGGGCGCGGGCGGGGATGAGATGCACAAAGCCCAGCAAGTCCTGGCAACTGTCCCGGAAGCCCATGCCGCGGCCGGTGCCGCTCTCGTAGTAACTGGCCGAACGGCTCATGTTGAAGGTGACCATGCACTGGTACTGGTTCCAGATATTCACCATACGGTCGAGCTTTTCGTCGCTGCTCCTGACCGCGTAGGTGGACAGCAGGTTGTTCCAGTGGGCGTGCAGTTTGGCCAGGGCTTCATCTACCTGCGCGTCGGTGGCATAGCGGGCCATCAGCTCATGGGCGCGGGTCTTGTTGATGACACCGGGGGCGGCCCACTTTTCCTCCTGCGGGTTCTCGATGTAGCCCAGCATATAAATTAAGCTGCGGCTCTCGCCGGGGTTTAGCGTTACGTTGACCTGATGCACGCCAACGGGCGCCCAGCCGTGGGCGACGGAGTTGGTGCAGGCACCCTTTTCTACCGCTTCGGGGTTGGAATTGCTGCGCCAGGCGCCCAAAAAGGCATCCCGGCTGGTGTCAAAACCGTCAATGGGTGTGTTTACGGTGTACAGCGCGTAGTGGTCGCGGCGCTCGCGGTATTCGGTCTTGTGGTAGATCGTGCTGCCCTCCACCTCGACCTCACCGGTGGAGAAGTTGCGCTGGAAGTTGGTGGAATCGTCCACGGCGTTCCACAAACAGAACTCTACATAGCTGAATACAGTAAACGATTTCGGCGCATCGCTTTCGTTGGTCAGTACCAGACGGTCGATCTCGCAGTTGTCGCCCACGGGCACGAACAGCTCCAGCCGCGCGGCCAGCCCGTTCTTTTTGCCGGTGATGATGCTGTAACCCAGACCGTGGCGGCACTCGTAAAAATCCAGCTCGGTCTGGGTGGGCTGCCAGCCGGGGTTCCAGATGGTGCTGCCCTCTTTAATATAGTAATAGCGGCCGTTAGAATCCGCAGGTACGTTATTATACCGGTAGCGGGTGATGCGGCGCAGCTTGGCGTCCTTGTAAAAACTGTAGCCGCCCGCCGTGTGGGAGACAAGGCTAAAGAAATCCTCGCTGCCCAGGTAGTTGATCCACGGCAGCGGTGTGCGCGGGGTGGTGATGACGTATTCCCGTGCGTCGTCATCAAAGTGACCGAACTTCATAGAGATCCTCTCCTTACAAATGGGATACCTGTTTTTGAAAAGTTCAAGTCGAAAACGATTAAGTTGTTACCTCTACAATAGCGCATTTCTTCGGCAATTGCAAGACTTATGCGTAAAAATAACGATGATTTGGCAAGTTCTACAATTTTGCCGGCTAAAATCTGGCACGAAAGCCCATCTATACCTTATTTATAATAGGGGCCGTGGGAGAGCGGGGCCCGGAAACTTTCATAAACCGCCTGCAAAATCCCCGCAAAACACCTATACACCGCCAGCCTGGCACCCCAAAACCGCCTGTTTCACCCTGCCAGCGAAACCATAAGCAGCGCTTCCCTGCAAAATCACCCCGGATTTCGACAGAAATTCACGAAAACAGCAAACGAAACTGCCAAAAGACAGACTTCTGATTTTTGCAAAACGCCAAATCGTATCGACATGCACAAAAAATCGTGAAAAACGCTTGATTTTGTGGTTGACCTGTTGTATAGTGAAAATGCGAAAACGATTAAGGGACACAAAACCCAAACAAAGCAATCCAAACCAAACACATGACCGGGAGGTGGTACTCATGGCATCCATCAAGGACATCGCAAAAGCCTGCGGGGTCTCGGTAGCTACCGTGAGCAAGGCGCTGAACGGCCATAACGACATCAGCCAGGCCACCAAAGAGAAGGTCCGCGAGGCTGCCCGCCAGCTGGGGTACATGCCCAACAGCGCCGCCCGCGCCTTAAAGACCAACCGCACCTACAACCTGGGCGTCCTTTTTGTGGACGAAGCCCAGAGCGGCCTGACCCATGAGTTCTTCGGCGCCGTGCTGGACAGCTTCAAGCGCCATGCCGAGGGCAGGGGCTACGACATCACCTTTATCAACCACAACATTGGCCACGGCCATTCCAGTTACTTAGAGCATTGCCGCTACCGCGGCGTTGACGGTGTGATCGCCGCCTGCGTACAGTTTGACGACCCCGAGGTCGTGGAGCTGGCTTACAGCAATCTGCCGCTGGTCACGGTCGACCATGTGTTCAACAACCGGGCTGCGGTGCTCTCCGATAACGTGGACGGCATCCGCCAGCTGGTGGATCAGCTCACCGCCTTGGGGCATGAGCGCATCGCCTACATCCACGGCGAACAGCACAGCGCCGTTACCCAAAAGCGTCTGGTCGGTTTCTACCGCGCCTGCGCCGCCCACGGCATCACGGTGCCGGATGAATACGTCATCGCCGGCACCTACCGCGACGCCATCGGCTGCGCCAAGGCCACCCGCCAGCTGCTCAGCTTACCCCAGCGGCCCACAGCGATCCTGTTTCCGGACGACTTCTCCGCCATCGGCGGTGTGCAGGCCATCCGGGAGGAAGGGCTGCTGATCCCGCGGGACATCTCGGTAGCCGGTTACGACGGCAACCTTATCTCGCAGGTCATGTCGCCGCAGCTGACCACCTACCGCCAGGACACCGAGGCCATGGGCAAGGCCGCCGCCGAGCTGCTGATCGAGGAGATCGAATCCCCCCGCACCGCTTTGCCAGAGCAGCGGCTTATCGCCGGCAGCTTCGCCCGCGGAGAATCCATCGACACCCCGCACCGCTGACCCATTCCACTGTAAACAAGCCTGCATGCGCAGCGGGCTTATTAAAAAATGTAATTTCATGATCAAGTTTCTTTAAAAGGAGGAAAACATCATTATGAAAAAGGCACTCAGTTTACTGACCGCGACTGCTATGGCAGCCACCCTGCTCGCCGGATGCGGCTCAGGCGCCGCCAGCTCGTCCGCAGCACCTGCCGCTGACTCCACCTCTACCGATACCAGCAGCACCGCCGCAGAACCCGCCGCCGATGATACCGCCGAGGAGGGCAAGGTCCTGAATATCTGGTGCTGGAACGACGAGTTCCAGTCCCGCTTCAACGATTACTACCCCGGCGTCGTCTCTGTGGCCGACGATAAGTCCACCACCGAACTGGACAACGGCGTGACCGTGAAATGGACCATCAATCCCAACGACAACAACAACTACCAGAATAAGCTGGACGAAGCCCTGCTGAAGCAGGACAGCGCCGCCGATGATGACAAGATCGACATCTTCCTGATCGAGGCTGACTACGCGCTGAAGTACGTCGACTCCGAGTACACGCTGGACGTCAAGGGCGATATCGGCCTGACCGATGACGACCTGAAGGACCAGTACCAGTACACCAAGGACATCGTCACCGTCGATGGCGTCCAGAAGGGCACCACCTGGCAGGCGACCCCCGGCCTGTTTGCCTACCGCCGCAGCATCGCCAAGAATGTGCTGGGCACCGATGATCCCACCGAAGTCCAGGCCGCGCTGAGCGATTGGGATAAGTTCAACGATGTAGCCGCCCAGGCTGCTGCCAAGGGCTACAAGATGCTCTCCGGCTACGATGATTCTTACCGCACCTTCTCCAACAACGTGTCCGCCGGTTGGGTGGACGGCACCACCGTCAAGGTCGACCCCAACATCATGAGCTGGGTCGATCAGACCAAGACCTACACCGACAACGGTTACAACAACAAGACCAGCCTGTGGAGCGACCAGTGGGCTGCTGACCAGGGCCCTGCCGGTAAGGTGTTCGGCTTCTTCTACAGCACCTGGGGCATCAACTTCACCCTGCTGGGCAACTCTCTTGAGACCCCGACCTCTGAGGGCGGCAAGGAAGAAGTTGGCAACGGCATCTACGGCGACTACGCAGTCTGCCAGGGTCCTCAGCCTTATTACTGGGGCGGCACCTGGATCTGCGCTGCTGCCGGCACCGATAACATCCCCACCATCAAGGACGTTATGCTGAAGCTGACCTGCGACTCCGACATCATGACCCAGATCACCAAGGATACCCAGGACTACACCAACTGCAAGAGCGCTATGGACGCCATCGCCGCCGATCCCGACTTCGGCTCCGACTTCCTGGGCGGCCAGAACCACATTGCTCTGTTCGCAGAGGTTGCACCTACCATCGATATGTCTAACGCCGGCCCCTATGACCAGGGCTGCAACGAAACCTTCCAGAGCTGCTTCAAGGATTACTTCGACGGCACCGTCGACATCGACACCGCAAAGCAGAACTTTGAGGATCAGATCAAGGTCAAGTATCCTGAGCTGACCAGCGTGGAATGGCCCGCATAAGTTGGGACTTACACCTGAACACGAAACCGTAAACGCCATGCCAGGGGCGGGGGAGAGACGCCCGCCCCTGGTTTTGTTTTAACCGTAAGGCCGTTGGCCTGTAACATGCAAAAGGCTCTGCCCCCAGCAGGGCAATGCCCGTACAGCTAAGGAGGGCGAGACTTATGAAAACCAAGAAAAAAGGCATGAGCTACGCCAAATGGGGTTACATCTTCCTGGCGCCGTTCTTCATCACCTTTTTCATTTTCCAGTTCTGGCCGCTGGCTACCACCATCTACTATTCCTTCTTTGAGTATTTCCGCAGCGGCCTAAAGATCATCGGCCCTAACTTTGTTGGCTTGAAAAACTACGCTGCCATGATCAAAGAAGTGCCCAAATACTTTGGCAACACGATGATCATGTGGCTGATGGGCTTTATCCCGCAGATCGTGGTCTCGCTGCTGCTGGCGGCCTGGTTCACCGACCTGCGGCTGAAACTAAAGTTCCAGGGGTTCTTCAAAACGGTCATCTACATGCCCAACCTGATCATGGCTTCGGCGTTTGCCATGCTGTTCTTTACGCTGTTCTCCAACGCCGAGACCGCGCCCATCAACTCCATCCTGCTCAAACTCGGCATCGTGAGCGAGCCGGTGCGCTGGCTTTCCAACGTGTGGACGGCGCGCGGCCTGGTGGGCTTGATGAACTTCCTGATGTGGTTCGGCAACACGACCATCATCCTGATGGCGGCCATCATGGGCGTTGACCCCGGCCTGTACGAGGCCGCCGAGCTGGACGGTGCCTCCTCGACCCAGATGTTCTGGAAGATCACCATCCCGCTTATCCGCCCGCTGCTGGTGTATACCCTCATCACCAGCCTGATCGGCGGTTTGCAGATGTTCGATGTACCGCAGGTTTTGACCAACGGCAAGGGCGACCCCAACGGCACGACCAACACCATCATCATGTATCTGAACCAGCACCTTTACAGCAAAAACTACGGCACGGCCGGTGCTATCTCGGTGCTGATGTTCCTGCTTTGCGCAGTGCTTTGCGTCATCATCTACTTTACCCTTACCCAGGAGGATGACGGCCTGACCCGTGAGCAGCGCAAGGCCGAGAAAGCCCGCATCAAGGCAGCCAAAGCCGCCGCCAAACACCACTGAAGGGAGCGTGAAGATTTATGCCGAGCAATACCAAAACCGCGGAAACGACCCACACCAAGGCAAGTAAAATTCACGACCCTGTGCTGACTTTGCAGCGGGTGATCGCCTACATTGTGCTATTTGTGCTGTGCTTTGTCTGCCTGTTCTTCTTCTATGTGCTCATCGTCAACGCCACGCACAACAACTTTACCATCCAACAGGGCTTTGACCCGATGCCACGTGGCAGCTTCGCGGTCAACTTCTACAATACCACCCACGACGCCAATGTGCCGATTCTGAGCGGCCTGCGCAACAGCCTCATCGTTTCCGCTGCCTGCGCGGCGCTCTCCGTCTACTTCAGCGCGCTGACGGCCTACGCCATCTACGCCTACGACTTCAAGCTGCGCAAGCTGGCGTTCACGGTCATCCTGCTTATCATGACGATGCCGACGCAGGTGTCGGCACTGGGCTTCCTGAATTTGATGGACTCGATGAAGATGACCAACACCCTGTGGCCGCTGATCCTGCCCAGCATCGCCGCACCGACGGTGTTCTTCTTTATGAAGCAGTACATGGATTCCAGCCTGCCGCGGGATATTATCGATGCAGCGCGCATTGATGGCAGCGGTGAATTCCACACCTTCAACACGGTCATCCTGCCGATCCTCAAGCCCGCCATGGCGGTGCAGGCCATCTTCAGCTTTGTGGGCGCGTGGAACAACTACTTTATCCCGGCGCTGATCATCAACGACGCCAAGTGGAAGACGGTGCCCATCCTGGTTGCACAGCTGCGCAGCGCGGACTTCCTCAAGTTCGATATGGGCAAGGTGTACATGATGATCACCATCGCGATCTTGCCGGTTATGATCGTCTACCTGCTTCTCTCGAAATATATCGTGCGAGGGGTTGCATTGGGCAGCGTTAAGGGGTAAACTATTACTGAGCCGAGGTGCAGTGCCAACGCGCTGCACCTTTTTTATTTTGTGTAGAGATTAGAAGGCTGCACGGTGCGCTGTAGGGACTGATGCTTGCATTGCGGGGTTGCGCAGCAATCAATGCCCCGGTGGGGCATTGAACCGCACGAGCGGGCCAGCTTTGCTGGCTGGCGGCCTTCGTTTTG
>OLPT01000655.1_pt1 | contig 24401 bp, 18 predicted proteins | sample 1673051 | NCBI WGS metagenome assembly OLPT01 (sample SAMEA3136750, study PRJEB25190) | human gut metagenome | biome: human gut; feature: human-associated habitat; material: faeces | place: Austria | collected 2013
GGAGCCGTAAAGAAAAACACATACCCTTTTCCAGGTGCTGTATCTGATGCATAATATAAAAATAATCCATCTTTTCCAACATATTCACTACGCCAGTCACTGCTAGAATAAGGTTTCCCATATCTATTGTCATATATCTGTAACACTGTTCCTGTGTATGCATTCTTTAATGTCATACTTATCATCTCTCCTGTTTTTACCTTCTACATCGATACATCTTTATATCTGCCGGCTACTCTGAACGCCAGAGATATTTCAGTATTTTTCGTTTTCTCATAGAGCTCTTCACTTTCATCACCAAGCATAATCTCCTGATAATACATATCCCGTACATTATTACTTCTTTTTGCATTTTTCAGACGTATATATCGGTGATCCAGATTTGTAGTCGTAAAAGTCAAGAACTGCTTGTCTACCGTTTCAAGCACTCTCAAATTGTGAGAAGTAAATATGAGCTGGCCTTTTCCTCTTTCTGAAATGAGCCAGAGCAATTCACCGAGGAGATATTCAAAAATATTGGCATCCAGATCATCTATGGCAACGGCGATTGCTGCCTGATCATAAACAGCAATTAACATCGGCAATACGGAGATAATCTTTTTGATTCCTTCAGATTCATATTTTAATGGAATCTCCTTGCTGTTTTTGCAGCTCATCAACTGAATTTCATATCCTATTGTCCCATTTTTCATCAACTGAGTGCCAAGTTCTTTGATGCTTATGGTTAATCCCGGAATGAGCTGTTGCAGCACTATATTCATGTTTTCTATTGTTTTCGATACATACATAAAATCTTCTTTTGGCAGAAGGGCAGTTTCTTCCATCGGAATCATAATTGTCCCAACTGCTACATTTTCTACTCTGCTACATTGAACCGAACCTGGTTGAGCATTAATATTGATGAACCCAGATGTAGCTGCATTGATAACAAATAAAGAATATTTACCGAAGTCCGCTAACTGATATATGACTTTTTTATAATATTCATACTGGACTTTATCATTTGCATTCTTGCTATTTTTCTCTATGATTTCAAATAACTGATCAGAAAAAACAAAAGATCTCGATTCAACATTTGTCAGTTTTCTGGCAACCATCAAATCTACATCTATGTCTTTTGCATTTCCAGTCAAAAGCTGCTTCTTTTCTATTGGAGCAAATGTACCTGAATTGCAGGTATTTATTAATTCTTCAATTTTCGTATTTTTACCTGATAAAATCGAGCATTTAATGATCTCATCAAAGATGTTGATTCTGTAACTTCCATCTGATGAGTTTTGCTCTTTTCCTAATGAGAATTCATAAAAAGCCTCTATTTTCTTATTCTCAAATTATATCAGGAACTCGAATGTCAGATGTGCATATTCAGTATCTACGCTTATATAATCCACATATCTGCTTGGAACACTTTTTCCGCTAAGCACATACTTCAATATTTCCAGTGCATCAATCAGCACTGTCTTTCCAGATCCATTCTGTCCAAAAAGACCTAGCATATTGGCATTGCTGTTTTCCTGATCATTGGTAAAAGAGATTTCTCCGGATGAGACATTCTTCAAATTTGTAATACGGATTCCCATGATCCGAACAAGTGCATTATCCATCAAAATCCTCCGTTTCATCCTAATTCCATATATCAATACCGTCTCTTCTTATATTTTTATAATATAGCATCGGATTTTTCTCCCATGCATTACCTATAACAATTCTCAGATCAACTTCTGGTGCATCTGCATCAACGGGTGTTACCATGCTCCTTAGCTTGACAAGTTCCGTCCGAAAATCTTCGGGAATATTCTCTGATACTTCAAGCAACAAATCCACATCACTTGAGAATGCTTGCTGCCGCCTTGCACAGCTTCCGAACAATATCAACTTAGTCACCGCAACAGGAGATTTTTTTATCTGTCTTAAAGCATATTGTATAGCGCAGTGGCTTCTTTTTACAACTGTTGAATTTTTGTTATTTATTTTCCTAGACTGTACCTGCACTTTCACTTCTCCTGATACCATAGGAAATCAGCCTTTCCTAATACCACAGGAAAGGCTGAGATTCATCTACATAACCAATAAAAACTTATCTTTGAAAGCCTCTGTTCTATTAACTAGCTGACACTTTCTTTCATATTGCTTCATAATAGCACATTTGTTCGGAACATTCAATATTCAAAAATTCTTACTCTATTTCTTCTAATTAAAAACTGCCATATAATTCTTGCGGTGGAACACTCGGCATGATAGTATAAAAAAAGAAGAATATGCTTCATCCATATCAAATTTTTATCCCTGAAGAAGAGAGTTCAAAAATACAGGAGGTGTATAACTATGATTGGACAGATGAATTTATCTAACACTCATCCATATAGCCGCGATGAAATCCCCAAATTCAACATCGACTATAGAGGTCTGATTAAGTACGCACGCTCTATTGGAAAGTCAGTTGTTGAGCTGTCAGATAAGGAAAAAGAAAAATTTATTATTGGCAACACTATGGATGACGTTCGAAAAGCATCAATTAAACTGCCGAAGTAAACATCATTCACAGAGACTTATTTTACAGTCCCGATTAGGCTTTTCATTCACTTGATGACAATGACGGAAGTTTGATTTTACCCGAATGTAAAGAATCACTTGCGTTTTTTGCCGCAACAAGTCTGATAGTTACGAATCTGGGAAGAGAAGCCATTGGATATTATGTAGATGAAAAATGGTGTAACGCAGCAAATGTTATTGAAGGAGGGAACTAAGCTATGAGTCGAGCAGCCGATGTTATCGAGGAAAGAGGCAGATTAAGCAAAGCAGTCGAAATAGTACAAAATATGATTCGGAAATTCCATGTCTCATTAGAAGAAGCATGCGAAATCGCAAATATCTCTGTTGACGACTACAAAAAGTATACAGCTAAATAATGTAATTACAGTAAATGCTCATTTTCGATCAAAAAAGCAGATGCTTGCATCACAGCAAGCATCCGCTTAATGTTCAAAATTTTTCGTTTTACCTAAAAATCGATTTTGGGGTTTTAAAGGAGATACCCCAGTAGAATAATCTTCATAATTCAGTATGTCTCCTAAAATGTTATCTAATTCTGCCATACTGCACCTAATGTTTTTATGCATCAAATAATATTGATTACCCACGCAACGCTCCTTTCAAAAATGAAACAATTTCATCAACTACACGCTGTTGTGGCTTTTGGCTCGTAGATATTCGTATTGCGTCACTATATCTTGATTCTAAATAATTCTTTTGCCAGCCAATATTATTCCGTTGTTCTAATCTATCTGATTTATTGCGAATTGTATCAGATTCTATTCTGGATAAAATTTCATCTGTTTCTGCTTCCAGAATTATGTGTATTTCCAAAATATTCTTTAAACAGAAATATTTCAATAATTCCTTTCCACACTCATCTGTTACTAATGACATGGACACAATAGGTATTTTTTCTTCCTCACACATATTTTCCAGCATAGTTCTCAACTCACATAGATAAGATTTATTATTGTATGAGTTAAATCCCGTTTGTATTGCTTGTAACCGATTCTTTTTTAAGTATTCAATCCAATATATATCTGAATCTACATGCTCTACATTTTTGAACGGTAACTTTTTTTCCAATTCCGATGCAATATGCGATTTACCAACACCATTAACTCCATCAATCCAAATAATCATGACTGTATCCTTTTTTCATTTTTTAAGTTACTACTTTCTTAATGAACTACTGCAATTGCAGCTATTCGCGATGCTAAATCACGCATTACTCTTCTTCCAGCCTTCTCCCCCGTTAATTTTTCGAAAACTGCACGACTGGAATCATTATCTATATCTGTAATAATTTCTAACTGAATTCTTGCACGTGACGCCCCAACATAAAATAATTGTATATCATCCAATAATGATTTTTCCGAAAAATCTACTAATATGACAGCATCTGCTTCCAATCCCTTGAACTTTCTGCATGAGGTAAAATAGCATTCCCTATATTTCTGGTTCACTACATAATCTGTCAGTATACTATTCCGTTCGGTTTTCAATGTTAAAATCACAATATCATGTATATTATTTTCATGGCATTCACGTATAACCTCATCAAGAACATTCAGACATACACTGCGTTGCGTGCAATAATGCATTCTCGGAATTTTACCTGCTATTCCATTCTCCCATAGTTTCAATCCAGATACAGGTAATAATTCGGTTGATGTTCTAAAAATATTTTTTGTATTGCGGCAGTTGTTATGTAACGTCAGTCTACATTCACAGTCACTGATAAAAGCAGGAAGTTTTTCTGACTGTACCATCTGTAATCGATCATAAAACACATAAAATGAAGCTTTTTCATTTGTCCTGGAAGCAATTATTTTATGAAGCAGTTTCAATATCTGTGATTCTTCTATTGCTTCCCGACCAAAATCCTGTCCTTCGTCAATTATCACATGATCATATGGGAACCCGCCAAACGCAATATAATCTTTTAGTTTTTCAACTGTTCTGTAATAATCTGGTTCATCTGTGTCACACAACATACATGAAAAAGCTGATATTGTCATATATGCAATATTTCCATTAACATATTTTTCTTCAAGATAATTTCTCAACGCCACATTAAAACATAGAAAAAGAACTTTTTCTCCATCTTCCGCATGTCTACGGGCTTTTTCTACAGCAATAAGTGTTTTCCCTGTTCCTGCCGCCCCGTTAATAACAGCCATTTTCTGCTCATCCAAAAAATCCAACAATGCTGACTGCTCATTTAGCATCCTATGAAAAAGCATATGCTTCAATTCAACATCAAAATCTGATGGTGGAAATATATTAAATTTTGGACATAATACTGTCTTTATTAACTTTTGCACTTCCATAGGTGTAAGTTCAGTTACTGTTCCTGTCTGTATCGCTAATGAAAAAAGTGAATCTATATATTTTTTAGGATCTTCTAGTGCTTCCATCCCAATAACCAGTGAACGGTCTCCCTCTGGTGGCATCTGTATATTATCTAGTTTATTCTCCGTCAGAGAAGGAAACCACACTCCATGTATATATTTCAGGCGTTCATTAATATAGCCTATCGGACTCTCTGCAATATATTGCATTAATTTCCATTTATTAGCCGAAGCCTGATTAAACGGACCCCCGTTATTCATTGCCTGTCCGTTTCCATATAGCCATCGACCATCCTGATAAGAAACAGCACCTGCTTTTGCTTCAAGGCAAAGAATCCCTTTCTTAGCATGAAAAATGATAAAGTCTGTCTCACTCTCATGAATTGTATGGGATACAATTTTTGTAATCCTGAACGAATGAAAAACATAATATTCTTCAGGCAGCTTTTCCAATGCCTTAAACATAACATCTTCCAAGCTGCTCTCATGAAAAATATTCGGTTTTTCCGGAATCATAACTGCCATCAGATAAGCTCTCCTAATAATTTCCTTGTAGTATTTGTACAACCGTCAGGACCATAAATGCATCTGATTCCTGATTTTTCTGCAGCTTTCATATCCGATTTCTGATCCGATGAAAAATACATAACATTACTATTTTCCCAATAATAATCGCAGTTCCATTCTTCTGATTTCCCCGTAACTCCAAATCTGACATTTCCAAGCGGCATTTTTTTACCTTCAAGCACCATATTCTCTTGCAAAAAGTCTGCAAATTTCTTTTCACCATCCGTATCTGCAAACTGCCTGATATCTCTGATTATACTTTCTGGTGTTTCCAAACTTAGTTCTATGCTACTAATCACATATACAGATCCTGTGTTTGAATTAACAGACTCTGCCTGACTAGATTTTTCAGATACTATTATATTTTTCCATTTTTTATCTCCATATAACTGTTCATAAAAGAATCCAAGTTTCTGATACTCATATGTTCCAACAACAACTCCCCTATCAAGGAATACATTAAACTCTTCACAACACGTTTCCGGTAACAGTGCGCACGAATAGCAGGCCGCAAGATTAAGAGAATCGCGTCCCTGTCCACTACTCATGGTACAAACTGGATCATTTGAACAGCTAACTGCAGATTCGATAGCCTTTTTATAAATTCCCGGAAAAGTGTCATGATGTCCCTGTCTCACCAGACCACCCAATGTACCTTCCGAATCTCCACTTGCAGTGTATATCAGAATTGCTGCCATCTCTTTCCCATCTGCTTCCTCACCACAGTAAATTCTTTCTTTTAAGGAAGATATATTATATCCACATTCAAAACTTAACTGCTTTATAAGCAGATGAGAAATAGTATGCAGTAAAAGGAACTTACCGGATATCTTCCGTGGATTCTGCCTTCCAAGGAACGAATTATTATAATTATCCTGAAGCGTTTTTACTCTTTTTTCCAGTATTACATTACCAGACCGCCATCTGTTAATTGCATCTTCATCAAATTCAATGAATATCCCTTCACCATAAACATTGTATCCTGGATACCATTTTGTATCTTTCTCCTTTACCGGAACAAAATTTGAGGAATGTGACTCTATCATGGATGCAGGAAAAGGTTCAATACGTGAAAAGCCAAGCAACACCTGCACTTCACGAATTTTTTCTATCAGAGATATTTCTTTTACAAATGGAATATTATATAAAGAAATATCTGTTGCAATCCTCTTAAAGTCATCATATTGCGTTCCACTCACAGCTGCCCTACCAGATAATGCATCAAATTCTGCCGCTCTGTAAGAAATACTTGATGTATCGAAATTTCTTTCAGAGGTATTATTCATTCTACGTTTGAGTATTTCTCTAACCGGTTCAATATTAACGCCTATATTAATAGCAATTTTCTCTGAGTACACGTTCACAATATTATTAATATTTATTTCGATTGTCTCTGCCGGAACCCCTTCCATACTCCGCATTGCCTCAATCTTATTTCGAAACTCATCGTATATGCTACTTTCATCAATCATCGTATTAAGCATATTCGAATACGGTGGAATAACCAGAGAACTGGCCGTTACAGGAAAGTAAACGGAAGAACTACCACGCTGAAGTACCTTTGGATATAATCCACAATCACATTTTTCATGCTTCCATGGATGTCTTCCACGGCATGTAAAATCATATTTTCCCGGATACTTTTCATCAATCTTCTCAAATTCCCCCTCATTAAAAGCTCCAGATAAAGTTGCACTTGCTCCACATGTTTTACATTTTACCCTTAAACCTTCCAAACCTTCTGACGAAACAGGATTTGTTGAAAATTCTAACTGCGGATTGTTACAAATATCTTTTGGACCGCCAAAACATTTAGCATGAACCCATTTTACCCATGGAAAATCGTCAATGTGTCCATGACTGCACACAGTTATTATTCTTGCTACGACAAGTTCTATCCGATGTGTCGGACATAGCAAACGTCTGGTCATGTTTTTATTATTAACCTTCTCGTTTTCCTTGGCAACCTTATTATATTCCTGAATCCATTTGGAAAGCGGCTGAAACTTTCTACATTTAGGGCAGAAATACCATTCTGGGAAACGTGCATATGCTATACCGTCGCGTCCTTTTCCACCAGCAGGCATTCCAAAATAACTAACGCCTAATGCTTTTTCAAGACGTTCATCGTGAATCTTTATTACTTCATTTTCCCAATACTCTGGTGCTGCTGTCATAAGCGTCTGCGACGGAAAATCAACCATTGCCCCAACACCATACTGAAGAACTGCCTGCGATGCCCGCACTGAATGAGAAATTGCATTAAGCCGTACTTTTTCCACTGATTTATCACTCATATCTATTTATCCTCATTCCATTCTATAATACTTCCCGGAACCATAACATCTACATTTCTCATGGAAGTCATGGTTTCAAAGGCCGGATCGTCCCTATATGTTCCAAATATTTTCAGCAGACGTTCTCCAGGTCCGTCAGGATTTTTTACCATAAATTTATCCCCATAGAAAAATGTTCCATTCGATTCATCAGAAAGGCTCTGCCACTTTTCAAAAATTTCCTCTATTTCCTGACGTACAAGTTCCGAATCATCCTCCATATATGGATTAACCCTATGATTAACACTTTTACATCTTCCAACAATGAAATCTGTTATTTCATCTATCTCTTTCTGATATTTATCCTTGCGGAAATTAACCGCAAAATTGTCCAATCTCAATGACGGATCAGAAAGCCTGAGATATGCAATCAATACGGCATGCAGTGCTCTTTTCCTTGCAGGCTCAGAAAAAGGTGTAGCTCCTGTCGGTTCAACATATTTATAAAAAGATTCATGGTACGGACGAAACTGTTCATAATGTGATCTGTCCCTGCTTTTACCACCATCATACATCACAAATGCCATTCCGGGATATTCTCTGCCGACACGGCTTGATGCCTGAATATATTCACTCGTAAGTTTTGGCTGTCCGACAAGCAACATAACATTTAATCTTGCCACATCTATTCCAACAGATATCATATTTGTTGCAAGCACAATATTAGCCGGAAATACTCTGTTTTTGATATTCTCTGCTGAATACTCCATTTTTTCAAGTTTGTCCAATGTCCTGTTTAATTCCGTTGTTGTCAAGCGGCTTGTAAGCTCATCCGCCGTGCCTATGCTTCTTACATCTGAACTGGATTTTAATCGAAAACACATACGTTTCATAAAATCCTTTACATCATCATCAACCATTGTTGATGCTTTTCCAAGATCTTTCAGACTATTATAATATGCCGTCACAGTCCAAAACTTATCCCGTATATCATCTGGAATATCCATATCTTTTGCTTTTTGAAGCAACGCAGCAATTGATCGGATCTCCATCATGGCCTTTGTCTTTCCTGACGGCATAAGCCCGATATATTTTCTTCCATATATTCCATTCGCGTAATCTATTTTGGATTCTCGGGCGAAAAATGAATCTTCTGCATCAAGTGCTGGATGTGGAAACTGACGGACATCACGATCATACAGTGCAGCACACTGCTCTACTGCACGTCGTATCGTTGCCGTAGATGCAACAATTTTTGTAATGCTTCCTTTCTTCCGGCATAACGCATCAATTGCACTCTCGTAAAGACCAACTATTGTTCCTAAAGGTCCAGATATAAGATGTAACTCATCCTGAATAATCAGTTCCGGTGCACGATTATTGTTTTCAACTGCAAAAAAGTTCCCGATTTCTCCATTCCATGGAAGCATTGCAAATTTATCAACCGTTCCAAACAGAAGGGTCGGTGGATCTCTATATAATTCTTCATCTACAATCTGAACTGGAAGTTCTCTGCTGAAATCACATGCCTGCCTTGTACAAAACAACCGGAAATGGTTTCCAGAACGCATCTGATAACCAAATTCCCCTCGTATTTTTTTACTATCAGTTTTTTCTTTTACAAGTCGTGTTCCACACCATGGGCATTTCAAAACCTGGAATTTATTATATTTCTCCTTCGCATATTCAAGATTATACGTCGTTGCATTCTGCAAATTTTTCAGGCAGTCACCTGCCGCTTTATTTTTATTCGGAGTATGCTCCCCACCAATCCACAATCCGATTGTTATTGGTTTCTTTCCAAGTGTATATGACGGATACCGACTTCTTCTAGCTTCACAATCTCTCCTGATATATTCACATGCACAGATCAGCGTTGATGCCCTTGTAAACTGTTGTGCGGCAAGTAATCTTAACGTGTATCGCATGATAACAGTTGTACCGTCACTAGAATCTGGATAAACAAATCTTCTATAAAAAATTGTCATTGCCGTAAGACCAAGATATGCTTCCGTCTTACCACCTCCCGTAGGGAACCAGATCAGATCAACCAATGAACGGTCTTTAGATGTATCATCCGTAACTGAAACAACATCAAGCAGCATAAATGCAAGCTGAAACGGACGCCACGCATATCTGTCATTTGGATATTCTCTGTCAGCAGTATAATAATCCGTCTTCCTTAATGCATCCGATAATTCCATTTCATCCGGAAAACTTGCAGGCCATTTTTTCTGAATGTTTAGCTGCACCCTTTGCATAAACATTGCACGGTTAGCAAGGCAGAAAGAGTCCCATGCATTCTGATTATTACAAAGGACCTCTATTCCCCTACTCATCCTGTCACACGCTTCACGACAACCAAGAATATTTTTACCGGCAATTGCCCTGTATTTTTCCTCCAACTGCGGAATTCTTCCCGTTATGTCATCAATCCAATCCGAATATGCCTTCACAAAACATCTTAAATCGTCCAATTTTTTCTCTTTATCCGTTTTATCAAGATCCGAAAGATACTTCATGGATAATGTTTTAGCCGGCACACCATACTTCGGATCAATTCCAAACTCCATTGACGGAACTTCTTTCTGCGGGAAAAATTCATTATATATAGAGCCTTCTCCCTTTACATTAATCTTCCAGTCAACTGCTGTTCCAAGCCCGGTGCCATATACATGCTTATTTCTATATTGCAGTTCCAATGACTGCTCCTCATCATCGAGGATATTAAAATCTGTTGCCCCGGCGTATTCCACAAATGTAAAATCATTATTTTCACTGCTTATTTCTATTCTAGGTTGGAAAACACAGTTTGTCCCATTCGGATACCCCTGTTTTTCATTCACAACCATTATAGTAACCGATGTACATCCGTTATCCATTTTTCTTCTCAACGCCGTAATATTAAGCAGGTCAGATTCAAGATTTTTCACATGATTAACATAATCCGAATCACCAAATATGATTGAAATATCATTATATTCATGTGGTTCTCTTACATATCCGCTTTTCATCTGATTTGATAATTTATACATATTATCTATCAGATGATCTTCATCAGAACCGAGCTTGTCCTGATTCTTTATTTCTGTAACCCTTGCACGGTTAAAAACCGCATTCATGAACAGATAATGTTCCTCACGATTATATCCGATATATGAAGATATCTCTTCTGGCACTGTCCAATCATCTGGATTGACGGGTTTAAAAGGTATTTTGCAGTCCTTTAAAATAGCACCCCTGTATGTACCATATTTTAATGAAAGATTTATCCTGTCAGTATTTCCATTCACCAGAAATGTAATTCCAAAGGAAGATGGCATATTTTGAGCAGCAAGACTTACTTCTTCATCCATTCCATCTTCTGAGTCAGGATCATCATCAATCTGCCCCTTCTGTTCTTCTTCATTATCCGAAAAAGACTTTGTTTTATACTCACCGTTTCCATTATCCGTAACTGTTGAATCTTCTTCACTGGTTACTCCATTATCGGATTCCTCCTCTATTCTGTCAGCATCATTATTATCCGCATTCATTTTATTATTCCGTGGGAATAAAATTCCTATTGAATATCGTTTTTCTGGTGTGGTAGTAATCAGTTCATGTTCCGCATCTGGAACGGAAACTTCTGACCCCGGTCCCAAAAGTTCTTTTTTTATAAGCTCAATAAATTCATCCCTGGTTTTTAACATTTCCTTCTTATCCAGTGCCATTTATAATCCCCCTTCAAGGTCTATCGGACGATTTGTCATATATGACGGTATCATCCTGTCTACCTTTACTATTTTATCTATCTGCAGTACAACAGCCATTGTATCCAATCTTCCATACAATTCAGCCGGAATATATTCACTTACATATTCCTTTCCCTGCAGTTTTCTGATAATCGCATTTCCAAGTTCTTTTAATATCTGTTTTCTGATGCTTCTTATTACCGCACATGCATTATGAAATGCTCCAGGATCAGACATCATGACTTCATCTCCAGTTAATAATGCAATCTGGTAAAAGGATTCTTCTTTTTGCGGTCCTACGGTATGTGCATCTTCATCTAACCATGCCATAACAGAGGTTGCCTGTACTTTTGTCCCATTTGCCAGCATCTTTGCAGCAATTTCTCTGGGTGTACTTTTAGTCCGCTTCATATAGTCCAACAGATCCTCTTTCCACTGTCTGGACTTCCGATAATATTCTTTGACCTTTTGTTCAGTACTTTCTCTCTGGATAAAAATATTCAGAATGTAGTCAACAATATCACGCGTATCTTCGTCACGATTAAAAAATAAAATATTGTCACCATTTTTTAAGAGTTCAACACGTTTTTGTACAACTTCTTTCTCATCAATATTCATCACATAAGCATAATACTGTTTTGTCAGCATCGCACCTTCTCCATCATCAAAATAAACAAACTGTGTAACTTCTGACTTCGGCGAATTTTTTTCTGTATATTCGTGCCGCATTGTGTTGTCAACTTTTATCATAAATATTTCATCCGAATATTTTTTTACTTCTTCATCCTCCTGAAATACTTCTTCCATTTCTTCTTTACAATACGTATCATCTTCAAATATATTTTCTAATTCTAAATCTTCAAATATTTTCTGCCTTTCATTAAAAAGATGATTAATCTCCGCATTCCGTCTGCTCATGGAATCAAACATCATACGCTCCGGTTCATATAGCAGAATAGATATTTGAGAAGAAGAAACACAATTAAAAATGTCAAATCGTGACCAGTCCAAATTTCCGACTACTAAAATTTTGTCATATTCCCGACTGCTATCAAAACGATTCGCTGATACTATATCAAGATTTAAAGCATCTCTGTTATATTCTTTTGATAAATAGCTCCATATTAGTTCCACCTGATTAGGTTTCGGTACGATAATAGCTTTTTTGTTTCTTCTGTTTTCTCTGATAAAACGTCTTATACATTCTGTTTTAGGAGAGTTTTCTCTATACCCGTTTATGAGTTTATCTAACGTATTTGTAATAATTTCTCCCGGAACAGCCAAATTATCCGGTAGCGATAAAATCATTTTCTTTAATGTATCAATTTGAGTAACCGGATTATAAACCTGCATTTTACCATCTGCAATTGCTTTTTCAATACCTTTGACAGAGACTACCGTAGTCATAAATAATTTCATCAGAGCATATGCCGGTATAACAATCTCAGACCTTGTAACATCGTCTAATTCATCACTGCGAATAAGCCGGACCGCATTCTTAAATTTTTTATACTCCGCCCATCTGATAACACCGTCTACCTGTATTTTTTCTATTTCACAATTTATGATTGTATCAGTCTGTCTGCTCAGTTCTATCGTAAATTCATTTTTATTTTTTACAGGAAGCGTATTTTCCAGAAGAAAATCCCGTGTGCAGGCATACACTGCCGCATCTTCATATTGAAGTATCAATTCTTTCCTGTAAGAAAGATCCATTCCTCCGCATATGAAAGCAAACTGGATAGTTTCACGATTCATTACACTTGGGATCTCGGTTATGCCACGTTCAATAACATGATTTCCGCAGACAAATATACCAAGACATTCATTCCCGCCATATACATATGTCTGATCAATTGCTACAGAGATTTTAGATGTGAATTTCAACACTACTTCGCTTTTTTCTGCATTTGCCCCTAACGGATATTCTTTTTCCTCCGTAAACCATGCTGCCGTCGCAAGTTCAGCTAATTTTATTTCCGACTTTCCATAACGGATCCAGATATTTTCCATATAATATTCTGCCATTGGTTTATCCATAACAAAAATAACAGATGCATCCGTTATCCGCGGTATTTCATTCTGATTACATTCAAGCAGTCCTGCAAGAAATTTTTCCCGATTCCCTGTTTTTCTGCGAAGTCCCCTTCCATCATATCTTGTAGATTCACCATAATATGGCGTAATTTTTGCCCATCCTGAAGGTCCGATTCTTTTCGTTCCGCCTTCCTGAAATATGCAGACCCTCTCTATTCCGTCCTGTTCTTCAATTCCTTTGAACTGTCCTCGCTTGTTATTATAAATTACCGGATCACCAGGCCTTAATGAACGCACTATCTGTTCTACATCCATTCCGGTACTTAAAATGGCTGAAAATGCAGCCCACACAACAGAAACCGCCATAAAACATGGCGAGTTAATATGTAAAGCTATTCCTCGTCTTGAACATCTTTCATCCGAAACAGTCCCTGTCAAAAATTTCAAAAAAGATGTCATAATATATTCATCTGATATGACTGCTTTCCCCAGACATATATCGCACTTCTGCATAATGTCATACACTTTCTTAAAATCCATCATACTCTCCCAATCCTAGTACATAAATGCATCCATTTTTTCGCCAACATACTCCAGTTCATATTTACCATGTTCATGGCTAATACAGTTCATTTCTTCCATATTCTTCAAAATTTTGTATGCTGATACAAGTGATATATTCAACTGTTGACTGACTTTTTCCGCTCCAAACTCCTGTGCAACGCCAACTGTTTTTACGAGATCACAATATTTTTCAATTTTTAATCTCTTAGAATTATTTTTTTTCCACTCCTGTGCCTTTAAAATAATAACTTTCTGTGCTCCAGGAAGTAGATATCCTTCTCTCTCTTTTTCCGAAAAGTCTTTTGTCATCAAATTTACACACTGTTTAATAAATACCGCCATCTCCTCAATTACCGGTATTGAAACTGAATTCCCAAACTGTTTAAATTTCTGTTGGTCTGACATTTTTTCTGGAAATGAAAAACGATCTATGCCATTCTCATCCACAAAACCATATCCGATAAATCCCTGCAATTTTCCCCATTCTGTCGGTGTCATGGTTCTGATAAATTTATTATTAATAACTGATTTCTTATAAGGAATTATTCTTCCCGCATACTTCAATCCATTTTTTGAATCATATATCAGATTTCTTTCCTTGCCAGAACCACCCGTTGCCAAAATTGTATTTGCAATCGGTTTTTTGATTCCCCGCTCATTCACTATTCTATATCCGAATCCGTTTCCATTTTCTTTCTGTCTGGCTTTGTGATTTTCCAACGTTTTCAAATAGCCAGATGACATAAAAAACTTTGCCGGAACATCTGACTCCAATATTTCCGTCAAATCCTGGTAAATCTGTTTGCTGCCATTTTTTGGAAGTTCGTTAGGAATATTTTTTAAATGTTCCCCAAAATAATCCCGGCTGAATGCAATAATATACACTCTTGGTCTGTTCTGAGGCAAACCGAAATTTTTTGTATTTCTGATAAAAGAAGACTTCTCATATGTCAACTCTTCGCTATCATGATTAACGCCTACAACGTGATAATTTAACTCTTTTTCCAATGTATTAATAATAATCTCAAATGTCCTTCCATTATCATGGCTGACAAGATTTTCCACATTTTCAAGGAAAACAACTTTCGGCATTGTCTGTTGAATGATCTGTGCTATTTCAAAAAATATTGTTCCTTTGGTCGTATCCCGAAACCCTTTTAATAAACCGATGCGGCTGAATGTCTGACATGGAAATCCTGCTAACAAAACATCATAGTCCGTCTGACGCAAAACTTTTTTAAATGCATCGTCCTTAACATCATTATTGGGATCGTCGCCAAATAAATGTTTATATGTTTCGCAGGCATATTTATCCACTTCAGCTGACATAACATTTTTAAAATCACCTGCCAGCTCAAAACCTCTTCTGATTCCTCCTATTCCACAACATAAATCTATCATCCGCATTGTTACATATCTCCCTGTATTCCTTGATTTTTATATACTAACCTAATTATTATTATAATCCCGCAATGTAGTAAAAGCAACTGGCGCAGTTAATCATTTTTGTAAAATAATATCTTTATAAGAGTATGCAAGATAAAATGTTGTAAAATAAAAATCCCCTCTTTACTGATTTGTCCAGTAAAGGGGGGATATTCATACATTGTCCATCTCGATGCCCTTTATTTTAGTCATTATCCTCCATAATAACGCTAAATATTGCTTCCTCGACTACTTTTACACACTCATCCGTTCTCTTTTTTATATCCTTTCCCCAGAATCTGATAACTGTCCATCCCCGAAAAAGCAGTTCTTTATTAATTTCATCATCACGTTCCCTGTTTCTACCGATCTTACTAATCCAAAAATCCGGATTCTTTCCTATTTCAAGTTTTGGACGCAAAACCTCCCAATCCTTACCATGAAAAAATTCACTGTCACAAAAAATCGCAATTTTATATTTCGTTAACACAATATCTGGCGTCCCGGGCAACTCTTTATAATTCTTCCTATATCGGATACCTTTATTCCAGAGTGCCTTCCTAAGCACTAATTCAATTGATGTATCTTTTGATTTTATACTAGACATATTTTTATGTCGCTGTTCTGGAGTTAACCTGTCCATTTTTCCACCACACTAACATACTCATATGTCCATTATAATAGTAACGCAATTTTCGTCAACTGTTTGATTTGAGGATATATTTTATTTTTTGAGCATAAAAAGATGCCTGTTTCAAAAACAGACACCTTTTTTGTAAAAGCTTCACTCCTATTGCAAACTAAAATGTAATTATGCAAAATTTATTTTAGACCGCTTATTGCAAACTAAAATGCAACTAATCTAAAAACATATTTTCCTATATTGCAAATTAAAATGTAACTAATTAAAAATATATTTTTTTCTATATTGCAAACTAAAATGTCTTATTGCAAACTAAAATGTAACAAAACATCACACTTTAAATCTCATACCATTTAATTTCATTTGCGTCCAAATGAAGTTCAAAACTGCTTCCATCTCCACGATATACAACAGTATCCTGTGGCTCATATGTATTATTTACCACACAGTATTTGCCGTTTGCCACATACGCATGTACATCCACATTGAAGTTTTCAGAGTACCATTTTCTCAGGTTCTCTTCGTCATGGCAGCTGTACATTACGCTTCGATGGAGAATTCGTGCATTTTCGAAAGAATATGGAAGACCGCTGATATAAACGGAACGTCCTTTTCCAAACTCATGCACTGCCATCTGAACTTCTTTGTCACGCTGAACCAGAATCTCTGTATCTTCGCGTGCAAACATGCTCTTCTTGCCTTCACCGAAATCCACATCTTTTGTGCAGTCCTGTAAAATGAAATGCTCCGGATGATTCTCCCAGTTATATTTGTCATAATTTAAGGTAAATCCAGTTTCTTTCTCCACACCGATCACATTGCCAAGCTGAATGTATCTGCCCTGATGCTGATGACCGGTTGGCTCACCGACACCGATAAATCCGCCTCCGTTGTATACAAATCTCTGAATTGCTTCCACGATCTGCGGGTCTTCCCACTCATAACCACCAGTATGTGCGGTATCACCGTCACCAACATTGATAACTACATCAATGTCATTTAAAATATCTGCATTTGCACGAATATCATCAAAACTGATGAATTTTACATCATACGGTGCACCACTTAATGCCTCGATCACACCTGCGTAGCTATAATTCTGTTTCTGATACAGTGCATGATGTACCATATGACATCCCCAGGAACGCATTTTTCCCCAGCTGTTCAATACAGCCACAGTCTTTACACAGTATGGTGTAGTACCTTTTGCATTTTCATACAGTAAACGGAACTCATCACAAACGCTCTCGATATAATCAACGAAATCCGGGAATTCGCAGGCAAGTTTTAAATATCCGCCGTATCCGATACGATCGATCGGTTTACGAAGAATTGCTCTTCTGGCTGTTACCCAGTTTTCTTTTGCTTCTTTTACCGGATCTCCACCTTCATGGAAAGTATCCGGGAAGAAATATGGTAAAAATCTTCCTTCTCTGTATTTTACACCTTCCACATCACTGATCAGACGCAGCGTAGAACCATTTCCTACACTTCCTACCAGTGCATCCAATCCGATGGTTTTGAACTCATCCATAAACGGCTCTGTTCCGATCCAGTGATCGCCGAGGAACATCATCGCTTCTTTGCCTTCCTCATGAGTAATGTCTACCATTTCTTTTGCAAGTTTTGCAACTTCACGGCGCTGGAAAGCCTGGAAATCTTTGAACTCTTTGGATGGGATACGATACTGATTATTGAAATATCCCTGATCAATGATATATTCCGGACGGAATTTGTAGCCAACTTCTTTTTCAAACTGATCCAGAATGTACGGACTTACACTGGCTGAATAACCATACCAGTCAACATATTTTTCTCTCGCCAGTTCATCAAAAACAAGTGTAAACTGATGGAAAAATGTTGTATAGCGGATAACATTTACATGTGGATTTGCCTTGCAGAATTTCCGCAGACGCTCCATACTGAATTTGTGAGTCTTTGGCTGACGCACATCAAAAGTAATCTGATGCTCTACGTCTTTCCAGTCATTGACAACGGCATTGTACATATGTACCGGATCCCACATGATATAAGCCAGAAAACTTACGGTGTAATCATGGAACGGAATGGCCGGAGCAATGGTCACATCTCCTGTCTCTTCGGAATAAGACCAGTCATCGCAGCTTACCACTTCACCGGTTGTACGGTCAACAACTTCCCACCAGCGTCTGATGTCATCATGGCTGTTTACTTTCAGCATTTCCGGATAAATTCCGCTCATCAGATGAATGGAAAGTGTATCAGATTCTGCAGTATAGAACTTTGTCATAATATAGCACTGCTGAATCTCATCCGGATTTGCTTTCGCCCACTCATTGTCCTTTCTTGTTGTATAATAAGTAGAATATACTTTCGCATCTACATCCTTTAATCCTTCCGGATAATCAGTTCCATCGCAATCACGAATAGCATCTGCACCCCAGCGTTTCATCAGTTCCAGTGTCTCCGGAACGACATCCACATCTGTCGGAATCGTAACACGTCCTTTCGTTTCTCCCATCTCATTTTCCTCCTCATATTATTGGCAGACTTCTCAATCTGACCGACTATAATTATTCTACCATTTATTTCTGTTCATTTCATCCGATATTTGTACACTAAATTCTGTAGAACTTGTAAAAAAAAGAAGTAGTTGTGAATCATACCGTTTTTTTATGGCTAATTATGTAGGCTATGAAAAGGCAGAGTCAGAGTTGTCTCGGTCGCTAACAATCGCTCCCTGAGAAAACTCTGACTCTGCCTTCTTGTACAGTACTTATCTGGCTGCAAGGAAATATCCGATAACCGCAATACCAAGTATGATGCGATACCATCCAAATACTTTGAAATCATGTTTCTTAATGTAGGACATCAGGAACTTGATTGCAATAATGGAAAGTACAAACGCTACGATCATACCAATTGCAAGTAACGCAACTTCTGCAGAATTAAATCCACCACTGTATTTCAGAATCTTGATCGCACTTCCGCCAAACATGGCCGGCACTGCAAGAAAGAACGTAAATTCTGCTGCAGCGGTTCTGGAAATACCAAGCATCAGGGAACCAACGATGGTAGAACCGGAACGGGATGTTCCCGGAAAAATTGCGGCGATCATCTGGAACACACCGATCAAAAATGCCTGACCATAGGAAATATCATCGATAGAATCTATTTTTGCTATTTTATTTTTATTTGAACGCTCTATGATAATAAATACAACACCTACCAGGATCAGCATGATCGCTACGGTCTGATAATTGTAAAAATATTTCGTAAACACGTCATCCCAGAGGATTCCAACCACACCGGCAGGAATAGATGCCACAATGATTTTTACCCACATCTTGCATTTTCTGCGGCTGATATGTAATCCATGCTTTGTAGACAGCGGAATCAGCTTATTCCAGTAAATAACTACTACCGCAAGAATTGCACCCAGCTGGATCACTACCAGAAACAAATCCAGAAATTCTTTGCTTACATTTAATTTTACAAATTCATCAAGCAAGATCATATGGCCGGTACTACTGATTGGAAGCCACTCTGTAATACCTTCCACAACACCAAATAAAATCGCTTTTAATACTTCGATCATTGTTAACATGTCAAAAAATCCTTTCATAATTTATTATCTACTTAATTTTTATGCCTAGAAGATTCTAACATGCTTCCCACAATATCTCAACTTAATTTTTTATGAGTATTTCTTCCAACCAGGTCTGTGCCAGACCGATCCAGCTCTGACACTCCTTTTGCACACCGATTCCGTTGGCACGACAGGTTTCTTCATTTGCAAGAGAAAGTCCGTGTCCTCCCACCGGGTAAATATGTAATTCTGCGGAAACCCCCTGCTGCAGACAAGCTTGGAAAAAATAAAGTGAATTTTCCACCGGTACCGTTTCATCCGTTGCTGTATGCCATAAAAATGTTGGTGGTGTATCTGGTGTCACCTGATTTTCCAAAGAAAGTTCTTCCTTTTTCTCTTCATACTGTTCTCCCAGCAAATTACGGAAAGACTCTTCATGCGCTTTTTCTCCGGAAGTAATCACCGGGTAACACAATAATAAACCGGCAACACGAAGCTTTTCTGGATCATTCTCCATCCCCATGAGTTTTGTCAAAAACGGGCTGTTCCAGGCAATGCCATAATTGGCAGCCAGATGTCCTCCTGCAGAACATCCCTGTACAACAATCTTCTCCGGATCAATATGGTATTCATCCGCATGCTCTTTCAGATACAGTACACTCTCTGCCACCTGTAGCAACGCTGCCGGATAACGTACCGGGCAGACACTATAACGCAAAATAGCAACATGATAACCCATAGCAAGAAACTGCATGGCCATCGGTTCTGCCTCCCGGTCGGAAGTCATTTCGTAGCCGCCGCCCGGGCACATCAGGATAACCGGACGTTTTTCGTCCGGGCGCATCTCAATGGAACTGTCCAAAAAATAGGTGTATAAATAACCAACAGCTTCCATGCCGCGGGCTTTGATTTCAATTTTTTTGTGTATCATGTAAAACCTCCTAATAATAACAATCCAACTACATCAGTAAAAGAAAAAACACTTTTAATACTCTGTTTATTATATTAGCATCCTTCGTTTTTCACAAGTTATTCCGGAGTCTTTCTACGGGATACCCATAATAGTAAAGCGGACATTCGCAATCCGTTAGAAAAGAAATCGTAGAGAGATCATAGCTTTTTACCAAAGTAACTCTGTTTTATTGATATGATCATAGATGCGCTTCCAATCCTTCATATTCACCGTACCATCACCGTTTACATCACCACACTGCAATGCGTATTCTGTCAACAATTCTGTTTTGTTTATATGCGCATATACTCTATTCCAATCTTTCATATTTACTTTTCCGTCACCGTCGAGATCACCCTTCAGATGAAGGACCACCGGCTGTTCCACCGGTTCAGATCCAACTGTGACTGCATATTCTCTGGTCACATGATGATTTTTCGACACTCGTAATGTATATGTGCCTGCTGCCACACCGGCGAAAGAATAATTCAGTTCTATCTTTCCTTCCTCATTTTTCACTCCGGTCAATTCAGCCATGTGCTCGGTTACTGTTTCTCCGTCTTTGAGCAGCTCTGCTGTAATACGGTCCGCTTCATTTCCAAAGCACAGAATACTGCCACTCACTGTGACACCGTTCGGCGTAACGGACAGGATAAACTCTCTTCCGAGATTTTCATATCCGTACCGGAAACCGCCGGTATAACCGAGTTCGACAGCCACCTCACAAATATGTGCCGTAAGTGCTGCGATAAATTCTGACTTGTCGCCGGTCACATAAATTCTTGTAGTTCCATTGCCGTTTCTAAGCAGATTTGCTACCGCACTCACATCAAAAGCCGGAAGTCTGCCACCGTTTACAAAGAAATAATCCGCTGCTTCACTCTTACATGTTGGCAAAGCATATGCCGTAGTGTCAATCGTATGATCTTCACTGATTGCATCTGTCGTCTTGTTGAAATATGCGTAGAAAATGTGTTCGCCCTGATCGTCCCATACAGTATCTACATGATAATATTCACCAGCTACGCGTACCACATTCCATGCATGGCCTTCTGCTGTGCCACTGACCGGATTCGTACTGCTTCCGGTAATGAGGAATGATTGCATACCGGCTTTCTGCAACAGATACTGGAATGCCTTCGCATATCCTTCGCAAACTGCCTTTCCATCTACAAGGGCTCCATAAGCATCATGCGCATTTGCAGCACTACCATCATACATTACCTGAGCAGCCAGGCGGTCATGCAACATTTTTTCACGTTCATATTCGCTCATCGATGAGGTGATACCACCAAGCATTTCTGAAACAGCTTTGTCAAACGCTGCTTTAGCTGAAACAAGTGTTGCACCGGACATTGTATACTCCGGCATTACTTCCAAAACAGTATCGGTATTATAGTTGATACTGTATCCGCTTCCAAGCCAGAAATGCTCTGTGTGATCACGTCTGTATGCATCGAACACCGTCTGCAATTCTTCCTTTGTAATGGCATTTGTACCATTATAAATACGGATAGTTTCTGTACTGTTTTCTACACCGCGCACAATCTGATCATACGCATAAAGCAGGGCCTCTTTGTTTGACAGTGCGGAAAGTGCATTTCTTCCATAATACTCGATGGGACTTCTCACCAGAAGATGTCCTGATTTTAGAGGGTTGCTGCGTATTGGTGATGTCTCGGAACATTCCCAGCACCATACTTCCGTGCATCCCGGCATGGAAACTCATCAAAACCAATCCCCAATAGGAAGCCAGTAGATGCACTGTCCTTGCTGTGGCTGTCCCGCCAAGATACAGAGAACGAAATACATGACGAGATAGAATCATGCCGCTGATTGGCAAAGCCAACATAATAACCACCAGTGCTAAGTCTATCGCTGTTCCTAAAATGCGGAGTGGCGTATACTTTCCACGCAGCAGATGTTTCCACCATGCAACATTCAAAATATGATGAGCAACGAAAAGTAGAGACATTCCAATGCCAAGATATTCATGGGCGGTTTCTCCCACCAGAGAATATGCCATCAGCAAAGGCAAAAGCAGAACCCTTCCACTGTCTATGGCAATTCTCAACTTTTTATTCAATAAATCCATCCTCTCTGAGCCAGTCCGTCACATTGTTTCTGGCTGTATCACGGTCATTCTGGGCAGTCGTGCCGGGAATTGCGAAACCGTCTTTCATTTTGCCTCCTGTAATATCGGCAATCGTAGATTCCGTATTGGAAAGCCCACTGCCGCCGTGGGTGCAAAACGGAACAATGGTCTTGCCTGACAGATTATAGCTCTCCAAAAAATTGTAAACGATCATTGGCATATCGCCCCACCAGTTAGGATAGTAAAATGTAGCCAGTTCCCCTCATGCGTTGATTTTACTGGGTTTAACGGCATACAAAACTGTGTTTTGTGTTGCACTTTCTGCTTGATCTGCCAGCCACTGTACGTTTGGTTTTCTGGACTGTCTACATGATTACACGATTTCTAATGTCTTGATACAATTACATTATAAAGAATTGAATTTTACTGATAAACTCCGATTTTTTATTGGGTATATATCTACGTCTACGGCTTTTTATTACCTATCAGTTTCTTCAACCTTATGTGTATTTCTCATTTCTTCCAACTGTTTTCTAGTCATGTCTAAAGGTGTTAGTCGTTGTCCTGAAAAATTATATTCTGCAATCCATAACTTTCTAGTTTTTCCCTCAAAAACTTCATAGTGTCCATGTAATAAATCTATAGAAAGTATATATTTTTCATCTTTTCTGATAAAATATTTAGTTTCCTTATTATAAGGATTTTTAGGGAAATACTCTACAAAGTCATTTCTTAGTGCGATAATTTCTCCATATTTTTTATATAAAGCCCCCTTTGAACCAGAAATGCCTTTGGCCTTTTCTTTCATTTCGTTGTCTAATTTAATGCATAAATCTGCATTAACCAAAAGCTCTTTGCTATCATTCTTTTTAATAAATGAATTAAAGCAATTCGACTTTTCTGTATAAGGATCTTTAACTATCGGAATTAAAACATCATTTCCATCGACAGATATCTCAAATTTTTCACTATCTAATCCATAATTAGTTCTTCCAACAAACAATATATAATCTTTGTTTATAGAGCTTGTGTATCTTATAAGTAATTCCATTTCTTTTAGATTGGTAATTTTAAAATTGGAATTTTTTATATAATATGTATCAATCTCTTTTAAATCTGTCAAAGAATATATGTCTCCTTTTTGTAGTAACTTAACTAATTTGGGGAAAATATTAGTTGTAAACATACTAAACATATTTAATTCAAAAGCTGGCGGTATATACCACGAATCCTGATGAAAAATAGAGCCTTCTATAGAATCTAGTCCGCATTCAAGGTATCTATCTATAAAATCTAATGTATCATTCAGTAACATCCAATCATATATTTCTTCGTTTTCACACACCATGCAAGGAGATAACATGATTTTTTGACTTACCATTTTATCCCCTCTCTAAAATTTTCCATTGCACATTTAGCAATCATCATGCTCTCAGAACCAAACTGAGTAAAAAATTGAATTGGTGCATTTGTTATACCTTTCTGTGGATCAATATTTATTTCAGTAATAGGGTTCTCACGTTCATTACTATTTATATAATATATTTTAACTATTTTATTTAATTGCCCTGTTTTATCTTGCATTATCCTTTTTACAACTCTATTTATTATATGGTCACTATGAGTTGTAAAAAGGATAATGCAAGATAAA